>ENA-OPYH01001963-OPYH01001963.1-human-gut-metagenome-genome-assembly--contig:-NODE-1963-length-10751-cov-3.540295_pt1 | contig 10751 bp, 9 predicted proteins | sample MGYA00241254_ERZ501488 | MGnify/ENA primary metagenome ERZ501488 (study PRJEB25962, sample SAMEA2042660) | human gut metagenome | biome: human gut; feature: human-associated habitat; material: faeces...
GGCGCGGCAAGCGGCGCAGCCGCTGCACTTCTTCGTGCCGGAGCCGAAATCAGATTTGTTACCCGTGATAAGAAGAACGGAATTGACATGCTTTCCGCAATTAAACATGCCGAAACAGAATCCCGTCTTCTTTCTTCTGCCGACATTCTGATTAACGCAACTCCTATCGGTATGCATAACATGAACAACGACTGCTCCGATTATGAAGAGACTTCATTTCTGAATTGTCTTAAACCCTCTTGCATTATTGCAGACATGGTCTATCGAACAAACGGCACAAAGCTCGTGCAGGATGCCGTACACTTAGGCTTGACCGCCTTCGGCGGAGAGCGAATGCTCTTTCATCAGGGGAAACTGGCTTTTAAGCTTTGGACCGGGCTTGAATATATCCCCGAAAGCTGAATTATCGCTGTTCGTCTGTAAGGTTAAAACCGTATGCTTCTTTCAGATTCAAACAATTATGCAAAAGCTCGCCGCAGTCAATGTTATTCCGTGCGGCGGGCTTTTAATCAATCAACAGTTTTCAGCCTCGTGAAACAATGTTATCGCAATATGTTTCAAATCAGAATTCGACTTCCAACGGTTCATTTGTGAACGAGCTGAACACTGCCTTTGCATTTTTGATGTAAAGAGCCTGTGTGTTTCCGTCGTTTTCATCGTACATTGCACGAAGCGACGGATAAGCATCCAGCATTGACCTGCGTGCTTCAACCCTGTTATCTTCAACAAGTTCCCCGCTCAGCCTAAGCCATTCACCCGTTTCTGCTTTAAACGCACAAAGTTCAAACTTTGGATTCGCTGCAAGCTGTTTTGAAACATCCTTCGCTCTGCCCGTTTGAATATACAGTTTGCCGTCAAAGATATGAATCGTGCCGAACGGACGTACTCTCGGCTGCTCGCCGTCCGCTGTTGCAAGGTAGTATGTCCCTGTATCCTTCAAAAACCGGCAAACTTTTTCCATTGCTTCGCGCGATGCAGCCGTTGCGCGGGTGTTTTCAGCATTTTCGTTCATGTACGCTGCCTCCTGATTAATTATTTTACAACGATGTTCACGATGTTGCGAACGGCAATGAATTTCACAATATTCTTGCCCTCGACCCACGGCAGAACTTCTTCATTTTCAAGCACAAGTTTGCGCAAAGCTTCCGTTTCCATGCCGACAGGTATGCTCATCTTTGCACGAACCTTGCCGTTGATCTGAACAGCAATTTCCATTTCATCCTTTACGAGAGCTGCCTCATCGAATTTCGGCCACTCAGTTTCATAAATCGGCTTGTCGAATCCGATGACGCTGTTCATTTCCTCCGTGATATGCGGCGCAACGGGATTCATCAACACAAGCAGTGTGTGCAGCTCATCACGAGTGACATCGCCCTTTGCGTAAATATCGTTTACAAGGCTCATCATCGCCGCAATCGCGGTGTTGAACTTCATACGTTCGTAATCTTCACTTACCTTTTTGATGCAGCCGTGGACTGCCGGAGCAAGCTCCCTGCGAATGCCCTCGCCTTCCGTGAGCATATCCTGCAAACGCCACACACGCTCAAGGAATCTGCGGCAGCCCTTAACACCCGCCGTGCTCCACGGAATCGTTTGGTCAAATGCGCCTATGAACATCTCATACATGCGCACGGTATCTGCACCGTATTCATTCACAAGGTCATCGGGATTGATAACATTGCCGAAAGATTTGCTCATTTTTCTTCCGTCCTCGGCAAGAATCATTCCGTGGCTGGTGCGCTTCATATAAGGTTCCGGGCAGCTTACAACGCCGATATCATACAGGAATTTATGCCAGAATCTTGAGTACAGCAGATGCAGCGTTGTATGCTCCATTCCGCCGTTGTACCAATCCACGGGCAGCCAGTAATCGAGCTTTGCTTTATCCGCGATCGCGGTATCGTTATGCGGATCGCAATAACGTATATAATACCAACTTGAACCCGCCCAATTGGGCATTGTGTCTATCTCGCGTTCAGCAGGTGCACCGCATTTCGGGCAGGTGGTATGGATCCACTCTGTCGCCCTTGCAAGCGCGGATGAACCGTCTTCAGCCGGACGGAAGTCATCAAGTTCGGGCAATTTGAGCGGAAGTTCATCCTCCGGCACGGGAACCCAACCGCAATGATCGCAGTGAACCAGGGGTATCGGTTCTCCCCAGTAACGCTGACGGCTGAACAGCCAATCGCGGAGCTTGAAATTCGTCTTTTTCTTTCCGATGCCCTCTTCTTCAAGCCAATGAATCATTGCGTTCTTTGCGTCCGCAACCTGCATTCCGTTCAGGAAGCCGGAATTTACTAAGATACCGTTTTCGCAGTCCGTAAATGCCTCATTTTCAATGTTTCCGCCCGACACAACTTCAACTATCGGCAGTCCCATCTTCTTTGCAAAGGCATAATCCCTCGTGTCGTGTGCGGGAACAGCCATAATTGCGCCCGTTCCGTAACCCATGAGGACATAATCCGAAATCCATACGGGAATCGGATTGCCCGTTGCAGGGTTAATTGCAGTGATGCCTTCAAGCGGCACGCCTGTTTTTTCCTTTGCAAGCTCGCTGCGCTCGAAATCGCTCTTGTGCGCCGCCTGTTCACGATAAGCGTTAACGGCCTCCATATTTGTAATCTTATCAGCCATTGCGTTCACGATCGGATGCTCGGGTGCAACTACCATATATGTTGCACCGAACAGCGTATCCGGGCGAGTGGTGAATATGCGCAGTCCTTCGGGATACCCTTCAATTTTGAAAGTTACTTCAGCACCGATGCTGCGGCCGATCCAGTTTTTTTGCGATGATTTCACTCTGTCGATAAAATCAACGGTATCAAGGTCGTCAATCAGCCTGTCTGCATATTCCGTTATGCGCAGCATCCACTGAGAACGAACCTTTCGCACAACGGGCGAACCGCAGCGTTCGCAGTTGCCGTCAACGACTTCCTCATTCGCAAGACCAACCTTGCAGGAAGGGCAGAAATTGATAGGAAGCTCCGCTTTATATGCAAGGCCCTTTTCGAAAAGTTTCAGGAAAATCCACTGCGTCCAACGATAGTATGCAGGATCGGACGTATAGATTTCACGCGAGTAATCAAACGAAAATCCAAGCATTTTCAGCTGATTGTGAAAAACGCGCATATTGCGCTCAGTTACCTTTGCGGGGTGTTCGCCGGTTTTTATTGCATAATTCTCCGTCGGCAGACCGAAGCTGTCATAACCGATCGGGAAAAGGACATTGTAGCCTTCCATGCGGCGTTTTCTTGAAATAATATCCAACGCTGTGTTGCTGCGCGGATGACCGACATGCAGCCCTGCTCCGCTGGGAAACGGAAATTCAATTAGAGCATAATATTTCGGCTTTGTAAAGTCGTCTTTTGCTTCAAAGCAATGCGTATCATCCCATATTTTTTGCCATTTTCTTTCGATTGGCAAATGTTCATAACGTTCACTCATAGATTATTATTCTCCTTCTTGGTGTTGTTTCGAATTCAATTCATAAAAAAACCCCCGCTCGAATGCGGCATTGACTGCCGATCCGAAGACGAGGGAAACACACGATAATCTGCCCACGCGGTACCACTCCGGTTGCTTTGCCGCACACTGAATATGCGCAGCAAAACCGCTCAATGCCCTTAAAGCGGGCTTGCGTTTGCAGCTAATGCAGGAGAGCTTTTAATATTGAAACATGTCTCCCCTGCCTCGCGGCAAAAGCTCTGCGGTGAGCAACAAACCCCTTGCACCGTCTCGCACCATACCGACGGTTCTCTTATGCCTCGGAGTGTTTGTATATCCGCTTCAAAGCCGGTAGCATTATTAACATGATTTGCACATGACTTCCGTACTTCAGCAATTCGAACTGCGGCAGTCATCCAAGCATACTCTCGGTTAACGGAATGCACTGCCGTTCACCTGATGCAAGTATAATTATAGCCGTTTTTTTTCGTTTGTCAAGAAAAAACCGATGCCATCAATTTTTGAACAATGCAACTCGGGACCGATTTCGCACAGAACGGTTTGATTTTCCGTTCGGAACTGTTTCCGTCACGCTGCCATGCTCATGAGTTTCTCCACCAAAGAGCGAACCCAGCCGATAATCTCATTTGAATAAATGTAGCACAGCACTGCCGCAGCTGCAAAAAGCACCGCCGCTGTAAGCAGACCGATAAGCGCGGCACGCGCGTACGAACGACTGTTTTTGTTGATGCCCTCCGCAAATGCAAAAACGAACAGCGCAACTATATTCACAATCGGAATCATGAACAGGAGCTTGCGCCAAATAAAGCTCCATGTACTTAACGGTTTCACCGGCGGCTGAACCGCTGCTGCAGACTCGCAAGGTGCAGCATTTTTATCCTTTTCTGTCGAAATTTCGTTTGCGGGCTGCGCTTTGAGATTATCATCGTTTGCCGCACTCATTCGTTCGCCGCTGTTTTCGTCTGCGCCGGCAACGTCACTGTTTTCTGCAACGGTATTCCCTGAATTTGTTTCATGCGTTCCGTCCGCTGCATCCGATGTGAAAACCGCATCCATTACGGATGAGTCATCATTATTACTGTTCTCAGAAGCAGTCATTTTTTCCTGTTTAGGCAGATTATCGAGTCTTCCGCCGCACCCTGTGCAGAATAATGCCCCGTCAGCCGCCTCTTTACCGCAATTTGGACAAATCATGTTTCACGTTTCCTTTCGATTTTTCGTTTGGTATTGACTCTGCAAAACAAAACCCGATGCAATGCCGCACTTTCATGAGTGCTTTGATTGGTTCTGAAGTTTTTCAAGTACACCCGGATACTCTCTTTATGGGTTTAAGCCCGAATCTGTGAACTTTCTCCGCAAAGGTTACTTATCAAGGTTTACTCCGTTTGCCGATTACACAATTTTCTTGCGTTTATATGTTATCACACTTTCATGTCCTTGTATACAGTCTTTTGCAAAATAACGAAAAGAATCCACATTTTCAACAAAAAATCTGCGGCAGAGTCAATTTCGTGCAAGTTTATTACACATATTTGTGACGCAATGCCCGTATCCTCGGAACGTGGACGCTCTCGGTTTTCAAAAAAACTCTGCCTCGGGCAGGTTCAATTCCGAACCTGCCCGCAGCAGAGCCGCTTGTTATTCAAATCAACTTACGAGTTCCTTTGCAAGATCCGCATTGGCTTCCTTTTCAAGCACCGTGTATGCAATCTTGCCGACAAGAGTCTTCGGCAATTCCGAACGGAATTCGATAGTATACGGCATTGCGTATTTTGCAATATGCTTTTTGCAATAGTTCAGAATATCCTGCCGCAGCTCCTCGGAGGGCTCGAACCCGTCCCTCAGGACAACGTATGCAAGCACTTTTTCCATCTTGTACGGATCTTTTACGCCGATTACGCAGCTCATCTGAACGGCATCGTGTCCGTCTATGATGTTTTCAAGCTGGGACGGATAAACGTTGTATCCGCTCGTAACAATCATTCGCTTAATGCGCTGTTTGAAATAGATGAATCCGTCCTTATCCATGCTGCCGAGGTCGCCCGTATGCAGCCACACATGGCCGTCCGAATGCGTGCGCAATGTGTTTGCATTCTCTTCCTTGTGGTTGAGATAACCTATCATTACAGAAGGTCCGCGAAGGCAGATTTCGCCCAGTTCGCCGTAAGGAACTTCATCGTTTGTGCCGACAGCGCAAATCTGATAGTATGTGTCGGGATAAGGCAGGCCGATGCTGCCCTCACGTTCCTGATTGTAAGGCGTAAGACAGCTTGCGGTAACGCATTCGGTCGTTCCGTAGCCCTCACGAACATGAACTGTTGCACCGTGCGCTTCAAGGAATGCATCGAATCTGCGTTTCAATTCAACCGAAAGCGAATCACCGCCCGAGAATACGCCGCGCAGGTAGTCGAGTTTCTCGCCGTCAAGATAAGGATTGCGCGTTATCGCTTCAAACAGGGTCGGTACACCCGCGATATAATTGGGCTTTTCCTTTTTGATGAGCTCTGCATATTTCTTAACATTGAACTGAGGAACAAGAATGCTTGTTCCGCCGACTTCAAGCATCGTGTGTATGCAGACGCCGAGTCCGAAACCGTGGAAAATCGGCATTGCCGCCAGCATTCTTGCATGACGCACAACGCTGTTGCACATAGCCGCGGTTTGCAGTCCGAGAGCATTAAAGTTCATTCCGCTGAGCTGAATGCCCTTTGTGACACCCGTTGTTCCGCCCGAAAACAGTATGACAGCCGTTTCATTCGCCGGCATATGAACGATATATTTTGCAAGATCGACTTTTTTTCCGTTCCCGATAAAATCTTTCCAGAAGATAACGGAAGGATCCGCCTTGTTGACTTTGTTCTTTTTTGCATTCATCAGCTTGAATGCAGTGGACTTGACGGCGCCGAGCTCATCAGCCGCAGAAGTTATGATAACCTTTTTGATAGGATATGTTTTTTCAACCTCCGCAACTTTTGAATAGAACTGGTCGAGCGTCAGCAAATAGTCACTTTTTACTTCCCTAAGGTAGTAAATTATTTCGCTGACAGCCGAAAGCGGATGAATCATGCTTGCGACCGCACCGATTCGATTGAGTGCGTACATGCAGAACACCGCCTGCGGAACGTTCGGCATGCAAATTGTGACCATATCACCTTTTTTTACGCCGAGAGCTACAAATCCCGCAGCTGCTTGATTGATTTTTTCAACAAGAACGGTGTAGCTGAATGTTTTGCCCATGAAGGAAATTGCAGGAAAATCCTTTTCCTTTTCTGCCGTCTTCAACACCGCATCCGCAATGCTCACATTCGGATACTCAAGGTGAAAAGGAACGTCACCGTAATTTGCCAGCCACGGTGCGCCCTGTTCCAACGGGTTCATTTGATTGTTTTGCATATTATTCCTTTCGATTTTTGGGAAAAATCGAAATACGCAGCAACACACGGAGGACAATGCTCGCATTTTCTGTTTTGCGTCATTGTCCGACCGCTGTGCCATTGTTCCGTTGTTGTTTGCGTTTGTTCAGAACTCAACAGGAGTCTGAATCGGCAGATCAAGCAATTCCGGCTCGCTGAGCAGTTTTTTCAGCAGCGTTACACTTTTTGCAAAATAAACGCCGTCCGCAATGCGTTCATCAACAGTCAGCCCGAGTCTCAGCGCCTCACGCATTTCATAGCTTCCGTCAGCGTTGAAGAACGGGTGCAAATGTTTTTCATCAATAATAGCAAATAAAGAATTAGTGCCCCAGTTCGTCAGGTGATGATAGCTCGCATGCATCTTGATGCTTCCGAGATTGCTTATAAAAACGGATGAATTGTATGGGTCATCCTTTGTAAGCCATGTCGGAACCCAACCGTGATAATCCAGCCACATCAGAATGCCGACCACGATTCGAAGAAGAAAGCGCGGCATTTTTGTCAACGTTTCCATTGCGTCGGTCGTGCCGTCCGTCTTGTCGTGCTTGCGCACGGAAGTTACGAATTTTTCAACTTTATCGTGAATCTGATCAACCGGCGGCTGCCCCTGCCTGTCAATGTCTACAATCGCAAGTGCTTCATAGGAATTATCCTCGAAACGCTTTTTAACAACAAAGGAGACACTCAATGCCTTGCGCTCGTAAACCCGATGTCCCGCAACAAAGCAATTCAACCTTGGGCGCAGGGTTACGGTTTTTGCAATAGCAGCGCAGAGCACATGAAACAAAGTGTACCTGAATGCGGGATTTGATGCATTCTTTTTTGCAACGTATTCATTCACGGCGGTAAGGTCGATAAGCTCGCTCATCACTGCCTCATTATCGCACCTGTTCGGAAGCAGATACGGAATAAATTTGTGCATTGCATCAAGATCTCTCAAAAGGTATGCATCCTTGCGGTCGCCGCGGCGACGCTTTCGGTTTGTTTCCATCGTATTGATTCTCCCATTGTTCAGCGGGTATTGGAAGCATCATGTATACTTCCCACTGTAAACATATCTATTATAGCCCGCTGCGCCGCATTTGTCAAATTTTGTACCCGTTCATGCCGCATTTTTTTGATACATATCTGTGGTTAATCCGACAGCACCGCTCCGTATGCCGCAATTCTGTTTCATCTGACAACACTTCGAACGAGCCGCCGTTTTCATTTTAAACCTTGCACAACCTCGTTTTTTTGTTTTATTACGCTCAGTAACTGCATTAAAGCCAAAAAGCATAAGAGGCAGCTTTTTTATACATGACGGTGTTGCAATCGCATTTTATTATGATATAATGAGTGCGTGAAACAGATAATAAGACTTCTAAGCTGCCCGCAGCGGGCAAAAATGCAACAGCTTATGTTGTGCGGAGCCGCAGTTCAGTCGACATAATGCAATCAACTTCACATTGTCTGATCGCGGCAATGTGGGTTATATATTCCATGAACAGCCGTTCCGCAAAAAGACCGGTTAAAACTATACAGCAGGCATTGGTTTATTTCGTTTTCGGATAATCACCGAGTGCGGTATTTTATCGGGAACCGTTCTTGTTTATTCTTTAAAAACTCAGAAAGGGACAACTATGCAGTTACATTTGACATTCAGCGCTCGGCATGTCCGTTTGCCGCTGTCGCACCGATACGCCTTGCAGGGAATGCTCTATCATGCTCTTGCAAGCAATCCGCATTATTCAAATTATGTACACAACAGCGGATATTCTTGCGGCGCGCGCAATTATAAGCTTTTTACTTTCGGCCGTCTTTCGGGACCGTTCATGCACAGCGAACATGAAATCATCTTTAAGGATACCGTGCATTTTGAGGTTCGCAGCGTTGATCCGAATTTCGTGTATCAACTCGGTTCGGTGCTGTGTCCGAGCAGCCGAATCAATTTGTTTGAAAACACACTTGAAATTCTGGACAGCCGCATTGAAGATTATTCACCCAATACCTGCTGTGCAAAAATCTCAATGCTGTCGCCTATTACGGTTTTTGAAACCGAGAGAAGCGGCTATCGCCGCTTTATAGCCCCCGATGAACCTCTGTTCTATACTGCTGTGGTCAACAATGCGCTCAGAAAATGGCAGAGCTATTTCAACACGCCCGCACCGACGGATTTTTCCTTTGAACCTGCCCTTCCTCCGGCGGAGTTAATTCAGAATCATCGCATCGTTTCAAGGTTTAAAAGATCCACCATCGTTTCATACGGCGGCAGCTATGTTTTGCGCGGCAACGGCAAGCTTATCAACTTTCTTTATGACGCAGGTCTCGGTTCAAAAAACTCACAGGGACTCGGCATGTTTAATATTGAATCATTTCCCGACCTTTAAACATTTTATTCTGCCGCATTTTCTCCGAACAGCCTTCCAACCGTTTCACGCAGACGCTTACGCAACGGCGGAACGTACTCTTTAGAATTATATATTTTTACAAATTCTTCTTTATCCGCCCAAAGATATTCAACAGTTTCTCCCGGCTGCAATACAACCGAGTCTTTTTTCGCGCTGATAAAGCACAAATAGCCCATATATATTGAATCCTGCGAGAGGTCCGTAAATATAGGCTGAAGCACATCCGCGGCAAGCCCTGTTTCTTCACGGAGCTCTCGTCTTGCCAAAAGAACCGAACCGTCCTGATGCACTGCCAAAACTTCAACAACAATGTGGTATAACCCTTCCGGTATCGGCTCCCCGCGCATCAGGAGTTGCCCGGTGCGCTCACCTGTTTTCGTGTATGCATCTCAAAGCTCGGGAACGCCGATGTACCATGACGGTATCTCATTCGTCATACCATTGTACCATTCATAAACCTCACGGGTCTGACGGAGCATAACCTGAATTTCTTCCTCTCCGAATCTAACTGCCCACGGCACGGATGCAATCCCGTTTATGCATGTATACAGTGCGAGCAGTTTCCAGAATTCCGGCGGCACGGCATTATCAAAATAACCGTTCACAATCCCGGATGCAAAATACGGTGAAAGGTGTGCGCTCCACACAAGGCGATTGAATTCCTGCCACGGATCGCCGAAATCCGAGCGATTAAAATCTATAACGATAAGTTCGCCTGAATCGTTTACAAGAAAATTGCCGATATGATAATCCCCGTGGCGAAAAGTCTGCGGCCTGTTTTTCAGCAGATGCCGATTCGCCTTGATATATTCGACAAAGGAATCTGCAACATCATTTTTGATGCTGCATTCACGGCAAAGCCTTAACTTGTTCTCTATGGATACATTAATGCGTTCTTCCCAGTTCTGTACATTGTCCGGAGCCGGAACTTCGTGTATGTATTTCAAAACTCTGCCTGCCCTCAGTCCGAAAGCGTACTGTTCCGCAGCGGGCATCACTGCAACAGCGGGTTCGGCCGCGCCGCCGTCCGCCCAGGCATAAACAGCATATGTTCCTTCGGTGTGCTGTCGAATATCATCACAAAAAGCATGGATATCATCAAGCTTACCGCACTCGATCGGTATGCTCATCGGAACTTGCTGCATCGGAATGTTTTCGGCCGCACTAATTATCGATGCGCATTTCTTCTGTGCTTCAAACAGAGTTATAAAATCGGGATTTATCTTTCCCGGGGTAACGCGCAAAAGGTACTTTTTGCCGTCGGCACCCAATGCAAAATACTTATAATCATCCGACCAACCTTGGGTTATCGGTGTCTTTTCGATGTATTTTATCATTCTTTTCCTTTCAAAAGGCATTCGGCGGTTTATCTCTGCCTTTGTCTGCCGCCGCCGAAACATTTGCTCAGTTTGCTATGCCTCACTCCGCCTTGTTTTTGCCGCGCCTGCGTTTCACCGCAATAACCGCCGTAAAGGCCGCAGTC
>ENA-OPYH01001983-OPYH01001983.1-human-gut-metagenome-genome-assembly--contig:-NODE-1983-length-10677-cov-3.238656_pt1 | contig 10677 bp, 6 predicted proteins | sample MGYA00241254_ERZ501488 | MGnify/ENA primary metagenome ERZ501488 (study PRJEB25962, sample SAMEA2042660) | human gut metagenome | biome: human gut; feature: human-associated habitat; material: faeces...
TACATCCGGCTGGCCTTCCGCATGCTGCCAGTTTTCAAGCGGGAAGAGCACGGCGTTGAAGACAGCCGCTTTGACACCCTTTTTTCGTATGATGGCAGGGGAGAGCTGTTCTTCCGTGGAATGCCCGTAGCCCAGGGGGGTGATGCCGGATGCGCGGAGTGCCTGGTAGGTGTCGGCCAGTCCTTGCCGCCCTTGGTAGAGTTTGAAGAGGAACAGGCGTTTGTCCCGGGTAGGATCGTGACGCGTGGTCTTGATGACACCTACGGCTATTTCAGGACAACTGTCACCAGTCAGGTCACCACAATCGAAACGGTAAACGGGATAGGAAAGTTCCCATGAGGATTGCCCTATCCCGCCTATTAGGTGATGCAGGACATACAGGCTGTTGTGGATGCGTTCCATGCGTATCACTCCCTTTTGTCCGTCCTTGGATTCGTAGGCGAATAGCTTGTTTTCCTATTCGCATGAAGCCGTCAGTCTGCATAATATACAGAATGCCGTGATTCTTATTCCTAAGGAAAGGGTAGGCATTCGTCTTGTCGGATTAACGTTTCTCGGCCAGTTTCTTGCAGAGTTTGCCGCCTGCCATGCAATAGGCTCCCAACAGGACGAAGGGGATGCTCAGTATCTGGCCCATGTTGATGGGCATGGCGGCTTCCCATGCTTCTTGCACCTCTTTGGTGTATTCGATGAAGAAACGGGCCGTGAAGATGGTGGTCAGGCAGAAACCGAAATAGAAGCCCGTACCGACTTTCTGCGGATATTTATGGTAAAGCACGTATCCGGCAATGAGAAATACGAAATAGCAAATGGCTTCATAGAGCTGGCCGGGATGGCGTGGCAGCATGTCGACGCGCTCGAAGACGAAAGCCCAAGGCACGTCGGTCGGTTTGCCGATGATTTCCGAGTTCATCAGGTTGCCCAGACGGATGAACATGGCACTGGCTGGAGTGGCGATGGCAATGTTGTCCAGTACACGCATGATATTCAGTTTCGTTTTCCTGACGTAAAGCCAAAGGGCAAGCATCAAGCCTATCGTACCGCCGTGGCTGGCCAGTCCGGCGTAACCGGTGAACGTCCAACCGTTGGCCGTCTGCCGCATGGGCAGGATCATTTCCAAGGGGTGGGCGAGGAAGTAGCCCGGTTCGTAGAACAGGCAGTGCCCCAGACGGGCGCCTACGAGGATGCCCACGAAACAATAGAAGAACAACGGGTCGAACAGTTTGTCGGCGATGTGCTGTTGCCGATACAGGCGTTGCACCAATACGTAGGCTGCCAACAGGGCGAAGCACCAACATAGCGAATACCAGCGCACGCCGAATCCGCCGAGGTGGAAAGCGAACAGGTCGGGATTCCACGTGATAAATAACAGGTTGTCCATAGCGGTCATACGTTGAAACGGAAGTGCATGATGTCGCCGTCCTGCACCACATAGTCTTTTCCTTCCACTCCCATCTTGCCGGCTTCGCGTACGGCGAGCCGTAACGGATGTAATCATCGTATTTGATGACTTCCGCGCGGATAAAGCCTTTTTCAAAGTCCGTGTGGATGACGCCGGCACACTGCGGGGCTTTCCATCCCTTGCGGAAGGTCCAGGCTTTCACTTCCATCTCTCCGGCCGTGATGAACGTCTGCAAGTCCAACAGATGGTAGATGGCTTTGATGAGCCGGTCGCATCCTGATTCCTTCAACCCCATGTCTTCCAGGAACATCTGTTTTTCCTCGTAGCTTTCCAGTTCGGCAATGTCGGCCTCCGTCTGGGCGGAGATGATGAGCAGTTCGGCATTTTCGTCCTTGATGGCTTCGCGTACGGCATCCACGTGTGCGTTACCGTGGGCGGCAGAGGTGTCGTCCACATTGCAGACGTAGAGCACCGGTTTGGCCGTGAGCAGGAAGAGGTTTTTGGCCGCCTGCTGTTCGTCTTCGCTTTCAAAGGCGACGGTGCGTGCCGATTTGCCTTGTTCCAAAGCCGCTTTGTATTGCAACAACACGTCGTATTCTAATTTGGCTTGTTTGTCGCCGCCCACTTTGGCCACTTTTTCCACGCGTTTGATGCGGTTTTCAATAGTTTCCAAGTCCTTGAGCTGTAGTTCCGTGTCGATGATTTCCTTGTCGCGCACGGGGTCTACCGACCCGTCCACGTGCACGATGTTGTCGTTGTCGAAGCAGCGTAATACGTGGATGATGGCGTCGGTCTCACGGATATTGCCGAGGAACTGGTTGCCCAGACCTTCTCCTTTGCTGGCTCCCTTCACCAGTCCGGCTATATCCACGATGTCGCATGTGGCCGGAACGATACGCCCGGGGTGGACCAATTCCGCCAGTTTGTTCAGACGTTCGTCCGGCACGGTGATTTGTCCCATTTGTGCATCAATGGTACAGAACGGAAAGTTTGCAGCCTGTGCCTTGGCACTCGACAGACAGTTGAAAAGGGTAGACTTGCCCACGTTGGGCAAACCTACTATACCTGCTTTTAAAGCCATAGTTTATTTTGTTTTTATCAATTACCTTATTTAATTAGGTGCAAAATTAAGAATAAATCCGCTATGTGGGAAATCTTTTTCGTTCTGCGCCAAACGATTTTTCAATCTCAGGCGAACGATTTTCCGTTCTGCGGCAAGTGATTTTCCGTTCTCTGTGCGGCGGTTTCCCGTTTTGCAGCGGACGGTTTTGGAACTTGCCGGCAACGTTTTCCAGTGCCTCAATGTGCTTCCAACCAGTTCCTTCCCCAACCGTAATCGGCTTCGAGCGGGACTTGCATGGCGTAGGCGCGTTCCATTTCTTCGATGACGATTTGCTGCACGCGTTCTTTTTCTTCCGGATAGACGCTGAAGTTCAATTCGTCGTGTACTTGTAAAATCATTTTGGAACGCAAATGCTCCTCCCGGAAGCGGCGGTAAATGGCTATCATGGCAATTTTGATGATGTCCGCCGCGCTGCCCTGTATCGGGGCATTGATGGCGTTGCGTTCGGCATAACCGCGCACCACCGCGTTGTGGCTGTTGATGTCGCGCAGATAGCATTTACGATGGTAAATGGTTTCGGTATATCCCTTTTCACGCGCTGTTTCAATGCTCTTCTGCATGTATTCCTTCACTTTGGGATACGTGATGAAATAGCCGTCAATCAACTCTTTGGCTTCCGCACGGCTGACGTTCATCCGTTCGGCCAATCCGAATACGGTGATACCGTATATGATGCCGAAATTGGCTGTTTTGGCCTTGCTTCGTTCTTCGCGGGTAACTTCTTCCAATGGCTTTTTGTAAATCTTTGCGGCAGTGGCGGCATGGATGTCGTGCCCTTCGCGGAAAGCCTCTATCATGTGCGGGTCGCCGCTCAAATGGGCCATGATACGCAGTTCGATTTGGGAATAGTCGGCCGAGAAGAATTCACACCCCGCTTCCGGGATAAAAGCCTTACGGATTTCTTTGCCTTCCTCGTTGCGTACAGGGATGTTTTGCAGGTTCGGGTTACTGCTGCTCAACCGTCCGGTCGTGGTAATGGTTTGATTGAAGGAGGTGTGGATATGTCCGGTTTCGGGATTGATAAGCTTGGGCAAGGCATCGATGTATGTGCCCAACAGTTTTTTCAGTCCTCGGTGTTCCAGGATTTTTTCCACGATGGGATGACGCGTGCGTAATGTTTCCAATACTTCTTCCGAGGTGACATATTGTCCTGTTTTGGTTTTCTTGGGCTTTTCGCTTATTTTTAGTTTTTCAAACAAGACTTCGCCTACTTGTTTGGGAGAGGCTATGTTGAACGGTTCACCGGCCAGAGCGTGTATCTCTTCTTCCAAGCGGTTCATTTCTTTGGTGTAGAGCGCAGAAGTTTCCTTCAACGCTTCGGTGTCGATGCACACTCCGTTGCGTTCCATCCAAGCCAATACCGGCATGAGCGGCATTTCTACTTCGCGGAACAGGTCATAACATCCTTCCTCCTTTAACTTCGGTTCAAACACGTTTTTCAGTTTCAAGGTAATGTCGGCATCTTCGCATGCGTATTCATATACTTGCGACGGAGGAAGGTCTGCCATGTTCTTCTGGTTCTTTCCTTTCGGTCCGATAAGTTCTTCGATATGGATGGTCTGGTAGTTCAGGTAGACTTCGGCCAAATAGTCCATGCCATGACGTAATTCCGGTTGCAAAAGGTAATGTGCAATCATGGTGTCGAAGATTTCGCCTTTCAATGTAATACCGTAGTTTTGCAGTACCATCAAATCATATTTGATGTTCTGCCCGATTTTGAGTATCCGCTCGTCTTCATAGAGTGATTTGAATTCATTAACTATCTTTTGCGCTTCTTCAAAGTCTTGTGGAATCGGTACGTAAAAGGCCTGATTTTCCTCGACACTAAAGCTCAATCCCACCAATTTGGCACTGATGGGGTCGGTTCCGGTGGTCTCCGTGTCTAGACTGAGAAAATCTTTTGTAACGAATAAGTCAATAATCCTCTGTCTATCTTCTTTGGTTTCAATGAGTTGGTAGTCGAAACCCTCCTTTTTGTACTTGCTGAGATTTGAATATTTGCTTGCTTCCGGGGATTCGTCCGCAAATTCTGCAAAGAGAGAGCCTTGGAAAAAGCCCGGTTCTGCGGTGGGTTGCTTTTTGGAGAACTTTCGTTCCAGTAAAGTCCGGAACTCTAAATCTTCGAATAAACGTTGCAAGGCTTCTGCGTCCGGCTCTTTTGTGGTGAGTGCCTCCAGGTCGAGCGTAATGGGCACGTCCGTTTTGATGGTGGCCAGGAACTTAGAAAAAGCAATCGTATCGCGGTGGGTTTCCACTTTGGTTTTTAAACTGCCTTTCAGTTCGTCCGTATGTTCCAACAGATTTTCGATGCTACCGAATTGGTTGACGAGTTTGGATGCGGTTTTTCCGCCCACACCGGGACAACCCGGAATATTGTCGGACGAGTCTCCCATCAGTCCGAGAATATCAATGACCTGCATCGGAGAAGAGATGTCGAATTTCTCGGTGACCTCTTTTACCCCCATGATTTCAAAATCCTTGTCTCCGAATTTCGGACGGTACATCTTAACCCTCTCATTGACTAATTGGCCGTAGTCTTTGTCGGGTGTCATCATGTAAGTTTCCAAGTTCTCGTGTGCGGCAGCTTGTGTGGACAAAGTGCCGATTACGTCGTCAGCTTCAAATCCGGCGACTTCGAGGATGGGGATACGGTAAGCCCGTATAATATCTTTTATAATAGGTACGGCGGTGCGGATGGCTTCCGGTGTTTCTTCCCGTTGTGCTTTGTATTCGGGATAGGCTTCGTGGCGGAAAGTGGGACCTGCAGGGTCAAAAGCTACACCGATATGCGAAGGATGCTCTTTGTTGAGCACCTCCTCCAATGTGTTGACAAAGCCCAAGATGGCTGATGTATTAAGCCCTTTCGAATTGATGCGGGGGCTTTTGATGAATGCGTAGTAAGCTCTGTAAATGAGCGCGTAGGCATCGAGTAAAAAAAGTCTGTCCATACATTATTATGATTTTCTCCGTAAATTTACGTAAAAAATATGAGTGGCTTTTGATTTTTATGTAATTTTGTACTCCGAAATCATCTGATTATATGGACGTATTAACTCAAATCCGGAAACCGGTGGAGCGTGAAATGAAAGATTTCGAGTCGCTTTTCGGTATTACTCTGCAGCACCAGAATCCTCTTCTCATGATAGCCTTGCGGCATGTGTTGAGCCGTAAGGGGAAGTTGATGCGTCCGATTTTGACTTTGTTGGCTGCAAAAAAGTACGGTGAAATCAATGATTCCGTATTGCATGCTGCCGTGAGTTTGGAGATGTTGCATACGGCAAGTCTGGTGCATGATGATGTGGTAGACGAGAGTGGCGTACGTAGGGGACAATCCTCTGTGAATGCCCTTTTGGATAATAAGGCTGCCGTCTTGGTGGGCGATTATCTCTTGTCTACGGCTTTGAAGCATGCGGCCATGGCCGGTGACCTGAGGGTCGTAGGTTTGGTCGCTCGTTTGGGGCAGACGCTTTCCGACGGGGAATTGCAGCAGTTGTCCAACGTGAAGTCCGATGAAATCAGCGAAAATCAGTATTTCAACGTGATTCGGCGTAAAACAGCTTCTTTGTTTGCCGTATGTGCCGAAGTCGGTGCTTTGTTATCAGGGGCGTCGGAAGATGAAATCCGTCGTTTAGGTGAGTTCGGCACTTACGTAGGTATCTGTTTTCAGATTCGTGACGATGTATTCGACTATTATGATGCTGAAGTAGGTAAACCTACGGGAAATGACATGAAAGAAGGTAAGCTTACTCTTCCGGTGGTGCATGCCGTACTTCAGCCCGGCGCAGAGACGTGGCATGAGACAGCGTTGAAAGTACGTGCGGGTAGGGCCACAGAAGAAGAAATCTCGGCTTTAGTGAACTTTACCAAACAGTCGGGCGGTATAGAGTATGCCCGTCGTAAAATGGATGAATTTCATGAACAAGCAGTCGGTTTGATAGGTTCTGATGGAAACGAAGCCGTAGGTGAAGCCTTACGTTTGTACTTGGATTTCGTATTGAAACGGGTGTCTTAATAGGGTTGGGAGGATGATTTGTTCCTCCAATCCGATTATAGACGATTGATTTCTTCCGTATCCAATCCTGTACAGGCTGCTATCGTATGGGTTGGTATGCCATTGGCTTTCATCTGTCTGGCTATGTTTAGCTTTTCTTCTTCTTTCCCTTTTTCTATACCCTTTTCTATTCCTTCTTGCATTCCTTTTTGTATTCCTTCCTGCATCCCTATTTGTATCCCTTTTTGTTCTCCTTCCTTTGTGGCTTTTTGAACGGCGAAGTCAATGGTGTTTCTCCAGTCGCGGTATACTTTCAGGCTCGTTTCGTAGTGGTGGTATTCCTCTACGGTGAACTTCGCTATTTCTGCTGCCTCGAAGAACCGGGTAAAGACGCGTTCCTGTAGCGTAGCGGGCTTTTCCATCAGCCGCGTGAGGTTGCGTAGCACGAAGAGCCATTTGTCGAACATACTGTCAAGCTCTTCTTCTTTCTTGTTGAACTTGGGCATTTCCAGATAGATGAACGTCAGTTTGTCGTAGAATACCTCCCGGGTCTTGCTGTCGGTCAACTGCACTTCGTGGTGGAAGTACCCGTCGTGGATGTGGTCGAACACGAAATTCAGTATGGCGATGACGTACACGGCCTTGAGTTGGTAATTCCAATCGCCGTGCTTTCCCTGCTGCTGTATGGGGAAGGAAGCGTAGTACAAGCTCCTTTCTTTGAAGAACAGTTGCTGTCCGAGCTGCATTTCCACTAATATCTTTTCCCCGCTGTCGGTCTCGCAGTAGACGTCGAACACAGCCTTGCGGTCTGCCTCGCTGATGCCGAGGTTTTCGGTGTTGAGGTAAGTGAGGTCGCGTATTTGCTCCTTATCGCTCAGCAAACTGTTGATAAAGCTGATAAGCAGCTCCTTGTTCATCTCTGTGCCGAAAAGCTTTTTGAATCCAAAGTCGGTATAGGGGTTTACGTAACGGTCTGTATATTCGTCTCTTTCCATGTTTTTCCTTGTTTGGTGATGAAGCAAAGGTAGTGTTTTCTTCGGTTTCGTGCAATCATTTTAAAAGAAAAAGGAGGCTTTAAACCTCCTTCTTGATATACGTGGAATCATTTGAACGGTTCTATCTTCAGAAGCGAATAGTTGTCGTCATAAGCCACTGCATAGCAAATACTGTCCCCTTTGTTCGTCAGGCCCATTAGTTTCTTGCCTGTGTAGGTTTGTTTGACAGCATGCCCGTTCCAATCGAATATGGATATCTTTTCCGTAAAAGGCGGGTTATTGATAGCATCTTTGGCTTTCAGGTTTTTACCCAATGTTCCGTTGAGTAGGGTATACAGGTACCGGTCCGAGGCATCCATGGCTTCAAAGCCGATAGGCGTTTCATCCCCCCACGTAATGGCATCCGGACTGTTTTTTACTTTGGTGTATACCGGTTTGTAGATACCGAGTGTCTTTACAGGGGAAATGCCGAGCGTATCATCTATTTGCAGAATGTCCAATACACCGCCGATGTAAGTTCCGAAAGCAATACGGCTGTAGTCTCCTTTTATCGCCATCTTAGAGGCATAGCGGAAGATGGCCGCATCCTTTTCTGTTCCTTCACCCGATATGTTAGGATATGTTTTGTAAACGTTGCACGTTTTGCCGTTCACAGTCACAAGACGGTTCTCATCGAATGATTCAATGAGAAGGTATTTTCCTGATTTTGTCCTTACGGCATTATGGTAAAAACTGCTTTTTTGATAAACTTCTGCGGGGAGCGGATATTCTTTGATGTAGGATGTTGAATCCGAAAGATAGGCAAGTACGTCATATTCTATGATTTTCCCCGGAGAGTAGAAAGACACGATACCTTCCTCTTTTTTGATGATAAAATCGTTGTAGTCGGTGATTTCTCCGAAACCACGGCCTTTCCGGACCATATTGTCGATAGCTTGTCCTTTTTCGTTATAGAGGTGGATAAAGAAGTCCGACGCTTGGAAATCCACGATGCCGATGATGCTGTCCATGGTGAACATCGAAGCCGGATAATGGATGGGCAAGCCTTGGGCTAATACCGTCGCAGGAGTGGTGTCACACCTCGTAAACACTTCATCGTTATACGTTATCGGCTTGTTGTCTTTCGGGGTACATCTAATAAATAGAATCAGCAACGCCACTAAATATCCCCCTAAAACGGCAATCCTTTTCATTTAGTGGATGAGCATTTATGTTCTACTTCCACTTCATCTCCTAAGGCATTAAGACTTACGCTACAACTATTACAAAAGTAGGTCCATATTCCACTCACAGCACATAGAATAAGAGATAATGGAATGATAATTTTTTTCATATATATAATGTTTTAAGATTAAATACACACAAATATAATTACTTTCTTAGTTCAAATAAAATAAAAAAATGGATTTTTCTCTGTTCTTTATTAATTATACTTTTTTGACTTTGTTTGTAGTCATAATATCAAATAGAATTATGAAATACATCCATTTATTGATAACAATGACATTTTGCTATTTTTTCCATGTTGGGCTATGGTAGAGGATAGATAAAATAGAGGAAAAAGATGTTCTTGTTTTAATATTTAAGATAAGATTATTGCTCTTATCGCGCATTTCTCTGCCCAAATCCGGATTTCTTTCAGCCGAACGAAAAATCGTTTGGCTGAAAGTGGAAAATGTTTCTCAGCAGATTGGGACGGGAATCTCCGAAAATGGGCGTGAGAACGGGATGGAGTGGGGGATGAAGACTCCGGATATGAAAGATTTTTCTTCTATTTGGGACGAAAAGGCATACAAAAATACCTGCCACATTTGTCACCGTTTCCGGCTTTTCCGTGGCAGGCATTGGTTTTCATACGGACATTAGCATTGTGCTGCCTTTCTGGTGTCAGCAAACCATCCGCATGGATGTCAGAATGTCATTTTCACGATACGCGAGAATCGCGTAGAAGCGACGTGTGTTTCACCGGTATGCAAATACGCCGTTCTCGTGGGGACGTGTCTGTCGTTTTGTCAAACTGTCAGAAGGGGGATTAGAAGAATTTCACCTCTTCTCCCGTCACTTCGCTCAGCAGCAGGTTGGCCAACCGGCTTGTGCCAAGACGCAACCACTGGTTGGTAAGCCATTTCTCGCCAAGCACTTCCTTGACAATAGTGTAGTAGATGACGGCGTCCATCACAGTATTGATGCCTCCAGCAGGCTTTAAACCGATTTGGATGCCCGTTTTATCGTAGTACTCCTTGATGGCTTGACACATTACATAAACGGCCTCCGGTGTAGCAGAGACTTTTTCCTTGCCAGTGGAAGTCTTGATGTAGTCGGCTCCTGCATACATGGAAAGAATGGAGGCCTTCTTGATGTTGGATGCAGTCACGAGGTCACCTGTTTCCAGAATCACTTTCATTGCAACTCCTTGTCCACAAGTCTCTTTCAGTTCTGCAATGTCGTCGCACATACTTTCATAGGCACCTGTGAGGAATTTGCCTACTGGCATGACAATATCGATCTCGTTGGCACCGTCTTTGATGGCAAGTGCCGTTTCGGCCACTTTTACTTCAATGAGAGCCTGTGATGAGGGGAAGGAGCCACTGACGCATGCTATATTTACACCTTCTACCTCCAAGGTGTCGTTGACGACCTCGGCAAAGCATGGGAAGACGCAGATGGTGGCTACGTGTGGTAGGTCGGGATAGACCTCGTCGAACCGGTTGACATTCTCCGTAAACTGCATCACGCTCACGTCTGAATCAGTAGTGTGAAGTGTGGTAAGTTCCACGCTCCCCAAGAGAAATTTCTTAACTTCTGGAGTGTCGTTTTCATGTGCTTTTTCTGCAATGATTTTCTTTACTTCCTCGCGAACTTCCGCATCGTCCACATCTGTGTTATATTGTGCTAGCACTTGCTCGTATTTGTTCTCTGACTGGATATTTTCGGCACGCTCTATATCCTGTCTTACAGTGTCTTTGATTGAAGTCATATTCTTTCTGTTTATTTGTTTATTTCAGTTTTGAATTGTTTTTGTGACGCTCTGCGTCCCTTTTTGTTTTCTTTTCAATGCTTTTTTGTAATTCGATTTCGAGATTTATACCCGTTTGGTTGGCTAGGCAGAGAATACAATGTGGACGAGGGCTTGGGCGACAACCATTATAACTGCCCGGTGGTGGCC
>ENA-OPYH01001987-OPYH01001987.1-human-gut-metagenome-genome-assembly--contig:-NODE-1987-length-10645-cov-2.852975_pt1 | contig 10645 bp, 10 predicted proteins | sample MGYA00241254_ERZ501488 | MGnify/ENA primary metagenome ERZ501488 (study PRJEB25962, sample SAMEA2042660) | human gut metagenome | biome: human gut; feature: human-associated habitat; material: faeces...
AGGTATGACTTTCAACAAGGGAAAGTTATGGAATCAGGATGCCGTTGTTGTTCAGAGTGGTATCGGTAAAGTAAACATGGCAATCTGTACACAGATTCTTGTAAATATTTACGGTGTAGATATGTTGATCAACACAGGTGTTGCAGGCGGTCTTTACAAAGATATTAATGTTGGTGACATTGTTATTTCCAGCGATGCACTGCAGCATGACTTTGATGTAACAGGTCTTGGCTATAAGAAGAGTGTTATTCCGGGAATGGAGACATCCGTATTTACAGCAGACACAGAATTAGTGGAGATGGCGAAGGAAGCATGTGAGATTGTCAATCCAGAGATTCAGTGTTTTGTTGGAAGAGTTGTAACAGGAGACCAGTTCATTTCTGATAATGGCACAAAGGCTGCTCTCGTAAAAGATTACAATGGATATTGTGCAGAGATGGAGGGTGCATCTATGGCACAGGTTGCAACACTCAATAAGATTCCATTTGTTATTATTCGTGCGATTTCAGATAAGGCGGATAACAGCGCACCAGTTGCATACGAGACTTTTGAGGAACAGGCTATTGTGCATACAGTGAAATTACTGGCTGCAATGTTTCTTAAGATGTCTAAATAGATGTCCAATTAAGTCATTTTCATAAAGAAGTATTCGAATCCCTTTTCCTTTTGACGGAGAAGGGATTTTTTTTACGAACGAATCCCCCTTTTCAAATGGATTTTCATTTCGTATAATTGGGTCACAATCCAGACAGAGCAAAATAATTTCGCATGGCAGAAACAGAATGTGGGTGAGTCATGGCAGACAAGATACCCGATTCGCAGATGCTTCCGGCTGGGGCCCATGCCGAGAAGAAATCCGTACATAAATCTGACCGGAAAAAAGAGTCTGCGCTGGACTGTATTACTTGATAATATTAAACTTCTCGCGGTTAAAATAATTAAGAAGGCGAGATTCATGGTAATTTATTATAGCTAAAATTATGAATGTGAAAATGTTTGAAATACCTGGGAGGGAAGAAAATGTTTGATTTTATTCTTGGTAATACCGTTTTTACAAAAGCAATTATAGCCTGTTGTTTTATTGGAATACTGAGCTGGTCGGTGTTGACGATCTCATACAGAAGCATGATACGTGCAACGTCGAGGATAGGGCAGACAAAGAAAAAGTGGCTTGTTTCTCTGAAAAAGAAGTACGAAGATTATCACGAAATGGATATCAAAGTGAATAACGTGGAAACATTTGTGGATAAATATTTCCGCAAGAAAAGAGTTTGTGGATTACCTTGTGGCTTTTGGAAAACACTGTATCGCCTCACAATAGCAGCATGTGCGATAACAGGAGCGGCAGGAGCGCTGGCTGTCTCACAAGAAGGAGGTGAACTGACCAGTGTAATTGTCACCTATCTGACCGGTGTAATCGCTGCATTTGGATTGATATTCCTTGATATTTTGCTTCGTGCAGATGCAAAAGAACATCGCATCATCATGAATATGAATGATTACCTGCAAAATGTATTAGAGAACAGCATAGCAGGACGTGAAGTAGATTTAGAAGATGGTACTTCAAGAGAGCAGCGCCGCCGCCTTCTTCGTTATGCCAGAGAGAACAAGAAGAAAGCGAAAGACGAGCCGGTATCTTTAGAAGAAAAGAAAGTGCTAGAGGATGTTTTGCAGGAGTTCTTTGCTTAAAAATTTTATGCACATAGTTCAAGAATGCCCCGGCATTCTTGCTGCGCGATGCACGTCATGCAATTCACATCTGATATAGTCAAATATATAGATGCAGATATATGTGTCGCATAGATATAATTGAATATAGCTATATGCTTTGCATAGATATAGTTGGATATATAGATATAAGGTCTGATCTGGAAATGGGAATTAGGATGAAAAATGAATCACCCCTTCTTCAGATCGGACAAAGAGTGGAATGTATACCCCTCTTTCTCAAGGTTTGTGAGAACCGTATCTAAAGCTTCAGCGTTTGATTTAGATATATTATGTATCAGTGGAATGGCGCCGGGATGGATGTATTTTTCAAAATGATTGATAACGTAATCACTTCCCGGCTGATTATCAACATCATAATCAAGATAAGCCATACTCCAAAAGACAGTGGTATAACCGATATCCTTTGTAATCTGAAGGGTGCGTTCGCTGTATTCTCCTTTCGGCGGCCGGAAAAAACGATCCATTTCGTATCCGGTCGCTTCTTTCATGTAATTTGCATTATCTGTAATTTCTTCACGAACTTTTCTCGAATCCGTTTCTGGCATACAAACATGATGGGAAGTATGATTCCCAACGATATGCCCTTCTTTTTTCATTCTTTTGACCAGTTCAGGCTGATCCTCAATATAATGGCGGCACAGGAAGAAAGCCCCGGGTGCTTTATGCTTCTTTAACACATCAAGAATAGATGCGGTATAGCCGTTCTCATATCCACAGTCAAAAGTAAGAAAGACAGGTTTTTCATCACCCTTTAGATTTGTTTTTATATACCAGGCATCATAACGGGAAAGATCTACTTCCTCCTGTGCAGAAGGGGTCATATGATTTTCTTCTCGTTTAATCCACCATGCCATTTTTTTATTAGGAAGCGTATCGGGATTAATAGAAGAAACAGATTTATTTGGCTGCGTGGAAGCAGCAGCTTCCTTTTGGACGGATTCCATAGAGGAACGGGTGGAAGAAGACTGTTTTGAAGAAAAATTGTTTTGAGAATTTGGATTTTTATTATGGGCAAAAGGATGACAGCCACAAATTATGAAACAAGGAAAAATATAAAGAAAAAGAAGAAATTTTTTCATAAAAAGCTCCCGGAAAGAAAATCTTTTTATAATATATTTCTTCAAAAAATAAATATGAATATTTAATCAGCTGATAAATATTTCAATTCCGATGGCAATCAGGATGATTCCACCGAGAATCTGCGCTTTGTTGGATAATTTTGTTCCAAATTTTTTCCCGATAATTAATCCACCAATGCAGATAAAAAAGGTAACGATAGCAATGATCAGGGAAGCAGCAAGAGCCATGATCCAGTTATATTCTGCGATAGTAAAACCAACAGATAACGCATCGATAGAAGTGGCAATTCCCTGAACAAACAGTGCCCCTGGACTGACGGCAGATACTTCTTCTTCGCAGTCATTTTTTATACCTTCAATCAGCATTTTTCCGCCAATAAAAAGAAGAAGAATCAATGCAATCCATGGAATAAACTTTTCAAATACATGAAAAGACTCCGCGATCGTGTGTACGCAGAACCAGCCAATCAGAGGCATAAGTGCCTGAAATCCACCAAATACTCCGGCAATTGTGCATACACGCCCTTTGTTCATATGTGGTTCATTCAGACCGTTTGCCATGGAAACAGAAAAAGCATCCATTGCCAGGCCAATTCCAAGAAAAATGTTCGTAGTAAAAAATAGTAAGCTCCAAGTCATTAGAAATCCCTCCTGATTGTAATATGTACTCCACAAAAAAATTCTGAGAGTACATTAATCATAATAACGCAAAAAAATGAGCATAGCGATAAGCTATGCTCAGGTAATTATCATAAAAATATAAAAAGACCCCTGTATAGCTTATCACAGTTATACATGAGTCTCGCAATTTAAAACAAGCCAGGTGAATTACACCAGTATGTTGACTTGCTACGTTCCAACGTATAAAAGAACGCTCGCTACTCCCTCACGGAATAATGTCTGGGTGGAAGTATAGCATATAGGGGAGAAATTATCAATAACTTTTTCTCAACAAGTATAACAATATTTAGGAAATTACATTTACCAGTATTTGAAAATTTCTTAATCCTCCTCAATAACCTGAAAATCAAGATAATCAAAATCAATGTGTTCAATAAAGTTATCCTGATAAAAACGAGTCCTTGCATGACTAATAAACTCCCGTTTATTTTTATCAAGCCACATCGGTTTTTCAAGGTCAAACTCATAACAGGCACGTTCTAAACAATCATATACTTTGGCAGTACGGGACATGGACATATCATAGTTCTCCATAACTGTGTCTTTAAGCATATGATTTTTTTCAAAAAGTTTGCACCAGATTCTCATAAAAGCTCCCTTCTGATATATTTAATCGTAGATATTGTAAATCATGTATGTTCAGAATCTCAATAGTAGAACCGATTATACTGGTGTTAGAATCTTAATATAAACGGATTCAGTGGCAGATATTCTGAAACTACATATAATGTATATGTAGAAATCGGTATTTCTGAAAGTGTAACGAATTCAGAAGCATTTGTCAATTTTCTAATAAAGTAAGGGGCATTCTTGAATTTGCCTTTATTCAGTTGACGTAGTCCAAGTCCGCTATGCAGCCCCCCATTCAGGAAAAATCTCCCGCAAATTGTAACGAACATCTTACGGAAAGCATTTTTCAAATACGCTTCCAGGTAAAATATTCAAAAAAATTCGTGAAAGTAGTCAATTCGTGAAAGTTTATAAAGGAAAAATTGCAAAAAAGTGCCGATATTAAAAAAATACTGTTAACAATTCGTCAAAGTGTGTTATAATCCGTAAATATAACGCAGTAACGCGATAAACATTTATTTTTAATAAATAATGCAAGGAGGATATGCAAAATGGGAAGAGTATATAATTTCTCAGCAGGACCGGCCGTATTGCCGGAAGAGGTATTAAAAGAAGCAGCAGATGAAATGTTGGATTATAAAGGCTGCGGAATGTCCGTTATGGAGATGAGCCACCGTTCCAAAGTATTTGATGACATTATCAAAGAAGCAGAACAGGACTTAAGAGATCTCATGAACATTCCTGACAACTATAAAGTTTTATTTTTACAGGGCGGAGCTTCACAGCAGTTCTCAGCAATTCCTATGAACCTTATGAAAAATGGTGTTGCAGATTACATCGTTACAGGTCAGTGGGCTAAGAAGGCATATCAGGAAGCAAGCCGTTACGGAAAAGCAGTAAAGATTGCATCTTCCGAAGATAAAACATTCTCTTACATTCCAGACTGCTCCGATCTTCCAATTGATGAAGACGCAGATTATGTTTACATTTGTGAGAACAACACAATTTACGGAACAAAATATAAAAAGTTACCTAACACAAAGGGTAAAACATTAGTTGCTGACGTATCCTCCTGTTTCTTGTCCGAACCACATGATGTAGAAAAATATGGCGTAATCTACGGTGGAGTACAGAAAAATGTAGGACCAGCTGGTGTTGTAATCGTAATCATCCGCGAAGACTTAATCCGCGATGACGTAATGGAAGGAACGCCTACCATGCTTAAATACAAGACACAGGCAGACAAAGATTCCCTCTACAACACACCACCATGCTACGGCATTTACATTTGTGGTAAAGTATTCAAATGGCTGAAAAAACAGGGTGGACTTCAGGCAATGAAAGAATACAACGAAAAGAAAGCAAAAATTCTTTATGATTTCTTAGACGAAAGCGAAATGTTCAAAGGAACTGTAGTAAAAGAAGACCGTTCCCTCATGAATGTACCTTTCGTAACAGGCGATAAAGAATTAGACGCTAAATTTGTAGCAGAAGCAGAAGCAAACGGTTTTGTAAACCTTAAAGGACACAGAACAGTTGGTGGTATGCGTGCATCTATTTATAATGCAATGCCAATCGAAGGTGTTGAAAAATTAGTAGAATTCATGAAGAAATTCGAAGCAGAGAATAAATAGAATTTGCTGTAGGCGTCTACCTTGCCTGCGGCAAATCACTATTCAGTATCCCTTTGCAGATGTATTCGGCTAATTTATCCACCAGATAAAGGCTCGTATATGGAAGCAGAATTTCACTTGAAACAGAAGCCTCATTTATAATTCCAGTAATAGAAATATCGCCTACAGGGCACAAAGGCCGTGCAACTCCTTTCCCTGGGGAAAGGGGCTGGCGGGACAGGGAAACAAGACCAATATGATTCTTGGTTCCAACAGCGGCATCAATGGCAAGGGTACAAGCATCGGGATGGACTAAAGAAATTTCAGGGAGCTGTTCGGTCAGATTGCCGGCATGGAGAGGTTTTTCTAAAGTTCCATACAAAGGATAAGGAAATTTCCGTTGTTTTAATTTTGAGCCAACAAGAGGGCCGAGGCAGTCACCAGTTATTTTGTCTGTGCCGATGCAAAGTAGAACAAGATCTTCGAATTTTTTATTTAAATAAGTAATATGGTTATTAAGTGCAATGGAAAAAGGTATAGTAGAAGCGTTGTCAGGGGCAAAATACTGATAGCGCTTTTCTTTTTTTATGTTGAAATTCATGTTAAAATCCTCTCTTTGTTCTCAGAGTCTTTCTTGCACTTGCTTTCCGCCAGCCGCACCCAGATTTCATCAACGTACGCACCGCGTACGCCTCAAAAAATTTGGGCACAATTGACAAAAAATTTCTCACAAAATCAAGCACAAAAAGATTCCGAGAGTACATATTTTTCCTATTTTATGATCTTTATGGAGCAAAATATTTGTATTTATATACATCATCTTTTTGTATTCCTTTATAGAATTCCTGCCTTCTAATTGTTCTCTATATTTTAGAAGTAGACAAAGAGAAAGAAGTTTAAACAATATTTTATTTTACATAGAACATTTACTTGAAAAATGAAAGAAAAATGCGAAAGCATATGACAAGAACTGCCATAGACAAGAATTGGGAAATGCTATGATTGAGACAGCCTGAAAAGAAAATATAAAATAAATCAGGAAACTGCAGCTTTAAGCATAGGGCAAAGAGCGGAGTTAGAAATGGAACAGGGAAGGTGGGAGATTTATGGCAGAGGAAAGACAGGAAACGGGAAAGAAAAAAGGAAATGAAAAAGGAGAAGTATCAAGAAATCTTCCTAGAAATTACAGGCAGATTGGAGAGCCGGGAGCAAAGAAAATTTATGTGGAAGATTATGTGTATACATATTTAAATAAATTGGCGCAGCCAGAAAATCTTTATGCAAGAGGTGCTATTTTATTTGGGAAAATGTATAAAACTACGATAGGAAAGTGTATGTTCATAAGTGGAGCAGCGGCATGCCAGAATTTCGAACTGGATTTAGATGAGACGATTTTTTCAGAGGAAAACTGGGGAGAGATTTATAGAATAAGAGATTCCTTTTTTCCGGAGCTGGAGATTTGTGGATGGTTTTTGTCAAGAATGGGGTTTTCTGTTGATTTAAATGACAAAATTATACGAATTCACATGGATAACTTTAGCGGAGAAAATAAAGTGTTATATATGATTGATGCCCTTGAAAATGAGGATGCATTTTATCAATTTGAAAATTATTCCCTTAAAAAACAGCGAGGATATTACATTTATTATGAAACAAATCAGGAAATGAAAAATTATATGTTAGCAGAGGGTGAGATGGGGCGAATGCCGGAACGGGGAAGGCGTTCGGAAACAATAAAGAGGGATACTGCTGTTGTGAAAAATTATAAAAAGGCGCTAAGAAAAAAGAAAAGTTTGCGGCCGAAATCGGCATTTGCTAACCCAGCGTATGTTGCGGGCGGTCTTGTAGCAGCGATGGTTCTTATTTATGGAGTAAGGTCTGCGGTACAGTATCAGGGAAATCAGAAAATGCAGGAGGTATTTCAACAGCAGGAAATGACGGATGCGAAAAATGTGACAGGTGCACAGCAGGGAGAGGAGGAAACAGATACCGTGTCTAAGATAGAAACGACACAGAACAGTGAAAATGAAGTGGTTTCTGATGAAAAAGCGGGTTCTTCCGAAATATCAGAAGAAAGTAACAGTGAATCTGCCGTGCAGGATACCGAAGCAAGTGAAACGCAAACCACGGAAAAAACACAGCAAACCTGGGGGAGCATAGGAGGATACTATACCGTAAAAAGAGGAGATACATTAGCTGGAATTTCAAAGAAAATGTATCAGTCATATAACTATATAGAAATGATTGCAGAAGCGAATGGAATAGATAATGTAGATGAGATATATCCAGGTCAAATTTTAGAAATCCCTCAGATTGAAGATTAAAAAGGTTCATGCTATAATGAGCGGAGTGACATAAATGTCATATAATATGCATACGACATCTATGTCATATAGTATACATACGTCATAAAATATTTTATAGAAAGAGAAATGAATGGCAAAACAGATATATAATTACGAATTGTTTACAAATAAGAAAGATGAACTGGCAAAGATAAGAAAGAAAGCTGCAAGAAATCGAAGGATAAAGATATTGCTGCTGGCGTTGATCTTAGCGGGAACAGCGATAGTCGCTTATATTCTTTTTAATAGCAAATGCAACTATTATACATATAAAGATAAAGTTGATACAGAGGACAGCGGTGATGTATCTTACGAAAACTTTGATGAAGGATATCTGAAATATAGCAGCAACGGTATTGAATATCAAAAGCAGTTTGGAAGAGCAGAATGGAATATTGCATTATCCTATGAGCATCCATTTCTGGCGAAGTCAGATTCTTATGCAGTATTAGGAGATAAAGGCGAGAATACGCTTATATTACTCAATAAAAATGGAAAAGTGAGAGAATTCACATTGAAATATCCGTTGTTACAGGCAACCGTTTCTGAGCAGGGTATTATACAGATGATACTTGAAGGCTCTGACAGCAATTATGTACAAGTATATGGAAAAAACGGGAAGTTGATTGCGGACATGCGCTCATCTATAGAGGAAAAAGGTTATCCGATTACAGCAGCGATTTCTCCGAATGGAACACAGCTTGCGGTAAGCTATTATTCTATCAATGGAAATACTTCCAAAACATCTATTGCATTTTACGATCTCAGCAGACAGCTCCAATCGGATAGCATACCATTAAAAGGCGGATTTGATTATACAAATACGATTATTCCTAAAGTTAGCTTTATGGATGATAATACGGTAGCGGCATTCGGAAGCAAAGTAACATATTTTTATAATATAGAGGATTCTCCAAATGAGAAGAAAAAACTGGAGTTTGATCAGCAAATACAGAGTGTATTTGAAAATGAGGATTATGTAGGCTATATTATCAATAATTCTGCCAATCCGGAAAAAGGTAAGTATATTCTTCAGGTTTATAATAAAAAAGGTGCCAGAAAGTTAAATCATATCGTCGATATGAATTATGATTCCATATCTATGTGGGGTAAAGAAATCATTGCAGTACGAGGCAATGAATGTACAATATTTAATATAAAGGGAAATATTTTATTCCAGGGTGAACTAGAAGGCGATTCTATAGAAACAATTGTACCAGCAAAAGGCTGGAGACCTGCTTTGCGGAAGGGAAACTCACCACTGCAACACCGCTCAGCACTCTGGACAGGAAGCTTCCGGCTCCCGCCACGACCAGCGTCCGGCATTCCGTAATCTCCGAAAAGCCTCCCAGAAAAATCAGTCCATACAGAGCCAGCATGATCACCGCAAAGGCCCCGATATGAGAATCCTTCAGAATCTCCAGTTTCCGCTCTCTCGGCTGGTAGGAATGCAGGGCATCACAGGTATCTAAAAAACCGTCCACATGAAAGCCCCCGGTGATCAGAATCGGTATCGCCGTTCCCACCACCGTATAGCACAAGGTTCCCACTCCGAACCGGGCACAGATCCATTTCCACAGATACCACAGGACACCGATCACCGCTCCCACCCAGGGGAAAAAGCAGAGTGCGTACCGCATATCCTCGTCCTTCCACTCAAACTGCGGCATCGGAATCTTGGAATACATGGAAAACGCTATGAAAAAAGATTTGATAATACGCATGCCTGTTTCCTTTCTATCCCCGGCTGTCCTGCCAGTTCTGTGCTTTTGCTCCTGGTGAGCCGGGTTTGATCCGCTGTGGGATCCCCGCTACGACTTCCACAACCTCGTCCGCCTCCGCGGCCAGCCTCTCGTTTACCCTTCCCAGCGCCTCAATATATTCTATAGTAGCACTGTCATAGGCAATGCCGTCTTCGAATACATTATTGGTCACGATAACCAGCGGATCCGCCTGTTTTCTTAAGACTTCAATGCCTTGCAGAATTTTTGCGATCACTGTCTCACGATCCACAGGCTGCTCCCTGGAAAACATTTCGTTGGCCGCAAGATTCGACATACATTCCAGCAATACTGCCGCCTCCGGCTCCATTTGGGAGGCAGCCTGCTCCAGTGCAGTAGGCTGTTCGATGGTAGTGAAACCTTTTCCCTGCCGCAGTCTGTGATGCCTGTCCACTTTGGCCTGCATTTCCTCATCCCAGATCTGCATAGTAGCGATATAATATTTTTTCTTATCACCGGCAGTCCGCAGCAGATAATCTTCCGCATAAGCGGATTTCCCGCTGCCGCTGCCCCCCAGGATCAATATCATCATGTTGCTTCTCCATCCGTTCCGTCTTTCAGCCGCGCCAATCGCAAGGTCGCGCTATCACGCTTTTGCGTCACTTCGTGACTACCCTTGCCCATAGACCGGCGCTCATCTCATGAACATATTCGCTCAAAAAATCATGCGAGCATGATTTTTGCGCCCGGATATGTTCATGGCTGAACTGTTAACGTCTATATTGTTCTACTTCGATTTCTGAGAAGGTAGCGCTCTGTCCATAAATGCTCATTGCCATATCCAGCAGTGTGAACATCATAACGGCTCCGGTTCCTTCTCCCAGTGCCCTTCCCGCGTGGATCAC
>ENA-OPYH01001989-OPYH01001989.1-human-gut-metagenome-genome-assembly--contig:-NODE-1989-length-10625-cov-4.769063_pt1 | contig 10625 bp, 9 predicted proteins | sample MGYA00241254_ERZ501488 | MGnify/ENA primary metagenome ERZ501488 (study PRJEB25962, sample SAMEA2042660) | human gut metagenome | biome: human gut; feature: human-associated habitat; material: faeces...
GTCGCGCCGGCCACGGCTACCGTGTATTTGGCCATGTCACGTCTCTTTTCCTTGACTCGTTGAAACACATTCAGCATACACTTTATGCACTACATTGCATAATTATGCAGTTCAATCGTGTCGGATAGTGGTCACCGCCCGTAACGGGACCGTTCAGACGAACATAAAAAGATTGGTTTCAGGCGGAAATCGAGCTGGAATCACCACTTTGGCCACTGCCACCGAACATGTACTGCATCATCTGGTTATACAAATCGGCTGTGGAAATGCCGTGAACCGTCATCCAAATCACCGCAATAGTGTACAGCACGTTGATAATCAGCGCTGCCACGCCAAGCGCGTAGCCTTTCATATGCAGTTTTTTGGTACGCCACATGGCGATGGCGCCCATCACCGCAGGGATGACCGGTACCGGCAGGAATAGTGCGAACACGAACGAGATGATCGCATAGCTATCCCAATGGCCGTACAGGGGGTTCTGGCTGGGATCATTCGGGTTGATGGGATATATGCCGGGCTGTTGGTATGGATTCGGCCCATACTGGTTTGGCCCGTATTGATTTGGTCCATACTGATAGCCATTGGGCTGGCCTGATTGCTGCCGTCCCGATGCATCATATGGATTCGCCGGATACCCGTTCTGCATATACGGATTCGTCTGCGGCTGCTGCGCCGTTTGTTGTGCATCGTCCGCCGGCTTGGGCTGTTCGGGAGCCCCATACATGTATGGATTGTAGTTCGCCGGATACTGGTTGCATTCAGGCTGAAGTGCAGCCACGTTCTGAAAAGCGGGCGTCTGCACCGTGCCGTGCACGGTCTTGAACTCGCCCCGCCGGGCGTCGTGTTCCTGCTTGAGCAGCTTATAGGTCGTCAAAGAAGGCATAGTTTTTGTTCCTTTCTGTGCACGGAAAACAGCCGTGCGATCTTCATGAAAAAGCCCGGGATCAGGCTCATCAACAACAGAATAGCGGGAAAAATAATCAAAGAATCAGCATCGCATCGCCAAAAGAGAAGAATCTATAACGTTCCTCCACAGCCACCTTATAGGCTGCCATGGTCTTTTCGTAGCCATACAGGGCCGACACCAGCATGATAAGGGTGCTTTCCGGCAGGTGGAAGTTGGTGATCAGGCCGTCGATGCAGTTGAACTTCACGCCTGGATACAGGAAGATAGAAGTGTTGCCGCTGCAGGCGCGGATCTCGCCGTACTTTGCGGCAACGGCTTCCAGCGTGCGGCAGCTGGTAGTGCCCACTGCGATCACACGGTGACCGGCGGCTTTGGTGTCACGAATCATCTGCGCGGTCTTTTCATCGATGCAGTACCATTCGCTGTGCATTTTGTGATCCGCGATCTCGTCCTCCTGTACAGGGCGGAAGGTGCCCAGACCCACATGCAGGGTCACTTCAGCAATGTTCACGCCCTTGGCGCGGATGGTATCCATCAGTTCCGGGGTGAAGTGCAGGCCAGCCGTGGGCGCTGCGGCGCTGCCAAGCTCCTTGGCATAGACGGTCTGGTACTGGCTCTGATCCTCCAGCTGCTTTGTGATGTAGGGCGGCAGAGGCATTTTGCCAAATTCGTCCAGCTTTTCATAAAGGGTCTCGGTATCGTAATAGAATGTAACGTACTTGTTGCCGTCCTCCATGGTCTCGTCTACCACGGCGGTCAGGCTGCCATCGCCAAAGCTCACTTTGGTGCCGGGCTGCATCCGCTTGCCGGGCTTTGCAAGGCATTCCCACTGGTCACCTTTGACCTGACGCAGCAAAAGCAGCTCACACACAGCACCGGTGGGCTGCTTGACGCCCACGATGCGGGCAGGCAGGACCTTGGAATTGTTTACCACCAGCAGGTCGCCCGGCTCTAAAAATTCCGGTAGATCGTGGAAGATCTTGTGCTGGATGCTGTCGTCTTTCTGGCTCAGCACCATCAGCCGTGCAGAGTCTCTGGGGTCAGCCGGCTCCTGTGCAATGAGCTCTTTGGGTAAATCATACCAAAAATCTTTTTTTAACATAGCGTTCAATTTGCCTTTCCGATGATTGACACGGACACCGTATCAATGATATCATAAAATCTGTATAAACAGTATCTATTATATTGCATCGCTGTCCGGTTTGCAAGCCGTGAATCTATGTAATAGAAATATTTATTGAGTTCGCTTTCACGAAAGGAAAGGTGCTGGAAATGGAAAAACAGTATAAAGTGGGTATCGTAGGTGCGACTGGTATGGTCGGTCAGCGTTTTGTGACGCTGCTGGAAAATCACCCCTGGTTCAAGCTGACTGTTCTGGCTGCATCCGGCCGCAGCGCCGGCAAGACCTATGAGGAAGCTGTCGGTCCCCGCTGGGCCATGACCTCCCCCATGCCGGAAAGTGTCAAGAAGATGGTAGTTTTGGATGCATCCAAGGTGGAAGAGGTTGCTTCTCAGGTGGATTTTATCTTCTGTGCAGTCAACATGCCCAAGGATGAGATCAAGGCTCTGGAAGAGGCCTATGCAAAGGCTGAGTGCCCGGTGGTGTCCAACAACAGTGCAAACCGCTTTACCCCGGATGTGCCCATGGTGGTGCCCGAGATCAACGCCGACCACATCGAGATCATCCCCGCACAGCGCAAGCGTCTGGGCACCAAGCGCGGCTTTATTGCCGTCAAGTCCAACTGCAGCCTGCAGAGCTATGTTCCCGCCCTGCACCCGTTGATGAAGGATTTTGGTGTCAGCAAGGCTCTGGTGTGCACCTATCAGGCCATTTCCGGTGCAGGCAAGACCTTTGACCGTATGCCCGAGATCGTGGACAACGTGATTCCCTACATCGGCGGCGAGGAAGAGAAGAGCGAGCGCGAGCCGCTCAAGCTGTGGGGCCACATTGAGGGCGACCATATCGTGAACGCCGAAAAGCCGGTGATCACCGCCCAGTGCTTCCGTGTGCCTGTCTCCGACGGCCACACCGCTGCCGTGTTTGTAAGCTTTGAGAAGAAGCCCACCAAGGAGCAGATTTTGGAGGCATGGGCAAACTTCCGCGGCCCCGCACAGGAGCTTGACCTGCCCAGCGCACCCAAGCAGTTCCTGCATTACTTCACCGAGCCGGATCGTCCGCAGCCCAAGCTGGACCGCAACACCGAGAACGGCATGGCTGTGTGCATCGGCCACCTGCGCGAGGACACCCTGTTTGATTACAAGTTTGCCTGCATGAGCCACAACACCCTGCGCGGTGCTGCAGGCGGCGGCGTTCTGCTGGCAGAGCTGCTGGCCGCAAAGGGCTATTTCGACTAAGTATATTTTGCGCAAAAGCGCATACAAAGGAGTTTTAGGCTATGAAGAATCCTGTCTTTACCGGCGCGGGTGTTGCCATTATCACCCCGATGTACGAGGACGGAAGCATCAACTTTGACGAGCTGGGCCGCATTATTGAGGATCAGATCGCGCACCATACGGATGCCATCATCATCTGCGGCACCACCGGCGAGTGCTCTACCATGACCGATGAGGAGCAGCTGGCCGCCATCAAGTTCACCGTGGATACGGTCAATCACCGCGTACCGGTCATTGCCGGTGCCGGTTCGAACGATACCGACCACGGCTGCGCACTGGCCGCAAAGTCTGCCGAATGCGGCGCAGACGCTCTGCTGATGGTAACACCCTACTACAACAAGACCACGCAGGCTGGTCTGGTTGCTCACTTTACCGCCATGGCTGAGGCCGGAGGCATCCCGGTGATCATGTACAACGTGCCTTCCCGCACCGGCCTGAACATTGCCCCGGAGACTGCTCTGGAACTGAGCAAGCATCCTCTGATCAACGGCATCAAGGAAGCTTCCGGCAACATCTCTCAGGTAGCCAAGATCGCACAGCTGTGCGGCGACGAGCTGAACATTTATTCCGGCAACGACGATCAGGTGGTTCCCCTGCTGGCTCTGGGCGGCAAGGGCGTGATTAGCGTCGTGTCCAATGTCAAGCCGGAGCTGGTGCACAACTGCTGCAAGGCATTCTTTGACGGCGATACCGCAAAAGCCCGTGAGCTGCAGCTGGAAATGCTGCCGCTGGCAGATGCTTTGTTCTGTGAAGTGAACCCCATTCCGGTGAAGTACGCCATGAATGTGCTGGGCTGGGAAGCTGGCGAGTGCCGTCTGCCTCTGGTAGAGCCGAGCGAGGCACACAAGGAGTATATTGAAAAGGCTCTGCGTGCAGAGGGTCTTATTAAGGAATAAGTTTTTTGGCTGCAAAATGCCCGGCGGAGCGCTCTGTCCGGGCATTTTGCGATATGCCGATATGCAAAACGGGCAGGAAAGGATAAAAATTATGACGGATATTGTGATTCAGGGCATCGGCGGCCGCATGGGCCATGTGCTGTGTGATATGATCGCACAGCGCGAGGACTGCCGTGTGATTGCAGGCATCGACATAAAGGATGGCGAACAGAACGGCATCCCTGTGTATGACAGCCTGGAAAAGCTGGACGGCAAGGGCGATGTGATCATCGATTTCAGCTCTCCGGCCGCTGTGGAAAAGGCTCTGCCCTACTGTGAAGCTCACAAGCTGCCCATCGTGGTGTGCACCACCGGCCTTTCGGAAGAGCTGCAGCTCAAGGTGGTGCAGCTATCCCGCACGGTGCCGGTGTTCAAGAGCGCTAATATGTCCATGGGCATCAATGTGCTGTCGGAGCTGTGCAAGCGCGCTTCGGCTATTCTGGGTGTGAACTACGATGTTGAGATCGTGGAGCAGCACCACCACAACAAGCTGGATGCACCCAGCGGCACCGCTCTGATGCTGGCCGATGCCATCAACGAGCAGAATAATGGCGAATATCACTATGTGTATGATCGTTCTTCTGTCCGTCAAAAGCGCGACCCGAAGGAAATTGGTATCAGTTCCGTGCGCGGCGGCAGCATCGTGGGTGATCACGAAGTGCTGTTCTGCGGCCCGGATGAGGTGATTACCCTCAAGCACACCGCTTATTCCCGCAATATTTTTGCAAACGGCGCTGTGAATGCAGCAGTTTACCTTGCAAAAAAGGAGCCGGGCCTGTACAATATGGGTGATATGATCGCTGCACTTTAAAAAGCCTGATTGCTCTGCTTTTGGCAGAAACATGGTGGAAGGATGTGGACGCGGATGAGCAAACAATCCCCGCAACAGCACCGGCGCAGACCGACTGCAAAACGCCGCGCCAGAAGGCAGGCTTTCTGGACAGCCGGAGCGATGCTGATCGTATTTCTGTTCTGCCTGCCTTTGCTGCCAAAGTTCTTTCTGCAGGAAAGCATACCGACGGCAGAACCGGTGAGCACGGGAAGCTCTTCTGCAGGTTCTGCCACTGTATCACAGCCGGAAGAAGCAGAGCCTGCGCCAGAGCCGGAACCGCAGCCGCTGGTTCAGACTGTCCGCTTTTCTGCAACAGGAGATAATCTGATCCACGCTCCCATTTATAAGCAGGCGCAGCGCCGCGCTTCCGGAGAGGAAGCTTACAGTTTCGATTACTGTTACGAACATATTGCGCCTTTTTATGCACAGCATGATGTGAACTGGATCAATCAGGAAACACTCTGCACGGATGAATTGGAACCATCCTCCTACCCATGCTTTTCTACGCCGGGCGATTGCGCCCGTGCGCTTTACCGGGCGGGTGTGCGGGTGTTCAGCCTGTCCAATAACCACACCTACGATAAAGGCGCTTCCGGCATTGCCGCTACCCTGCGCTTCTGGGGCAGTATGCCGGAGGATGTAGTGACCACCGGTTTGTGGAAGGGAGAAAGCGACTACGGTCATATCCCGCTGCAGACTGTCAATGGTGTAACGATCGCATATCTTTCCTACACAGAGCATACCAATGGCATCCCGCAGAACAGCTCCATGCAGGCCAATGTGATCTATACCAGCCAGACCGATGTGATCGAGCAGCAGGTAAAAGCGGCACGTCAGCTTGCAGATTTTGTGGTGGTGGGTGTGCACTGGGGCGTAGAAAACAGCCATGCCATCGCAGATCCGCAGCGAACTCTGGCGCAAAACCTTGCAGACTGGGGTGCAGACTTGATCATTGGCACCCACCCGCATGTGCTGCAAAATGCACAGTGGCTGACTGCAGCAGACGGCAGGCAGGTGTTCACGGCCTATTCTCTGGGCAATTTTATCAGCACGCAGGAAAAGCCCGATCAGCTGGTCGGCGCAATTTTATCGGTTCAGCTTGAAAAAACGACCGAACCGGACGGCACTGTCCGTTGCAGCGTGCTCTCTCCCAGACTTCTGCCGACGGTGACCCACTATGATGCAGGCAAATCCAATGTGCGTACCTACCTGTTCCGCGATTATACCGAAGCTCTTACAAAGGCCCACGGAGTACGGCAGGCGTATCCAGATTTCAGCCTGGAAATGATTCAGTCCATTGCCCGGGAAAATATCGACCCGGAGTTTTTGCAGCTTACCTGAATATTTTTGTATTGTTGAAGCCCGCCTTTCGGGCAGAACGGAGGATCCTTATGTACGGAGTATCGAAGATCAATATTGAGCCGAGCCTCATGATGATCAGTGTGCAGGATGTAGAGTTCAAGGGCAACAGCCTCGCACGTTACCTGCAGATCTTTGCAGATAACGGTGTGGTCGTAGATATGATCAGCCAGAGTGCACCCCATGGCACCACCATCGATTTCAGCTTTACCGCTTCCAGCAGTGATCTTCCGCTGGTGATGAAGGCTATTTCCGTTGCAAATCTGGACAAGGATGCCAAGGCTTCCCCGCTGATCAGCGTGGGTTATTCCAAGCTGAACCTGTTTGGTGAAGAAATGGTCACCAGCTGCGGCGTAGCTGCCCGTGCACTGAATTCTCTGGCAATGGCCGGCATTGAAGTACTGCTTATCACCACCAGCGATCTGGATATTTCCCTGCTGGTCCACGCAGAGAATGAGGATGCAGCTTACGAAGCATTGAAGAAGGCTTACGAGCTGTAAATTCTGCAAGCAAGCGAGCCATCAAGTGAAAAAATGCCGGTGCACTCCAAAACAGAGTACACCGGCATTTTCATGTTCAATATTTTTACAGAGTGACCTTGTGGTAGATCTTCTTGCCCTTCTTGATCACAATACCCTTTGCCAGCTGCTCAGCAGTGAAGCCAACGGTGGGAGCGGCTACCTTCTCGCCATCCACCAGAACACCGCCCTGCACGACCAGACGGCGTGCCTCGCCGTTGGATGCTGCCAGACCAGCCTTGACCATCAGGGTCAGGATGCCGATGGAGCCATCGGTCAGGTCGGCCTCGGTCAGCTGAGTAGAAGGCATGTGCTCGGTATCCATTGCGCTGCCGCTGAACAGTGCGCGGGCAGCATTCTGGGCCTTTTCGGCCTCTTCTTTGCCATGGACCATGCTGGTCAGCTCGTAAGCCAGAATTTCCTTAGCTTCGTTCAGGCGCTGATCCTTCCATGTGCTCATCTCGTCGATCTGCTCCAGCGGCAGGAAGGTGAGCATACGGATGCACTTCATCACATCGGCATCGCCCACATTGCGCCAGTACTGGTAAAACTCGAATGGACTGGTCTTGTTGGGGTCCAGCCAGACGGCATTGCCGGCGGTCTTGCCCATCTTCTTGCCCTGAGAGTCGGTCAGCAGGGTGATGGTCATAGCATAAGCGTCCTTGCCCAGCTTGCGGCGGATCAGCTCGGTGCCGCCCAGCATGTTGCTCCACTGGTCATCGCCGCCGAACTGCATGTTGCAGCCGTAGTGCTGGAACATGTAGTAGAAGTCGTAGCTCTGCATGATCATGTAGTTGAACTCGAGGAAGGACAGGCCCTTCTCCATGCGCTGCTCGTAGCACTTGGCGCGCAGCATGTTGTTCACGGAGAAGCAGGCACCCACATCACGCAGCAGTTCCACGTAGTTCAGGTTCAGCAGCCAGTCTGCATTGTTCAGCATCAGTGCCTTGCCCTCAGAGAAGTCGATGAACTTTTCCATCTGCTTTTTGAAGCATGCGGCATTGTGGGCAATATCCTCTTTGGTCAGCATCTTGCGCATGTCGGTACGGCCGGAGGGGTCGCCGATCATGGTAGTGCCGCCGCCGATCAGGGCAATAGGCTTGTTGCCTGCCATCTGCAGGCGCTTCATCAGGGTCAGGGCCATAAAGTGGCCTGCGGTCAGGCTGTCGGCAGTGCAGTCAAAGCCAATGTAAAAGGTTGCCTTGCCATTGTTGATCAGGTCGATGATCTCTTCATCGGTGATCTGGGCCACCAGGCCGCGGGCCTTGAGTTCTTCGTACAGAGTCATGATTTTTTCCTCCTGTTTGTGGGCAGAGGGAAAAATAAAACACCCCCTGCCAAAAATGAATTTGGCAGAGGGCGAGAAAATTCGCGGTACCACCTCTGTTTGCCGCTTCCTCACAGAAACGACCTCACGAGTGCACACCCCAGAGTAGAGAGACACTCCTGCGTTTGTAACGCTCGCACGCGGCACAGCCTATTAACCTGAACGGCATTCAGCCTGCAGCTCCGGGAGGTATTTCCCCTGCTGCTCTGCGGCCCCTTACACCAACCGGGGTTTCTCTGGGCAGAACACTTCAAGGTACTTGTTCCCTTCATCGCCATTAACAAAGACTACTTTATCACAATGCTTCGGGCTTGTCAACCCCTTATCTGCAGCGGCTTATTTTGGCTTATTTTGCGCCAAGACCCAGCATTTCGCGGGCATTGGCACGCGAAAGCTCGGTAACGTGGTCGCCGGAGATCAGCCGGGCCAGTGCTTCCACCCTGCCCTCCTCATCCAGCGGATGGATCTCGGTATAGGTGCGGTCATTGGCTACATTTTTCTGAATCAGCAGATGGCAGTCGGCCAGTGCAGCGATCTGGGCTGTATGGGTGATGCACAAGATCTGGTGGCCCTGTGCGCTCTGGCGCAGTACCTCACCAATACGCCCGGCGGCTTTGCCAGAAACACCGCTGTCGATCTCATCATAGATCACGGTAGGCACGGCATCCTTATCGGCCATTGCATTTTTGATGGCCAGCGTGATGCGGCTCAGCTCGCCGCCGGAAGCAATTTTTGCAAGGGGTTTGGGCGCCTCACCGGGGTTTGTGGAAATATAGAACTCGATGCTGTCCTGCCCATGGCTTGCCAGCGGGCCGCGGGTATGGCGCAGTGTCATGCGCACGCCCGGCATGTTCAGAAAATCCAGCGTGCCGGAAATACGCTTGTTCAGCTCTTCAAAAGCGCGCAGGCGCGTCTGGGTCAGTGCTTCTGCCTTTTCACGGGCCAGCGCATAAAGGCGGAGCTTTTCTGCCTGCAGGTGGTCATGCCGCTCCTGTGAGGACTGGATGCGCTCCAGTTCTTCCCTTGCATTCTGTCCAAAAGCGATCACGTCTTCTACCGTATCACCATATTTGCGCTTGAGCTTGTAGATCAGATCCAGACGCTGCTCAATCTCGTCCAGCTCCGCATCGTTGGTATCATAGGAATCCAGCCGACCGATCAAATCTGCGGCAACATCCTTTGCATTGTAATACAGATCCAGCAGCTGACTGGATGCACCGGCAAGTGCATCATCCAGCTGCGCGGCAGCATCCACTGCATTGGATGCCTCACCCAGCAGATCGACTGCGCCGGAGGCCTCGTCATCGCCCGAAAGCAATGCATAGCTCTGTGCGATCTTATCCCGGATGGCAGATGCATTGGCAAGGATCTTGCGGCGGCTTTCCAGCGTCTGTTCCTCTCCGGCGGTCAGTCCGGCATCCTCGATCTCCTGCACCTGATAGCTCAACAGATCAATCCTGCGCTGCTTTTCGGCTTCGTCGGTGATCATGGCATCCAGCTCCCGCTTGATACGCACAAGCTCCCGGTACAGGACATAATAGTCCTGAAACTCCGCGCTGTTCTGCGCATAATCATCCAGAATGCCCAGATGTCTTGCCGGGTTCAAAAGGCCCACAGAGTCGTGCTGACCGTTGATATTGATAAGTCCTCCGCACAGCTCCCGCAGAACCGCAGCCGTTGCAGGCATTCCGTTGATGCGGCAGGTGCTTTTGCCCTCGGCTGTGATCTCGCGGCTGAGCATCAGTGCATCCGAGCGCTCGTAGCCCGCCTTCTCAAGGCTGTCCAGCACCGTACCGGGCACCTCCTCAAAGGCTGCACGGATCACCGCCTTGGAGGCCCCTGTGCGCACAAGATCCTTTGAAGTGCGGTTTCCCAGGATCGCATTGATGGAATCGATCAGGATCGACTTGCCGGCACCAGTCTCACCGGTAAGAACATTCAGGCCCGGCTTGAAATGTACTTCAGCCTTCTGGATCACAGCAACATTTTCAATTTGCAGGCTGCTCAGCATATCTTTTCTCCCGCGTTATTTTTATCCAATGTGTCTCGTCAGTTCCGAGCAGATCGTTTTTGCATCACGCTCCGACCGTGCAACGATCAGGAACGTGTCGTCGCCCGAAAGCGTGCCGACCACATTTTTCCACTGCAATGCGTCAAAAACCTCGCATGCGGCGTTGGCCATGCCAGAATAGCACTTTACCAGCACAACATGTCCGGCGTAATCTACCCCCAGCACGGATTCATGAAAGATCGTTTCAAACCTTCCCTGCGTTTTGGGGTTGAAGCTCTCGTTCCGGCTGGAGACATAGCGATACCCCTCTGCCGTGGCAGCTTTTACCAAACACAGCTCCCG
>ENA-OPYH01001990-OPYH01001990.1-human-gut-metagenome-genome-assembly--contig:-NODE-1990-length-10616-cov-11.552694_pt1 | contig 10616 bp, 10 predicted proteins | sample MGYA00241254_ERZ501488 | MGnify/ENA primary metagenome ERZ501488 (study PRJEB25962, sample SAMEA2042660) | human gut metagenome | biome: human gut; feature: human-associated habitat; material: faeces...
TCTCACTGTAATTCTTTGAGCTTTCCTCAAAGTCATTACGGGTTTCTTTACTATTTTCTCGTTGTTCAATTTTCAAGGTCCTATGTTCACTTTGCACAAGAAAAACTTGATTCTCTCTTTTGTTTTAAGAGGATTTGTTGTTTTCTTCGCGGAACATTCTCTATTATATACCTTTTTCCAGAAAAGTCAACCCCTTTTTTCAAAAAAATTCAATTTTTTCAGAAAAAGTTTTAGCCTTGTGGTTTTGCCAACAAATTTCTTTGTTTTATCACAACATATTGTGGTTGTCTAAAATACACCTTTTTACAATTTTCAAAATCCTATTGTATTTTCCCTTTCTATAATATAAAATAGAAATACAAATTAATTTTTCGGAGGAAAATTTATGATTAATTCCATTCCCTATTATCCGTATCAACAGAATGTGCAGATATTGAAAGGATTCTTTTCCAAACCGCTTACATTAATATGTGCAATAGTCTCCGGCCTTACATGTATTTTCGGAATGTTTAGCATTAATACAAGCACAGGTTCGACTAACATATCTTTCTCGAGCGGCACAGGCGGTTCAATTTCAATTCTTTTATGTATTGCTCTTATCCTGCTTTATGCAAAGTGCCGTTCAAATGATCCTATGCCGTTTGGCGCAACGGTTACTCTCATCAAAATATATTCCATCATTGAAATAGTAATCGGCGGACTTGCATTGCTCGCCTTTACCGGAATAACTTTTCTTCTTGCATTAGTTTTGCAGGGACAGAAAGTATTCGGATACATTCTTATCCTCTGCATCTTTGCTATTCCTCTTGCACTTGTAACACTCATACACGGTATCGGATTGCTTTTATGGTCTGATTCAATTAAGAAGGGTGCAACATCGGTTTATCTCAAAAGCAGAGGTTCAATACTTCTTGCCGTGTCTTCTATTCTCTCTATTATAGTAAGCGTTGCATCCGCAATTGCTTCATTCATCTTTATTAAGGAATATGGTCCGGAAATTTCAGCTTATCTGCATCATTTGGCTGAGGAGAATCCGAACTTTAATTTTAGCGGTCTATTTGATTCGTCAGATCCCATGAATTCATTGTTTATTTCCGCTGCGGGGGTTGTAACGGTATTAAATACAGTACTGTCTGCTGTATTTTACGCTTTGCTTGCAGCACTTGCTATTTCTTTTCATACATATATAAAGAAATACACAAACGGAATTAACCTTGGTTCAGGTCAGGCTTCTGAATATGATGCTCGGCAAAGCGCTGTTCCCGTACCTCCTGTTGCTCCTGTAACAAGTGAAATGCCGACAGAAGGTATTCAGCCGCCTGTTCAGCAACCGATTGATTTTCAGCCCCAAAGCGTTGATTTTGGCTCAATGGACGCAACTTCCGACAACAAACAGATTAACACTCAGTTTGAAAATCCTTATATGCAAGCTGTCGCAGACGATATGAGTGATAAATCAAATACGGTTGTTTGCCCGAACTGTCATGCACAATGCAATAACGATATGAAGTTCTGCGGAAACTGCGGTACAAAACTCAAATAAAAAACGCTATACATATATATAGAAAAAAGCGGAGATTGAAGTTGAATCAATCTCCGCTTTATTGCGTCACAATTATTTACATATATATGTTACTTTTTAAAAGCCTTGAAATCCTTGATAACCTGCTCACGATGCTTATAGTTATCGCTATTCTTGTCGGGATTCGTCTTATCAATAGCAGTGTCTGTATAAATCATAAGATAGTTGCCGTTATCCGAAAGATAGGCTGTTACATCGGGAAGTCCGTAGATGCTGAATGTGCCGTTGTCCTTAACAGACTTTACAATCTCATCGGCTGTGCTGTTCGTTTTCTTTGTATCATAAGAGTAAAGCTCAATGATAATATTTGAACCTGCATACTTTGCAGCAAACTTTTTACCTTCTTTGGCGCCGATAGCGGACGCATCCATTTTAATGCTGCCGTCTTTACTTCCAAGGTATTCCTTAGCTACAAAATAATCAACAAGTCCGTCAAGGTCATTGCCGTATTTATCATCCTCAACCGAAGATGTTGTAGGCTGAGTGCTGTCCTCGCTTGTCTGTGAAGAACTGTTACCGTCCTTATAAAGTGCATCATTATAACTGCAACCAACTGCAGTAACCGCAAGAATGCCTGCACATAAAATCGCTGTAAGAATTCTCTTCATAATATTTTTCCTTTCGGTTCATTCTTTCGTTCTGTCATAAGTACAGTATATTATACCGCATATTTTCCGATAAATCAATATAAATTTCAAAAACAATAGGCAGATGCCGAAGCGTCTGCCTTGATTATGTCGTAACATTATTAATATCGTAAGATTTGATTATATAGAACTGCCCTTTCAAATTAAGTGTGAGGCACTCACCATACAGAGTTAATTCTATCACCAAGTCAAGCTCGGGAATTCATAGTTTAGATTATATCAAACTATCTACACGAACTAAAATTAACCTACTATATATACATTTACATTTCGTCTGCCAAAGCTTACGCATTCATCATATGTGTTGTAGAAACAGTCAACAATTGCAGTTCCCGACATGAGCGCACCGCCTGTGTCAACGGCTGTTGCGTAGCCGTAAACAAAACTGCCGTCTGTTGATACAATGTAAAGCTTTGAGCCATACGGAATGATGTTCGGGTTGACTGCCACACCGCCGTGATAAGCCGTTACGCCTGTTGCCGTAAGTGAACCTGCGGGTGCTGTGTACGCTGTACCTGAACCTGTAACAACCGATGAATAGGCAACGGTGTTGCCGTTCATATCCGTAAATGTGCCGACAGGGTTGCTGACATTTGAACCCTTTGTACCCATAAGTACAACCTTGTCAACAGGCTCTTTTGTGATTTTGGTGTCTACTGTTTTTGAAGATACCTTTTTGCCGTCAACATACTTGCACTTCTTTGTTACAAGAGCTTCGCCCTGTTTGCCCTCAGTCTGAACCTTTGTTTTGCCAAGGTCAACATCTTTTGAATTTTTCTTAACGGTTTCAAAATCAACCGAATGAGTTTCAGTTTCGTTCCTGTAGGTCACACGCTTGATTGTGATGCTGTCTGCGTCCTCAATGTTGCTGTCCTTGTCAACGCTGAGAATATCGTCATCGGAAAGCTTGTAGCCAAGCTGATTAAGGACATCGCAAACATTGCCGTTCGGAACATAAACAATGTCGGTTTTGCCGTCAGCCGTAATTGAAAGCTTTTTGCCCTTGTAAACCTTAACAACGAGATTATCTGAAACCGGAGTTGAAAGCGACGGCTCAACCACCTCATTATATGCGGTAGTGATGCCTGTTCTTTCAAGCACATCGGCAACCGTACCTTTTGCAAGGCTGACTGTCTGAACATCGCCGTTATAGTCAACGCTGATTTCAACAGCCCTAATCATGCCGTATGTAAATCCGTTTTCATCAAGTCCTGCATAAACGATATCGCCGTTTGCAAGCTCAACACCGTCTGATGTTACAGCATGTTCTGTTTCTGCACTGTAGTTCACGGCAGCAGCTACCGTGTAAATCGAACCTGTAATAATTGCAGCTACAAGTGCAAAAGTCGTTACGGAACGCAGGGGACGAAAGTTCTCTTTCTTTTTCTGCATAATAAATTTCTCCTGACTTGCAATTTTCTCAGGATTGATTTTGCATGGAAAATTGCATATTTAATTCATAAACCTTCACTAAAGAGCCGTCTTGCTCTTTACAGGCACACATTATAGGACTGTGTTTTGTGAATGTCAAACCAATCAAAAGTAAATTTTTTGTGCAATTCCACAAGACTTTCGCCTTTATTTTCTATTTTTGCAATATAATCTTGTTTCCTATTGGGAATTATCCTGCAAATTTATATGCAATTTGCAAGAAATTCACTTTTACCGTTTCGTTACCGATTTGTTACTGTTTTGTAACCACTTTCCCATAGAGAATTTTATCGCTTTAAACAGCCGTTTTTAATGCTTTTTTAGCAACAAAAACGAGGTCAAATCGACCTCGTTTTCTGCTGTATTTATTCATCTTTTTTCTTTGTAATTGTTTTTTGTGATTTCTGTTCTATTTCTTTAATACTACTCTTTGGAGTGGGCAAATCTTCCGGCATAGTACCGCCAAGTTCCTTTATTGTTTCACGGACTTTTTTGCCAACATGATAATGGGTTTGATTAGCCTCCTGCTTGCCCTTTATATTATCTCTTCTAAGTTTTTCTTCAGTTTGAGTTGCTCGGAATAAATTAGCAGCTAATTCAGTGCTACCCATATAATCCAAAATTTTCTGACTTTTCTTTAAGCCCTTTTTATTATGTATTTCTTTCGCTCCAAGTCCACCGTAAAGCCCTTTATATCCATAATTTTGAAATATAGCATAATCCCTTTGTTCTACAACACCCGCATCATGCGCTGCATCTGCCAACATAGAATTATGTCTTTTTAATTCATTTCTGATTGCTAATCTTTTTGCATCTTCAGATAAGGAATCAAAATTTTCAGAAAGTTCTTGTTGTCTTGTTTTTACAGCAAAATAAGTTTGTCCAAGGGATATAATTTCCTTTTGAGGATCACCGTTCATAACGATTAGATAGCAAGCGTAACGAGATAATTTTATATCTTTTACTTTTCTATTTGCACCATTGCCTATCTTTCTTACAACTTCGCATTCTTCAAAATGTTCGTCTATATCATAACCGCTGTTTTCACATGATACAGCCGCTCTTTGAACAGCTTCATAAAAATTTCGCCATTGCGAATATTCAAGCACTTCCTGAAGTTCTCTCGCATACCAAAATTCTTGACCATATTCATTAATCTGTTTGATGTTCTCAAATATTCGGTCGCTATACTTTTCAATACCAGTCATGACTATCCTCCTTTGTGCAAAGTATACAAAATTTTCGTTTTTTTGCAACATTTTGCTGGCATCAGCAAAATGTTATTATTCAAATTACTAATCTTAAATCAGCTATTATTATATAATAATTATAATGTAACTCACATTAAAAATCAACACTAAAGTTTTATAATGTTGTTTCATTTGCGTGCTTTTTGCGGTACTCCGTAGGGGTGATTCCTTTCAGCTTTCTGAAAACCTTTGAAAAGTATAACTGATCGGAAAAGCCTACCGAGAGGGCGACATCCTTAATCTGAACATTCGTGTTGTTAAGCATTGTGCAGGCTCTGCCGATTCGGCAGTTGTTGATGTACTCGATAACCGAAAATCCCGTTTCTTCCTTAAAAAGTCTGTAAAGGTAAGTGCGGTCAATCTGAACTTTGTCGGCAACGCTTTTAACCGTGCATGAAACCTGCCGAAAGTTTCTTTCTATATAATCTCTCGCCTGCATAATGTAGTCGGTTTCGATTGATTTCCGACTCGGATAATACTGAATATAGTATGACAGCAGAATCAGAACCTTGCCGTTTGTGCGACAGGCGGCATAAACCGTGTCGCTGTTGTCATCACAGACATCAAAATATTGAAAAAGACTTTCAACGGGAATTTCGGGGGCAACAGGACGGCTTTTTGAAAAATTGGTTCGGCTTATCATTACGGCAATTTCAAACCCCGTGAGTTCAACCCATTTGTATTCAAACATAATATTCGGATAGCTCTTGACGCTTATGCTTGAATACGGAAAAAGCATAACCGAATTACCCCTTTTCACGGGATATTCGATGCCATCTATAATAAAAATACCCTTCCCTGCCGTAACAAGAAACAGACCGTAGGTTTCACGCATTGCGGGTTTGATTTCAAAATCAATATCAGGAATCCTCACACCGCACGAAACACAAACATTTGACAGTACTCTGTAATTACTATTTTGTTCCATATAATCGCCTCAAATACAACATTTGTCCATAATATCATAACATATCTATATAGATTTTCGTGCTTTTTCACGCTATAATTATGTTATTATACAATAATTTTGCATTTTTGACAATAGGTGATTCGGAGTGAAAAATTTTGAACTATAAATACGAAATAATAAATTATGACCAAAACACACCTGCAAAGGTTATGTATCTTAACCTTTCGTCAGAAACACACAAGACTGAACTTCATTGGCACAGGGAGCCTGAGCTTGTCTATGTGATTGAAGGTCAGGCAGAATGTCCGAGAAACGGCGAAACAACGCTTGTAAACGAGGGGGATTTTATTCTTTTCAACAGTGAAGATGTTCACCTTGTTCGGCCTGTTGTCGGAACAAGCGTCCGCCTTGTGTGCATTCAGCTTTCGTTTGAATATATGCGAATGTTCTGCAAGTCAATTGACAGCGTTGTTTTTGACCTTTCTGTTTCTCCTCAAACGAAACAGAAGCTTATTGAAGTTCTTCAGGAAATTGCCGAAACAAATCCCAATGACGAGTACAGCACACTTCTTCAAATTGCTCATGTCAATAAGATTTACTATCTGCTCTTGAAGAATTGCACCTGCTTTAAGAGAGCGACCAACAATCCGATTATTCCGCGCAGAGATTTTTCATATGCAAAAACAGCAATTGCATATATTAATGAAAACTACAAGCGTGAAATTCCTCTTAACGAGATTTCATCGGTTGTAAATCTTTCTCCGTCTTATTTTTCAAAGTACTTCAAAAGCATCACCCGTGTGAGCTTTTCGGAGTATCTTGCAAACCTCCGACTTGAAAATGCAATCAACGATATGCTTGACAAGAACTCGACGGTTTCTGCCGCTGCACTTGAAAACGGCTTTGCAAATGTAAAGTCATTCATCACACAATGCAAAAAGGTCTATGGCCTCACACCGGCGCAGTATAAAAAGAAACTTCTCAACAGATAAAATTTTAAAGGCTCAGAACTTTGTACAGGTTCTGAGCCTTTTTGCATACGGCATACAGCCGTTTCTTATTGATAAAGTTTATCCTTGAAAAATTTCGCCACCATATCCCACAGCTTTTCCTGTGCAAAAAATATGTCGGCGTGTTCCGCTCCGTTAATTGCAACCAACGTGACATCGCAACCGTTTTTCTCAAGCAAATCGTGCAATTCGGCACTTTGCGAAAAAGGAACGGTGGAATCGTCTGTTCCGTGAAAAATCATAAACGGCGGTGCTGACGGGGTTACATACGAAACGGGGCAACACTTCATTGCCTTTTCCTTATTGAGTGCAACATTCATTCCGAGCATGAGCGACTCCATACTTGCCGCCGAAGTTAACGGCGATTCATATGGAAATGTTGAAACATCTGTCGGCGGATAAAATGCACAGCAAGCCTGTACCTCGCTTGAACAGTCAAGATAATTTCCGACATCAAGAGCCTTATCGTTATCTAAAGCACACATGGCAGCAAGATAGCCTCCTGCGGATTCGCCTGCAACACCGATTTTGTTTTCATCTATATTATAACGGTCTGCGTGAGCCTTGATGTAACGAATAGCCGCTTTTACATCCTCCAACGGCATCGGATATGCCCCTTCATTGCTTGTGCGATATTCAACACTTGCAACCGCAAAGCCCTCGAGTGCCAACTTTGCAAGATAAGCAAAATGGGCAGATTTATCCAGTCTTATCCAACCGCCACCGCAAAACCACACAATACACGGGTATTTTTTGTTTTTTAATTTTGGATAAATCAAGTCGAGTTTCAAGTCTCTTGTGGTGTGTCCGAACCATGCGTCAACCTGTGCATAGGTTATGTCGGATACGGTAAAATATCTCGGTTTTTCAATTTTAAGATTCATTTCAAGCTTCATAATATTATCCCTTATCAGTTGTATTTGCGGAGCAAGCCTATATTATACGACTCAATCTCCGAAAGGTCGCTTTCGCTGAAATTGTAGTTTTTGTGATACCAGCTTTGGCTCTCATAGTATTTCTGAATTGATTTTGTTTTGAAAACATATCCGTGACGGGCATAGATTTCATTAATTGCATCCTGTGCAACATCTCCGCCGAGTCCCATAACTTCATCTACAGTAAGTTTTCTTTGTGACGAATGCGGAAATATAAAACCGTTGTTACGGCTTTCGTCTGATTTTGACGAAGAACTGTTTGAACCTTCATGCCTCTTAGCATCATCACTCTTTGTCGGCTCTGTTGATTTTGTGTAACTTTCGGTTGCATTCATATTGTTGTCCTTTACGGTAACGGTGCAGGTTGCCTTTTTGCCGTTTGCGGATTCGCAAGTGATTGTTACAACACCTTCGCTTTCACCAAGAACCATGCCGTTGCCGTCAACACTTGCGACCTTCGGATCCGATGACGACCACACAAGGTTGTCGGACGGAGCATCAACAGGTTTAACCTTTGCCTCAAGCTGAATTTTACCTCCCTGTTTTACGGAAGTTGAGCTCTCACTCAGAGTCACGCTTTCAATCTCTTTGTCAAGAACGGTCACATTGCAAAGTTTTTTAAGTCCGCTTTCGCTCTCTGCCGTCACAACGGCTGTTCCCTTTGATTTGCCTGTGATTGTTCCGTCATCAACGGTCACAATTTTATTATCCGAAGATGACCAGCTTATTTTCCCCGCATCTGCACCCTCGGGTTCAATTGTTACCGAAATATGCTTAGTATCACCCACATGAAATTCAATTTCTTCATAGCTCAATTTCATGCTCTTGGCTTGTTGTACAAAGCATGAGCAAATCACAAACGGCACAAGCATAATCATCGCCAAAACGGGTATTAATTTTTTCACAAATACTCCCCCTGTCCTTAATATATGTAAAATCCTTATTCTTATCTGTATTCTAACCTATTTATATACTTTTGTAAACCACAGCCGATTAACTTTCATTCACAAGCTTTTCAAGACCTTCTCTGCTCTTTATAAGTATTCTTCGGTACTCGGTAGAAATGTATCCCGATTTTGCAAATCTGCTCAGAGTTTTGCTGACCGTAACCCTTGATACACCTACCGTATTGGCAATTTCTTCATGTGTAATTGCAACAGAACCGTTATGTTCGCTTTCAAGCAAGAACCCTGCAATGCGGGCGTCTGCCTGCATAAAGGTCATTGAGTCAAGCTGTGATGACAAAAGTCTTATTCTGTTGGCAAGAATTTCAAGCAATTCAAACGCAAGCGTCGGGTGCTGTGCGATAATGTCGGTCAATCGCTTTTTGTCAATCATAATAACTTCGGTATTTGTAAGTGCCTTGGCGGAACTGACTCTCGGCTTTTTGTCAAAAAAAGCACCCTCACCGATAATCTCGCCGTGTCTTGCCGTGTTGAGAGTTTTCTCGTTGCCGTCAACGGAATTCATATACACCTTTACACTGCCCTTTTTGATGTAGCAAAAGCTTTGCGCCGTGTCGCCCTGAAGATAGATTATTTCATCTTTTGCGTATTTTCTGACGCTCCCCGACTGTTCTATCAGCGACTGCATATTCTCATGAACAGTGCTGTTTGCGTGTCCGCAGGCATTAATCGTGTGTTCCATAATTCACCGCCCTAATAATCCGATTTATTTCCTTAATTGTAACATAGTTTACAATCTTTTTGCAAGGTGTATGCAATAATTATCTTAAAAGAAAAGGAGTGATTTATTATGGGTATGACTATGTCGCAGAAGATTCTTGCGGCTCACGCAGGACTCAGCGAAGTCAAGGCAGGTCAGCTTATTGAGGCAAAGCTCGATATGGTTCTCGGTAACGATGTAACATCTCCCGTAGCCATTAATGTATTCGAGGAAAACGGCGCTACCTCAGTATTTGACAACACAAAAATCGCAATGATTATGGACCACTTTACACCTAATAAAGATATCAAGGCAGCAACACAGGTTAAACAGGTTCGCACATTTGCAGACAAATATGATATCAAAAACTACAGAGATGTAGGTCAGATGGGTATTGAACACGCACTTCTCCCCGAACAGGGACTTGTAGGACCGGGCTGTCTTTGCATCGGCGCTGACTCACACACCTGTACATACGGCGCACTCGGCGCATTCTCAACAGGTGTCGGCTCAACAGATATGGCTGCCGGCATGATCAGCGGTAAGATGATGTCCCAGAATGCCCGGAAGGGACCGGCTCCGAGGTCTCTCGCTGCTTCCTCAAGTGACGGATCCATGCCCGCCAGTCGTGCCTTGACTTCCATCAGTATATATGGCACACAGAAAACGGTATGACCGATCAGTAATGTCAGCATACCAAATGGCAGATTCATCATATAGAAAAATGCCATCAGTACCATACCAAGGATGATCTCAGGGATCATCAGCGGTAAAATAGAAATATATTCCAGAATCCCTTTTGTCTTCCAGTGGATCCTGGAAAGTCCTACAGCCCCCAGTGTTCCGATCACTGCAGATACCCCGCAACTGGATATAGCCAGAATCAGGCTGTTTTTCAATGCCTGGATCAGATCTCTGTCATGAAACAGTTCCTGATACCATTTCAGGGAAAATCCGGTAAAACGCACCGGAAGTCTTGCTTCATTAAACGAAAATACCACTACCACGCCAATGGGCAGATACATAAGGAAAAACAGGATTCCCAGGTACAGTCCTGAAAGTTTTGAATTCTTTTTCATCCGATTCCCTCCAGTTCCTTCACATTGGTAAGCTTCCGATATAATACGATCATCAGAGTTGTCAGTATCATCAGTACCACAGCCAGTGCTGCGGCAAAGGGCCAGTT
>ENA-OPYH01001995-OPYH01001995.1-human-gut-metagenome-genome-assembly--contig:-NODE-1995-length-10598-cov-3.038604_pt1 | contig 10598 bp, 14 predicted proteins | sample MGYA00241254_ERZ501488 | MGnify/ENA primary metagenome ERZ501488 (study PRJEB25962, sample SAMEA2042660) | human gut metagenome | biome: human gut; feature: human-associated habitat; material: faeces...
TCGTGCTTGTGTTCCCGCCAAGGAATGATACGGAGAAATATGTGATCCTTCCGTATTTCTGGATACCGGAGGATAACATGAAGCTGCGTGTACGAAGGGATCATGTTCCGTATGATGTCTGGGCAGCCGAAGGGTGTTTAAAGACTACGGAAGGAAATGTCATCCATTATGGATTTATTGAGCAGTTCATTGATGAACTTGGTACGAAATTTCATATTAAGGAAATTGCCTTTGACCGATGGGGAGCAGTACAGATGGTGCAGAACCTTGAGGGCATGGGCTTTACCGTTGTTCCATTCGGACAGGGATATAAGGATATGAGTCCACCGACCAAGGAGCTGATGAAGCTGACACTGGAAGGGCGGATCGCACATGGTGGGCATAAGGTGCTGCGGTGGATGATGGATAACGTGTTTGTCCGTCAGGATCCCGCAGGGAACATCAAAATGGATAAGGAAAAATCCACGGAGAAGATAGATGGGGCTGTTGCAACCGTTATGGCACTTGACCGTGCGATTAGAAACGAAGGCAGCGACGGAAGTGTATATGATGACAGAGGAATTATAGTATTTTAACAGCGGAGGTATCGTATGGGAATTAAGAGTTTATTTGGATTCGGACAGGCGAGGGATAAGCCTGTGGACAAGGCAGCAGATGCAGGATATTCATTTCTGTTCGGAAGGACAACAAGCGGAAAGCCTGTGAATGAAAGAACTGCAATGCAGACTACGGCAGTGTATGCCTGTGTCAGAATCCTCGCAGAAGCAGTGGCATCTTTACCGCTTCATGTATATGAGTATCAGGATGACGGCGGCAAGAAGCTGGTGCATGATCATCCTTTATATTATCTGCTCCATGACGAGCCGAACCCGGAGATGACTTCATTTGTGTTCAGGGAAACACTGATGAGTCATCTTTTAATATGGGGAAATGCGTATGCCCAGATTATAAGGGACGGGGCTGGAAGGGTGCTTGGGCTTTATCCGCTCCTTCCGGATAAGATGGATGTGCAGAGGGATGACCGTGGAAACATCTATTATGTGTATTCCAGAAACAGTGATGAAAATCCCATGTTCAAGGAATATGGAGATATCAGGCTGAAAGCTGAGGAGGTGCTTCATATCCCAGGACTGGGATTTGACGGGCTGATCGGATATTCCCCAATTGCAATGGCAAAGAATGCTGTCGGAATGACACTTGCCTGTGAAGAATATGGAGCGAGTTTCTTTGAAAACGGGGCAAATCCAGGAGGAGTTCTGGAACATCCGGGAGTCCTGAAAGACCCGTCAAAGGTAAGAGAGTCTTGGAATTCCGTATACCGTGGTGTGAATAATGCGCACAAGATCGCAGTGCTTGAAGAAGGCATGAAGTATCAGCAGATAGGCATCCCACCGGAAGAAGCACAGTTCCTTGAGACAAGGAAATTCCAGATCAATGAGATCGCAAGGTTATACAGAATACCACCGCATATGATAGGTGACCTTGATAAATCGAGCTTTTCCAATATTGAGCAGCAATCTTTGGAGTTCGTAAAATACACACTTGACCCGTGGGTGATCCGGTGGGAGCAGTCCTTACAGAGATCACTCCTTCTGCCGGGAGAGAAAGGAAAGTATTTTATCAAGCTGAATGTGGATGGCCTCCTCCGTGGGGATTACCAGTCGAGGATGAACGGCTATGCGGTCGGAAGGCAGAACGGGTGGTTTTCTGCCAATGACATCCGTGAGATGGAGAACATGAATCCAATCCCGGATGAAGAAGGAGGAAGCCTGTATCTTATTAACGGTGCTATGACAAAACTTGCAGATGCGGGTGCATTTGCTGAGAAGGATACCGGACAGACACAGGAAGAGAAAAAACTCCCTGCACAGGAAAACAGCAGAAAGAGAGGTAAACGATGAAGCGGAAGTTTTGGAACTGGATAAGGAATGAAGATGAGAGCGTGCCTGACATGGAAAGGACGCTCTTTTTAAATGGCATGATTTCGGATGAAACATGGTACGGGGACGAAGTCACCCCGCAGCTTTTCAAAGATGAACTGAATGCCGGAAATGGAAATATCACGGTGTGGATCAATTCACCGGGCGGTGATGTGTTTGCAGCAGCCCAGATCTATAACATGCTCCGTGATTATAAGGGAAGCGTGACGGTCAAGATTGATGGCATTGCAGCCTCAGCAGCATCCGTGATTGCTATGGCAGGAGATAAGGTCTGTGTATCCCCGGTGGCTATGATGATGATCCATAATCCTGCAACGATGGCAATGGGTGAGGCGAAGGATATGCAGAAAGCGATCGCCATGCTGAATGAGGTCAAGGAATCCATCCTGAATGCCTATGAATTCAAGACGGGGCTTACCCGTGCAAGGCTCTCGCACATGATGGATGACGAGACCTGGTTCAATGCAAAGAAGGCGGTGGAGCTTGGCTTTGCGGATAAGATCCTTTTTGATTCCGATGAGGATAAGAAAAAGAAAAAGCCGGATGAGCCAGAAGAAAAACCGGAGGAAGGCAGTGATGGAGAGAAAGGGGACGGAGAGGATGATAAGGACAAAAACGGGAAAAAGAAGCTCCCGTTCCAACAGGATTCCATGATGTTTTCCACCAAGGCGATGAATGAATCGTTCCTTTCCAAGGTATCCGACAGGGATGCCATGATACCAGTCAACCAGTTGGAGAAGAGACTGAGTCTCTTAGCACATTAAGGAGGATATTGAACTATGAGCAAGATTTTAGAATTAAGAGAAAAGAGAGCGAAGGCGTGGGAAGCTGCAAAAGCATTCCTTGATTCCAAGAGAACACAGGAAGGTTTTGTTTCTGCTGAAGATGCAGCCACCTATGACAAGATGGAAGCGGATGTCGTAAATCTTGGAAAAGAGATCGAGAGACTGGAAAGACAGGCTGCCATTGATGCAGAGCTTGCAAAGGCAACAAGCACCCCGATCACCAATCAGCCGCATGCAGGAAGCAGCGGGGAGACAAAAACAGGAAGGGCAACCGATGAGTACAGAAAAGCGTTCTGGAACGGTATGAGAAACAAGATGTCATACGAAGTACAGAACGCTCTTTCTATTGGTACGGATTCCGAGGGCGGATATCTTGTGCCGGATGAGTATGAAAGAACACTGGTGGAAGCCCTGAATGATGAAGTATTCTTCCGTAATCTGGCTACTGTTATCAAGACATCGAGCGGTGACCGTAAGATTCCAATCGTTACATCAAAGGGTGAGGCAGCATGGATCGATGAAGGAGGTCAGTTTACAGAATCCAATGACAGTTTTGGGCAGACAACCATTGGTGCTCATAAGCTGGCAACCATGATCAAAGTTTCAGATGAGCTTTTAAATGACAGCGTGTTTAATATCGAACAGTATATTTCCAGGGAGTTTGGAAGAAGAATCGGTGCAAAGGAAGAAGAAGCATTTTTCATCGGTGACGGAGTAGGAAAACCTACAGGTATTTTCAACGCAACAGGCGGTGCTGAAACAGGAGTGACAGCTGCAAATACCACCATTACGTTTGATGATGTCATGGATCTTTACTATTCCCTTCGAGCTCCATACCGTAACAAGGCAGTATGGCTTCTGAATGATTCGACCGTTAAGGCAATCAGAAAACTGAAGGATGGAAACGGAAATTATATCTGGCAGCCATCTGTAAGGGAAGGAGAGCCGGATAGAATCTTGAACCGTCCTTACCGTACATCCATTTATGTGCCGGAGCTTGCAGCAGGAAAACGTGTGATGGCATTCGGTGATTACAGTTATTACTGGATCGCAGAACGCCAGGGCAGAAGTTTCAAGAGACTGAATGAGCTTTATGCTACAACGGGACAGGTTGGATTTCTCGCTTCCGAGCGTGTTGACGGCAAGCTGATCCTGTCTGAAGCAGTGAAAACACTGGACGTGAAAGCTGCAGGAAAGTAGGTGGGCTGAATGTTTGTAACGCTTGAGGAAGCCAAAGGGTATCTGAGGGTGGATTCATCAGACGAGGATAGTTTTATCCTCGGTCTGATGGAAACTGCAAATGCCTTGATTAAAAATGTAACAAGACGGACTCCAGCGGTACTTAAAAAGCATGAAGCAGTTGTGCGGACAGCGGAATTGTATGTGATCGCTTACCTTTATGAGCACAGGGAGGAAGCCGACCATAAGGCCATGACGGAGACCGTGAAATATCTGCTCTTTGGCATACGGAAGGAGAAGTTTTAATGATCGAGTTGATGCGTGACCGGATCACGCTCCAGAAAAGTTCCGTGAAAACAGATAAGATCGGAAACCATACGGCAGTCTGGGAAGATGTGTATTCCTGTGCTGCTTATGCCAATAACCTGTCTGGAAAAGAATACTGGGCAGCAAAGCAGTTGAATGCCCAGCCTGAACTGGATTTTATTATCCGGTACTGCAGTGAGGTGGCAGCCTTGGACAGTGAGCATTACCGCATCAGGTTCCGTGGGGATCTTTATAATATTACGTTTATTGATAACGTGCAGTATAAAAACAAATCTGTCAGGATCCGCGCGGAACGGATCAAACGGTGAGGTGAATTGGAAATGGCAAAGAAAATCAAAGCGGATGCCCTTGCATCGGAAGTCATGAAAGAGTTGGACGATTATTCCAACCTGACTACGGAAGTGATGAAGAAGGCGGTCAGAAATGCCGGAAAAACAGTCCGGGAGGAGATTGCAGACACAGCACCGAAAAAGACCGGAACTTATGGAAAAAGCTGGACGGTCAAAAAGACAGGGGAAGACAGTAAGTCCCTGCAGGTAACGGTACATTCCAAAAACCGATACCAGATCGCTCATCTCCTGGAGCATGGACATGCAAAAAGGGGAGGCGGCCGGGTAGCAGCAAGACCGCACATTGTACCTGCAGAGGAGACTGGAATCCGCCAGCTTGAGGAAGAAATCGAGAGGGGGATCCGGAATGGATGATCTGGTTAAGATGATGGAAGAAACAGGACTGCCATTTGCCTACGACCACTTTGAAGAGGGCGAAGCACCGGAGCCGCCGTTTGTATGTTATCTTCTTCCGCAGAGTAATCACTTTTCTGCGGATGGGAGGGTGTATCTGAAGCTTACGGAAGTCCATATCGAACTGTATACCGACTGTAAGGACTTGTCGGCAGAACAGAAAGTGGAAGCCGTGCTGGATAAGCATGGCATTTTTTATGAGAAATCTGAGATATGGATTGAAAGCGAAAAGCTGTATGAAGTCCTGTATTCATTTGAGATGGAGGTTTAGACATGGGAAATAAAGTAAAATATAATTTGAAAAATGTCCATGCGGCAAAGCTGACGGAAACGGTAAGCAGCAGCGGTGAAACGACATTTTCTTATGAAAGTCCAAAAGCGATCCCCGGAGCAGTCAGTATCAGTCTGGATGCGGAAGGGGAATCCACACCGTTTTATGCAGACGGCATCGTGTATTTCCGTTCTGTGACAAATAACGGATACAGTGGTGACCTGGAAATTGCACTGATCCCGGAGTGGTTCCGGACAGAGATCTTACAGGAGAAGCTGGATGGAAAAGGTGTGCTTGTGGAAAGTACAAATATCGGGGAAAGCGTGAAGTTCGCCCTGTTATTTGAATTTGACGGGGATGTGAATAGTATCCGCCATGTGATGTATAACTGCACGGCATCCCGCCCGTCCATCGAATCCGAAACAAAAGAGGATACGATCGAGCCGGGAACGGAGAAGCTGTCACTGACGGCTGATCCGAGAAGTGACGGACTGGTAAAGAGCCGTACCGGAGATACCACGGATGCAGCGATATATACGAACTGGTATAAGTCCGTATATATTCCGTCAGAAACAACAGGCAGCAGTGCGAAAGGATAAGGTGAAAGGATATGTTAAAAAGAGAAATTGAAATCTGTGGGAAAAAGATCCCGTTCCGGTCATCTGCGACCGTTCCGAGATTATACCGTGCAAAGTTCAAGAGGGATATTTTTAAGGATCTGTCGAAACTGGAAAAATCCTATAAGGGTAAGACCGAGGATGGGGATGAGTTCCAGATCGATGACCTGGAGATTTTTGAGAATGTTGCATATATCATGGCCTACCATGCGGATAACAGCATCCCGGCATCCATTGATGACTGGTTGGACCAGTTTGATATGTTTTCCATCTATGAGGTGCTGCCTCAGATCCTGGAACTGTGGGGCGATAACCTTGCAACAGAGGTGGCAGCAAAAAAAGGTCTGGCAGAAGTGAACGGGAAATGACAACACCGCTGTTCCTTCTGCGCAGCGTAGAGATTGGAATATCCATATCGGATCTGGATCTTTTGACGGTAGGGCTGGTGATCGACATGTGGACGGAAAAAGCAAATGACGGCGTGAAATATAATAAGATCGCCACGCAGGATGATTTTGATAAATTCTGATAGAAGCATCAGAAAAATCATGTTATTATGATATTGTATAATTTCTGTTTGAAAGAATACAGAAATTATTCTCCACTCCTGAGAAAATAATTATGCAGGGATAATCCTTGGAAAATATTCTAGGGATTCAGCTTAGAAGGTGACAAAAAGTGTCCGCTATCTTCTGCAGGTTATTTAATGGGATCAGGAAGAAAGGAGGATAACTATGGCTAAGAGAAAAGGAGTATCCGGTAAAACTCATGCGAAACAGCAGCTTAATGATTATGCCAATCAAAATAATCCGAATAATAAGGCATACCGGGCGAGAAGAACGAACGAAGGAAAAACCCGAAAAATAGGGAATCACTTTGACCAGGATATGATTTATTATGAGCCGGATTTTGGCTTTGGCTGGTGTGATGACTAGGAATCTGAGAAAGGCAGGTATTTGTATGGGAAACTTTTTTTATAACCTGTTTAATGGAAAGACGGGCTATACAATATCGGATAGCATGGCAGTGGATGAAGATGGTGATCTTTTAATGAGGTTATCTGATCATACGGTTATGGACATGGACACAGGGGAAATTGGTTTTTTATCATCGGCAGGAAATCTGTTTGACGAGGAAGATGAATGGTAATGTAAACCTGATATGACGAATGGAAAAGCATCGCATTTTGCGGTGCTTTTCCTATACTTAGAAAATTATGATTTTATGAAAATAAGGCATCGATCATTTAATTGTGATCGGTGTTTTTTTTCTGCCATGACGGAGGAGGTGTGTGCAGGTGGCAAGCAGGATTAAAGGAATCACGGTCGAGATCGGAGGGGATACCACTGGTCTTGACAAAGCCCTGAAAAATGTAAATGCAACGATCAGGACGACCCAGTCCTCATTGAAGGATGTCAATAAGCTGCTGAAACTGGATCCGGCAAATACAGAGCTGCTTGCACAGAAGCAGAAACTTTTAAAGGATGCCATCGGTTCTACCAAAGAAAAACTGGATGCTTTAAAAACAGCACAGGAACAGGCAAAGCAGCAGATGGAGAACGGGGATCTGGGACAGGACAAATATGATGCCCTTCAGAGGGAGATCATCGAAACGGAACAGGAACTCCAAAAGCTGGCACAGGAAGCGGTAAATTCCAATGCTGCCCTTGCAAAAATCGAAGAGGTTGGTGGGAAGCTGGAGTCAGTCGGAAATAAGATATCCGGTGTCGGAACAAAAATGCTTCCCGTAACGGCGGCAGTTGCAGGTCTTGGTACGGCAGCAGTGAAGACTACGGCAGATTTTGATTCTTCCATGAGCCAGGTACAGGCCACGATGGGAATTACGGCTGATTCCATGTCAAAGGTGGATGGACAGTCCGTAAATACGATGGATACCCTGCGTACCCTGGCGAAGCAGATGGGAGAGAAAACAGCCTTTTCTGCAAGTGAGTGTGCACAGGCACTTAATTACCTTGCTTTGGCGGGTTATGATACACAGCAGATGTGTGATACGCTTCCAACGGTACTGAATCTGGCAGCCGCAGGAGATATCGATCTTGCATCTGCATCGGATATGGTAACGGATGCCATGTCAGCCCTTGGCATGCAGACGGATGAAGCCAATACAATGGTCGATCAGATGGCAAAAACAGCATCGACCACGAACACATCCGTGGCGCAGCTAGGGGAAGGAATCCTTACCATTGGTGCAACTGCTAAATCCGTAAAAGGCGGTACGGCAGAATTAAATACAGCCCTTGGTATTCTGGCCAATAATGGTATCAAGGGAGCAGAGGGCGGTACACATCTTAGAAACGTGATCCTTGCATTACAGAGTCCGACCGATAAGGCAGCTGCCTGTATGGAGAGTCTCGGTCTTCAGGTTTATGATTCGCAGGGAAACATGAGGAGTCTGAACGATATCCTTTCTGACCTTAATAAGTCTATGGATGGCATGACCTCTGCCGAGAAGAATAATATCATCAGTACGATCTTTAATAAAACGGATCTGGCATCCGTAAATTCCCTGCTTGCAAATACCGGGGATACCTGGGACAGTCTTCAGAAGTCCATTACGGAATCCGGTGGTGCTGCACAGCAGATGGCAGATACACAGCTTGATAACCTGTCCGGTCAGATCACCATCTTAAAATCAGCGGTGGAAGGTCTGGCCATTTCTTTTGGAGAGGCGCTTATGCCTGTGATCCGGAGTCTTGTCTCCAAGATACAGGGATTTGTAGATAAGCTGAACAGCATGGATGAATCCCAGAGAAATCTGATCATCCGTGTTGCAGCGGTGGTTGCAGCCATCGGACCGTTCCTGATCATTCTTGGAAAAACGATCTCAACCGTAGGGACAGCGATGAAAGGCTTTTCTTCCCTTGCCAAAGGAATCGCAAGTCTTGGAGTAAAGATCGCAGGAAGCAGCGGTTCGGTAACCGGGCTTGCAAGTGCACTTGGGGCGGTAGCAGGACCTGTGCTGGCGGTTATTGCCGTGGTGGCCGTTTTAGTGGCTGCGTTTAAACATCTGTGGGATACCAACGAGGAATTCAGAAATGTCATGACAGCAATCTGGGAAGGTATTGTCAAGAAGGTACAGGCATTTGTTGAAGGGATCAAGGAAAGGCTGGCAGCCCTTAATATTGATTTTACTGCAGTGGTAAATACACTGAAAAAAATCTGGAATGGTTTCTGTGAACTTCTGGCACCTGTGTTTGAAGCAGCATTCAGTATCATTTCAACAGTTCTTGGTACAGTGCTTGATGTACTGACGAGACTGCTGGATGTGTTTATCGGACTTTTCACAGGAAACTGGGAGCAGATGTGGTCGGGGATCAAGGAGATATTCTCCGGCATCTGGAATGGGATCAAGAAATATTTCAAAGAAAATAAAGACACATGGAGTGATGTAAACCTTTCAAAAATAAACATATACTATTTCAGCAAAGAAGGTTCAGAGCGTTTCTTTGCATCACGTAAGCCTCTAGATGAAAGTTTCACAAAGGATAAAATAAAAGATGAAATAGCCGACACGGCTATTCAAAAAATTTTGCTGCGTCATTTGGAAAATAAAGACGGAGATCCTTCTATTGCATTCTCACCCGATGGAATTGATGAGATGAATGCCAATATCGTGTCACTAAACGATGGTGTTTTCCACCAACCCATCTATAAGGTACGTATATACGAAAAAAGCAGTAAATATGCAGTTGGACAAAAAGGTAATAAAGCAACCAAATTTGTAGAAGCAGCAAAAGGGACTAATCTATTTTATGCAGTATATGAAAAAACTGAAACTACCGAAAGTGGTAGTACTGTTTTTGAACGCACATGCACTACCTTACCTCTCAACGAATGTATTGATCGGAAAAAGAAGGGGCTTCCCATTACTATACCCAACGAATCTGGAGAAATGCCTAAGTTTATATTATCACCCAATGATTTAGTATATGTACCCACTTCTGAAGAGATAAAAAACAGACAAATAAAGCATCCGATAAATCGAGACAGAATTTACAAATTGGTAAGTGTAGATAAGAAGCGAAGTTTCTTTATTCCATCCAATGTGGCATCTTGCATCATCAATAAAGACGAGTATACAACAAGCAATAAGATTGAACGTGCTGTGTCCGGAGAAATCATAAGAGAAATATGCCTTCCTGTAAAAACAGATCGGTTAGGGAATATTGTCAATGACATAACATTCTAATTTCAAATATTATGATAAAACGCACATTTTACTTTGGAAATCCGGCATACCTCTCATTACGAAACGGACAGATGATTATCAAACTGCCCGAAGTAGAAAAATGCGCATCATTTTCTGAACAACAGAAAAATGAAATGACAATAAGCAAACCTATCGAAGATATCGGTATAGTAGTTCTTGACCATTCACAAATTACATTTACCCAAGGTTTGATGGAAGCTTTGCTCGAAAATAACAGTGCAGTTATCACTTGCAATTCAAAAGGTATGCCGGTAGGTTTAATGCTACCATTGTATGGTAACACTACACAAAATGAGCGTTTCAGGAAACAGCTTGATGCATCTCTTCCTCTGAAAAAGCAATTATGGCAACAAACCATACAAGCAAAAATAAATAATCAAGCCTCTGTTCTGGAGATTTGCACTAGTGAAAAAGTTAAATGCATGCGCGTATGGGCCAACGATGTCCGAAGTGGAGACCCAGACAACCTTGAAGCCCGAGCCGCTGCATTTTACTGGAAATATCT
>ENA-OPYH01002012-OPYH01002012.1-human-gut-metagenome-genome-assembly--contig:-NODE-2012-length-10536-cov-14.192443_pt1 | contig 10536 bp, 9 predicted proteins | sample MGYA00241254_ERZ501488 | MGnify/ENA primary metagenome ERZ501488 (study PRJEB25962, sample SAMEA2042660) | human gut metagenome | biome: human gut; feature: human-associated habitat; material: faeces...
TGTGCCGGCAGACGATTTAACGGACCCGGCTCCGGCAACAACTTTCGCACATCTGGATGCAACAACCGTATTAGACCGTTCTATCGTAGAGCTTGGTATTTATCCGGCAGTAGACCCACTTGGTTCTACATCCAGAATCCTTGACCCTCGTGTTGTAGGGCAGGAGCATTTTGAAGTAGCCCGTGGAGTACAGGAGATTCTTCAGAAATATAAAGAATTACAGGATATTATCGCAATCCTTGGTATGGATGAGCTGTCAGAAGAGGACAAGCTGGTAGTAAGCCGTGCAAGAAAAGTACAGCGTTTCTTGTCACAGCCATTCTTCGTAGCAACCCAGTTTACCGGTCTTGATGGAAAATATGTACCGGTAGCCGAGACCATCCGCGGCTTCCGTGAAATCTTAGAAGGAAAGCATGATGATGTACCGGAGAGCTATTTCCTGAATGCCGGAAGTATTGACGAAGTACGTGCCCGTATGAAGTAAGGGGTGAAGCCATGGCAGACGAGAAGAAAGCATTTGAGGTAGAAATCATTACCCCGGAGCGAATCTTTTATACCGGGGAAGCAACCATGATAGAATTCAATACAACAGAAGGAGAAATCGGTGTCTATCCGGACCATATTCCGCTGACAACGGTGCTTGCTCCCGGTGTTGTGACCATTACCAATGGCGAAGATGTAAAAGAAGCTGCGGTTCATGCAGGCTTTGCAGAGATTTTGGGCGATAAGGTAACACTGCTGGCAGAGATTGCCGAGTGGCCGGATGAAATCGATGAGAAGCGTGCCGAGGCAGCAAAAGAGCGTGCCGAAGCCTTTGTCAATCTCCGACAACATGGTTTGCAACTGGTAGAGTGCTTTCAGCTTTTCTTCCACACTCAATTCATTCGGATCTTTCTTTGCTTCTTTAGCCATAGTTTTCTACAAGTATTTTATGGGATTGGTATTGACACGCGTCAGCTGGGCGTCGAGTGTCGGAAACTTTTCCCGTATGATTGAATATAATAAATCTTTTGTATATTGTTCGCTTTCGTAGTGTCCTATCTCTGCAATGAGAATGTCGTTCTCGTAGCTGAAATAGTCGTGGTATTTCACTTCGCCTGTCAGGAACACGTCGGCATGGGCTCTTACGGCCTTGGGCAGCAGGAAGGCTCCTGCTCCTCCACAGAGGGCGACGGTCTGGATGAGGCGTCCCGTCATGCGCGAATGTTTTACACAGCCCACCTCGAACAGCTTCTTTATCCGGCGCAGGAAATCGGTTTCGGTTTCCGGTTCTTCCAGTTCACCTACGATGCCCGCTCCTGCCTGTGTCCATTCATTCTGCAAGGGATAGAAGTCGTAGGCTGGTTCCTCGTAAGGATGAGTTTCGACGAGGGCTTTCTGCACCTTCCCTTTCAGGAATGCCGGCAGCACAGTTTCAATCCGTACCTCATGCTCTTCGTGCAACTGGCCGATTTCTCCGCAGAAAGGATGTGTGCCCGGCTGTGCGCGGAAAGTGCCCTTCCCTTCCAGATTATAGCTGCAGGAATCGTAGTTGCCAATGCACCCGCATCCGGCTTCGAACAAGGCATTACGTACCTCGTCGGCCTGTGCCTGCGGTACGAAGGTGACCAGTTTCAGTAGCTGGTTTTCTTTCGGTTCCAGGATTCTTACGTTCTTCAGTCCGATTTTCTCGGCAATCTTGAAGTTGACGCCCTGTGGTGCGTTGTCCAGGTTGGTGTGCATCGAGAAAATCACGATGTCGTTCTTGATAGCCTTCAGGATGCAGCGTTCCACGTAGTCACGTCCGGTAATCGATTTGTAGCCCTTGAAGATGAGCGGATGGTGAGATACAATCAGGTTATATCCCAATGCGATGGCTTCATCTACCACGGCTTCGGTTACGTCCAGACACAACAAAGCCCCTGTAGCTTCCGCGTCTGTCAATCCGATTTGCAGTCCGGCATTGTCGAATCCGTCCTGTAAAGGCAGAGGCGCGAATATCTCAAGGGCATTCACAATTTCCTTAATTTTCATATTTCGCGAAAAATTTCATGCAAAGATAGGATTTTTCGCGCACATATCCATGCAGGAAGTATTCGTTTTTGTATTTTTTCATGAATATTCCTTCACTTGCGGGCATGAGAAAGCCCCGCTGCACCATTCCGGACGTAGCGAGGCTTCTCACTTATACACCTTTAAACAAAATGAATTTCTGTATTATTTGCGAGCTTCTGCAATGTAAGCCAATGCTTCCTTGCATTTTTCTGTGACGTAAGTCCAGTCTTCAGCAGCTACCTTGTCTTTCGGGAACAACTTAGAACCCATACCTACGCAGAATACTCCTGCCTTAATCCATGAAGTCAGGTTTTCCTGAGTCGGTTCTACTCCACCGGTTACCATCAGTTTAGACCATGGCATCGGAGCCAGCAAACCTTTTACCAGTTTCGGACCCAGTACGTCGCCCGGGAAAATCTTGCAGAGGTCGCAGCCCAGTTCCTGTGCGAAACCTACTTCTGATACGCTACCGCATCCCGGAGTGTAAGCCACCAGACGACGGTTGCAGACTTTTGCGATTTCAGGGTTGAACAACGGACCTACTACGAAGTTAGCACCCAGCTGGATGTACAGAGAAGCAGTAGCAGGATCTACGATAGAACCTACACCCATTGCCATTTCCGGACATTCTTTTGCTGCGAATTTCACTACTTCAGCAAATACTTCATGTGCAAAGTCACCACGGTTGGTGAATTCAAATGCACGTACACCACCGTCATAGCAAGCCTTTACCACTTTCTTTGCTACTTCTGCATCCTTGTGATAGAATACAGGAACCATACCTGTTGAACCAATCTTGTTCAACACTGCAATTTTATCGAATTTAGCCATTTTTTCTAACCTTAAATGAAATGTTGTTTGTTTGAGTGATTATCTCTGTACGCGACCGCTAGCGTCACCACCAGCCAGTGCTTCTACTTCTTCTACAGATACCAGGTTGAAGTCGCCGTTGATAGTGTGCTTCAATGCTGAGGCTGCTACTGCGAATTCCAATGCTTCGCCCTGAGTAGCTTTGGTCAGCAAGCCGTGGATAATACCACCTGAGAATGAGTCACCACCACCTACACGGTCAATAATCGGGTCGATGTCGTAACGCTTAGAAGTATAGAATTCTTCACCGTTGTAAATCATAGCCTTCCAGCCGTTATGAGTAGCAGAGAAAGATTCACGCAAAGTAGAAATTACATACTTGAATCCGAATTCCTTAGCCATGGCTGTGAAGATTCCCTTGTAGCCTTCTGCATCAGTCTTACCGCCTTCTACGTCAGCATCTGGTTTGAAGCCTAAGCAAAGTTCTGCATCTTCTTCGTTACCGATACAAACGTCTACATATTGCATCAACGGACGCATGATAGACTGTGCTTTTTCTTTTGTCCACAGTTTTTTGCGGAAGTTCAAGTCAACAGAAACTGTTACTCCGTGACGTTTTGCAGCTTCACAAGCCAATTTAGTCAGTTCAGCAGCCTTGTCAGAGATAGCCGGAGTGATACCAGACCAGTGGAACCAGTCAGCACCTTCCATGATAGCATCAAAGTCGAAGTCGCAAGGATCAGCTTCAGCGATGGCAGAGTGAGCACGGTCGTAGATAACCTTGCTAGGACGCATAGAAGCACCTGTTTCCAGGTAGTAGATACCTACGCGGTCACCACCACGGGCGATGTAGTCAGTCTTCACACCGTATTTGCGCAATGCGTTTACAGCTGACTGTCCGATTTCGTGTTTCGGCAATTTGGTTACGAAGTATGCTTCATGACCATAGTTGGCACAGCTCACAGCTACGTTTGCTTCACCTCCACCGTAAACTACGTCAAAGCTGTCTGATTGAACAAAACGAGTATTGCCCGGTGTAGACAATCTCAACATGATTTCGCCTAAAGTAACAATTTTTCCCATTGCTAGATATTTTTATACTTATGTGATTAATAATGTAGTTCTTAACTCGTATCACAAAAACGATTCTTTCATCGGTTGCTTTTGAAATATCTATTTTGTGTACGCACACAAAGGTACGGTTTATTTTTTAAAAACCAAAATAAGTTATATATTTGTATCGAAAAAATTGATTTTTTACTGAATGCACAGATTGTACAATATAATAAGGTAAGAACGCATGGAGAAACAGCAAGATAGAATCCGAATCAAGGACATCGCCCAGATGGCCGGAGTATCGGTGGGAACAGTAGACCGTGTACTTCACTCCCGGAGCGGTGTGTCCGAATCCAGCCGCATTAAAGTGGAAGAAATATTGAAGAAGCTGAACTATCAGCCCAACATGTATGCCAGTGCGCTGGCTTCGAACAAGAAATACAGATTTGCCTATCTGCTTCCTTCGCACAATGAGGGAGACTATTGGAAAGATGTGGAGCGCGGCATGCAACAGGCCATCACCCGCTTTTCCGATTTCAATGTTTCTCTGTCGGATTATTATTATGACCAGTACGAGTCGGGCGCCTTTATAGAAAGTGGTATGCGCATTCTGGATGCACAGCCCGACGGGGTCATCCTTTCGCCTACCGTGGAAGAAGAAACGGAGCAGTTTGTCAACCTGCTGCGTGAAGCCGGCATTCCGTATGTGTTTATTGATTCGAATATTGCCCGACTGGAACCGCTGGCTTTCTACGGACAGCATGCCCAGCGGAGCGGATACTTTGCCGCCCGCATGTTGCGTCTGCTGGCAAAAGGCGAACCGGAGATTGTCATCTTCCGTCAGATAAACGAAGGACGTCTGGGTTCGAACCAGCAGCTCCATCGTGAAGAGGGTTTCTATGAATATATGAAGGAGCACTGTCCGGAACTGAAAATGTGGGAACTGAACCTCTATGCCAAACAGCCGGGTGAAGATGCTTCGTTGCTGGACGATTTCTTTGCGGCGCATCCGAACGTGAAGTGCGGTATCACCTTCAACTCGAAGGCGTACATTATCGGCGAGTATATGCAGCGCCACGGACGTACGGATTTCCACCTTATGGGCTACGACCTGCTTCGTCGTAACGTGGCTTGCCTGAAAGCCGGAAGCATTGATTTTGTCATAGCCCAGCAGCCTACCGTGCAGGGATACAACAGCATTGAATGTCTGTGCAACCACCTGATTCTGCGCAAGAAGGTGAAGGACTGCAACTACATGCCTATCAACCTGATTACGACGGAAAACATCGATTTCTATTTCGATGCACATGTCAACGAATAACCTGATTACATTGCTATTAATATGAAAACAACTTATTTGAGAATCAACCCGGCCGATAACGTGGCGGTGGCTATTTCTCCCCTTCATGCAGGAGAAACCATCGAGGCAGACGGACGGGTGATTACCCTGCGCACGGATGTGCCTGCCGGGCACAAGGTGACGCTGAAGAATTTCCAGGCTGGAGAGAATATCATTAAATACGGCTACCCTATCGGTCATGTTACTACCGATGTGCCCGAAGGTACATGGGTGAGCGAGAAAGAAATTAAGACTAATCTGGCAGGACTGCTGGATTATACTTACCAGCCTGTGGAGGTGCATACAGACATTCCGGTGGAACACCGTACGTTCAAGGGCTATCGTCGTCGGAACGGAGACGTAGGCGTGCGTAACGAGATCTGGATTATCCCGACCGTGGGCTGTGTGAACGGTATCGTGAACCAGCTGGCCGAGGGACTTCGCCGCGAGACGGACGGAGGCAAGGGAGTGGATGCCATTGTGGCTTTCCCGCATAATTACGGCTGTTCGCAGTTGGGTGAAGACCATGAGAATACGAAGAAGATTCTGCGCGACATGGTGCTGCATCCTAATGCCGGAGCCGTGCTGGTAGTAGGATTAGGATGTGAGAATAACCAGCCCGATGTGTTCCGTGAATTTGTCGGTACGTATGACGAAGACCGTATCCGCTTCATGGTGGCACAGAAGGTGGACGATGAATACGAAGAAGGTATGCGCATCTTGCGTGAACTGTATGCCAAGTGCTGTCAGGACGAGCGTACCGATGTGCCACTCTCCGAGTTACGCGTGGGACTGAAATGTGGTGGTTCCGATGGCTTCTCGGGCATTACGGCCAATCCGCTGCTGGGCATGTTCTCCGACTACCTGATTGCGCAGGGAGGAACTTCGGTACTGACTGAGGTTCCCGAAATGTTCGGGGCAGAAACCATCCTGATGAACCGTTGCCGTACTGCGGAACTGTTCAACCAGACGGTGAGTCTGATTAATGATTTCAAGGAATACTTTCTTTCACATGGAGAGCCCGTGGGCGAGAATCCTTCGCCGGGTAATAAGGCCGGAGGTATCTCTACACTGGAAGAAAAAGCACTGGGTTGCACACAGAAATGCGGAAAGAGTTACGTATCGGGTGTGATGGCCTACGGAGAACGCTTGCAGACAAAAGGCTTGAACCTACTCTCGGCTCCGGGCAATGACCTTGTAGCTGCTACGGCCCTCGCCTCTTCCGGCTGCCACATCGTGCTGTTCACTACAGGACGCGGTACGCCATTCGGTACTTTCGTACCTACCATGAAGATTTCTACCAACTCTAACCTGGCGGCGCACAAGCCCGGATGGATTGATTTCAATGCCGGTGTCATCATAGAAAACGAGCCGATGGAAATCACCTGCCGTCGTTTCATTGACTATGTGATTCAGGTGGCCAGCGGAGAGCCTGTGAACAATGAGAAGAAGAACTACCGTGAGATTGCCATTTTCAAGAATGGTGTCACACTTTAAAGAAATCTCTGAAAACTAAAAGAGAACGCGCAAGGATATTTTCACATACCCTTGCGCGTTTTCTTTTTAGATAGAAAGTGTTTTTATTTCTTTTTGGTAGTGATGAGTATCACGCCATTCTTTCCTTTTTCGCCATATATTGCGGTAGCATCTGCGTCTTTCAATACAGTGATTGATTCAATACACTGAGGATCGAGCTTGTTCATTGTTTCGGTGGAGGCCTCCGTTTTGTCTATCAACACCATCGGCAATGCTTCCTCTTTTCCCTGACTGTTCTTACCGTTCTGAAACATCTGGACGATTGCTGCAGGAACTTCGCTTTTCTGAGGAGCCGGAGTGACTCCATATCCCACTACTACGACGTCATTGTCGCTTGCCTTCGGCTTGTTGTTGGTTCCCTCCAGCATGAAAGTCACCGGGAGAGTAAATTTCACGCTGACCGGCTTTCCGTCCTGCATGCCTGGCTTCCATTTCGGCATGGTGCTGATTACGCGGATAGCTTCGGCATCCAGCCACGGGTCGACCGGACGGAGCACCTTGAAATCGCTCAGCGAACCGTCTTTCCTTACCACAAACTGCACGATGACACGCCCCTGCTTACCGGCTTCCTGTGCCTTTGCAGGATACCTGAGATTGCGTGCCATAAATTCCAGACCAGCACGCATACCGCCCGGATATTCCGGCATCTGCTCCACTACGCTAAACGTCTGGTCGTCCGACACCACAGCTTGCAGAGCAGGCGCTACCACCTTCACATCTTTCTTTGTGTCGCTTTCAGTCAAGACAATTGTCTGGTCGGCTTTCTTCAGACAGTCTTTGACCGACATGGTAACCGTACTCATACCGATGTAGGCCACCTGGATGCTTTGGTCGGTGCCGACTTCCAGCGTGAAATTACCGTTCTCATCGGTAATGGTCCCGTTGGTCGTATTCGCCACAAGTACGGTTGCTGCAATGATGGGTGCTCCTTTTTCATCCACCACCTTCATCTTCAGTTTGGTCTTTTCGGCGGGGTTCGACACATTTTTATCGGCATACGTTTCCAAAACTGCCGATAAATCATTAACTTTGACACTTGAAATCTCATCGAGTGGTTGAGAGATTTCAGGACGGGCAAAAGCAGCTACGGTAACGGCTGCCAAAGGAAGTACATAGAGGTACTTGGCACGTGCCCATGGATTGGATTTTTTTCGAATCATCATAGTGATACGTTTTTTAAGTGAACTGTGATTAAAGCTGTTGGCAATAGAGTAGAGCCTTGCGCCAACGGCTTTTTTTATTAATAGCATTTGATATTCTTTCGCATTGATGCCCTGACGGAGTACTTCTTCGTCGGCTTCGTATTCGTGGATGTTCTGCAACTCCTGCTTGAGCAGCCAGATGGCCGGATTGAACCATTGCAGCCAGGCACAGGCTTCGGTCAGCAACAAGTCCCATGAGTGACGGTGATGGATGTGGGCCATTTCGTGCACCAGAATGTGATGTCCGCTTTCCTTCAGGTCTGTTTCCGAGATCACGATGTAGCGCATCCAGCTGAAAGGAGCCAGTTTGCGACGGTGAACTACCAAGCATACCCCGTTGTCCAACCTTTCACACCGGCTGTGACGAATGAGATAAAGCATGCGTCCCAGCGACCAGAGGTGACGGGCGATGACAAAAAACAGTCCAGCAAAATAGACTAACACCAGCCCTTCCTGCCAGTGGAACGGGCGACTTCCCTCTTCCACCACTACCGCTTCGCTATTCCATTGGTACATCAGCAGCAAGTCCTCCATCGACATCACTTGTGCATTTACCGACGAAGCCTGTTCCACCGTCACCTTTACCAAAGGCAGCAGGCATGAGAGTAGCATCACTCCCAGCAAAGCCATCCGGTTGAAACGATGGAAAGTTTCCTTGCTGAGCAGCAGGCGATAGAACAGATAGAACATCGCCAGGCAGACAGCCGACTTGAGTATATAGACTAAAAAGGTTCCCATGACTTTTATGTGTGTTTACAGTTATTATTCCGTACTGACCAAGGTCTTCGCTAATTTCCGCTTATTTCTCGGCCGATAATTGCCGGATGGTTTTCAGTAGTTCGTCACGTTTCTGCTGGTTGGTGCCTATGGTGAGCTTTCGCACCACCCCCTGCTTATCGATCACTACCGTGGTGGGTGTCTGCTGTACGCCGAACATCTTCCACAACGCAGAATCGTTTGCTACCTGATGAAAGCGGAATCCCTGACGCTCCACAATCGTCTGTATCTGTTCGGGAGTGTTCCAGGTGACGGCCAGGTAATTCACATCAGGGCAGGTATCCAGCCATTTGCTCAGCTCGGGCATCTCGCGGATGCAAGGGCCGCACCCCGTGTACCAGAAGTTGAGCACCAGCGGCCGTCCCAGGGTATTGCGGTCAGTCCAGCGGGTACCGTCGGTAGCCTGTACGCTGAAAGGTTTGATGCGCTCCCCTTCCTTCATGGCCAGTTTAGAAGTGTGAGTAATCATTGACATAAACTTTACGTTTCCCTTCGCTTTCTCCAGCCAATAATCTGCATCCTTCACTTCGGACAGAGGAACGGCGTATTTCTTTGAATTCTCGCTTAGTTTGACGCCTGTCACCAGCATCATCATTCGTCCGTCTTCGTTCTTCAGAACAGCCATCTTGAGTTTTGCCCCATTCAGTTCGGAGGGCGTCTCCATGAAGAAACAGCCGTCTATCAGCAGTTTCGGGTTCTTTTTACTTTCCGTCTGTCCCCAGGAAGGCAGTATCAGACCACATAACAGCCACGCCGCCAATATTATGCGTTTTCTCATAGCCGTCCCTCTTCTACTTTCTGTATCAGTTCCTTGAGTTCCTCCACCGAAATGTCTTCTTCTTTCACCAGCGAGGAAACAGCCCCTAAGAAAGAGTTGTTGAAATATTTGGAGATGACCCCACGCAGGGTTTTCCGTCGGAATTCCTCTTCCGACACTACGGCATGATACTGGTAGGTATTACCAAACGCTGTATGCGACAGGTAGCCTTTTTCTTCCAGTCCCCTTACGATGGTCGACAGGGTATTGAAGTGCGGTCGTGGCTCTTCGTAGAGTTCCAGCAACTGCTTGACGAACATCGGACCTTTCTCCCAGAAAAATCCCATGATTTCTTCTTCTTTGGCAGTAAGTGTTTTCATTTCCGTTTCAATTGGTTATTGCAAAGAACTAAAATTTTTAGTTCATAAACTAATATTTATAGTTAATATAACTAAAGAGGATAGTTTTTATAGCGACTTTTCTATATGAATTAAAGATGAGCCGCTAATCAAGAAAAGTTTGCTGGTTATTCTCCCTTGGATTCTGAAATATTACTGGTTCAGAATTGAGGAGGAAGATGCTTACGATGCCCGGGAGCATCGAACTTTGCAGATTTTCTACCACGTATTTTTTTCGCATGACCAGAAGGAATCTCCTTCTTATGTGGTGGCTTGGGTGCATGGCGATGCACCACGCAAGAGCTTCCGCCCAAACACAAGAGTAGAGTGAATAAGGCAATCAACAATTTTGTTCTCATAACTTTCAATGGTTTCTACAAAGTTAGAAAAAACACAGATATAATCTTCTGCAAACCTTTCCAATTGTAGAGAATAAAAGCACCCTCAGCTCTTTTCTAAAATGCAAGTGCCTTTGTTGTGAAACACAAAGGCGTTTGAATCAAAACGCAAGTACGTTCAAGCTCAAACACAAGTACATTCGAACCAAAACGTAAGTGTGTTTTTTCACACAGTGAGGTGTACTGAAAATAGTTGTCAGTTTGAAAATTTATTCCTGACTAAGTTGAC
>ENA-OPYH01002014-OPYH01002014.1-human-gut-metagenome-genome-assembly--contig:-NODE-2014-length-10518-cov-3.377808_pt1 | contig 10518 bp, 6 predicted proteins | sample MGYA00241254_ERZ501488 | MGnify/ENA primary metagenome ERZ501488 (study PRJEB25962, sample SAMEA2042660) | human gut metagenome | biome: human gut; feature: human-associated habitat; material: faeces...
TCAACAATGCCGTGCATATCCGCATCGGAAAGGGCGTTGAAGAACACGATTTCATCCAGCCTGTTAATAAATTCGGGGCGGAATTTTGTGCGCAGCAGCTTGTGCAGCAGCTCCTCGGTTTCGGTCGTTATTCTGCCGTCCTTTGCCATGCTGTTCAGGATCAAATCGCTGCCGATGTTGCTCGTCAAAATGATGATCGTATTCTTAAAGTCAACGGTGCGGCCCTGTCCGTCCGTAATTCTGCCGTCGTCAAGCACCTGGAGCAGAACGTTCAGAACGTCCGGATGCGCCTTTTCAACTTCATCAAACAGAAGCACTGCATAGGGTTTTCTGCGAACGGCTTCGGTGAGCTGACCGCCTTCGTCATAGCCGACATATCCCGGAGGGGCACCGATAAGACGGGAGACGGAGTATTGCTCCATGTATTCGCTCATATCGATACGAACCATGCTGCGCTCATCGTCAAACAGTGCCTCCGCAAGCGCTTTGCACAGCTCCGTTTTGCCGACACCGGTGGGGCCGAGGAACAGGAACGAGCCTATCGGACGATTGGGGTTCTGTATTCCTGCACGGGATCTTAAAATTGCATCGCAAACGCGCTGAACGGCGTCATCCTGTCCGACAATGCGTTTATGAAGCTGGGAGTCAAGCCGCAGAAGTTTCTTGCGCTCGCTTTCCATGAGCTTTGAAACCGGGATGCCCGTCCACCGCGCAACGATTTTTGCAATCTCCTCGGAGGAAACATGGTCGCGGAGCAGACTGTTTTCGCGGTTTGCGGCAAGAGCCTCTTCCTTTTGCAGCTCTTTTTGCAGGCCGGGCAGCTCGCCGTATTTCAGCTGAGCGGCACGGTTAAGATCGTATTCGTTTTCTGCGCGGGCAATATCCGCGTTAACCTGTTCAATGCGTTCACGGAGCTGCTGAACCTTGGAAATTGCATTGCGCTCGTTGTCCCAGCGCGCTTTCATGTTGTTGAACTTGTCGCGCTTTTCGGCAAGCTCGCGGCGAATTTCGGCAAGGTGTTCCTGCGTGTGTTCGTCATTGTCGCCGGTAAGAGCGGTTTCTTCAATCTCCAAACGCATTATTTCCCGGGAAATTTCGTCCATTTCGGAAGGCATGGAGTTCATTTCCGTCTTGATGAGCGCACATGCCTCGTCAACAAGGTCGATAGCCTTGTCGGGAAGGAACCTGTCGGAAATATAACGGTCGGAAAGCGTTGCGGCGGCAATAAGTGCCGAGTCGTGAATCTTAACGCCGTGATAAACTTCATAGCGTTCCTTCAAACCGCGAAGGATGGCAATGGTGTCCTCAACGGAGGGTTCGGCAACGGTCACGGGCTGGAAACGGCGCTCGAGTGCAGCATCCTTTTCGATGTATTTGCGGTATTCGTCAAGCGTTGTTGCGCCGATGCAGTGCAGTTCGCCGCGCGCCAGCATGGGCTTCAGAATGTTGCCCGCATCCATTGCGCCGTCGGTCTTGCCGGCGCCGACAATGGTGTGAAGTTCGTCGATGAACATGATTATTTTGCCTTCGCTGCGCTTGATTTCGTTAAGCACAGCTTTCAGCCTTTCTTCAAATTCACCGCGATATTTTGCGCCCGCAACAAGGGAACCCATGTCCAGTGCAAAGAGTCTGCGATCCTTCAGATTGTCGGGGACGTCGCCGCGCACGATACGGAGCGCAAGCCCCTCGGCAATTGCGGTTTTGCCGACGCCGGGTTCACCGATAAGGCAGGGGTTGTTCTTCGTTTTTCGTGAGAGAATGCGGATAACGCTGCGGATTTCGTTATCACGGCCGATAACGGGGTCAAGCTTCTGCGCCCGGGCAAGTTCGGTCAGATCCTGTCCGTATTTGTTAAGAACATCATAGGTGCTTTCCGGATTATCGGAATTCACCCTGCTGTTGCCGCGGACGGCCTTCAACGCTTCAAGGTATTTGTCGCGGACGATTCCGAACCGTTTGAGCAGGGGTTTCACAACATAGTCGGCGCGTTCGATAAGGCCGAGCATGATATGCTCAACGGAAACGAAACTGTCGCCCATGCGCTTTGCTTCCTCTTCGGCGCGGGTGAGAACGGAGTTCAGCTCCGGAGTCATATAAACCTGCCCGCCGCCGCTGCTTCCGAAGGTTGCCTGTTTGTCAAGCTCCGTGTCGATTGCGGCGCGGAGCTCATCCGTGGAAATACCCATGGATGCCATAAGCTGGGCGTTCAAATCATCAGGATCGTCAAGAAGCGCATGAAAAACGTGAATTTGCCCGACTTGCGTATTCCTGCGCTCCTCGGCAAGCGATTGCGCCTGCTGAAGGGTTTCAAGGGTTTTTTGGGTCATTTTATTAGCGTTCATAAGGTAAACCTCCTTGAGGTATTGTTTCCGTAACGGTGTTCCTTTTAATCAGGAACATTGTCCCGTGCAAACGGGGCTGCATCAAACTGCTGCCCGAATGAAACGGGGCGTTATCAGAGAGGCACGGGAAGGTGCTTCCCCGTCCGCCGAGGGGCTGAGGTTCGGCGGTTCAAATCGGGTTATTAGCACTCGTTCTCTTTGAGTGCTAATATTATATAACACTCCGACGCGAAAAGCAACAGCAAACAAATAATGTTTCAACTTTGTCACATTAATGCCAAAAATCGAGCGGCAGTTGCTGATTATTGATTGCCGATTCCCAATTGAACATTGCCCGCCCTATACAAATATGGTATAATAACCGCATACGAAAGGCATTTGCTGCCGAGCAAAAAACAAGGCAGCCTTTCGGAATAATTCCTTTGGAGGGAAAATACCCGTGAAAATTCTGAAGCACATTGTGATGTGGAAATTTCTTGACAATGCGGAAGGCAAAACAAAAGCGGAGAACATGCGCTTTGCGGCGGAAAATCTTCGTGCACTTGTCGGCGTTGCGCCGACGCTTCTGAAGCTCAGCATCGGCGAGGATGTTCTCGGCAGCCCCGCAAGCTTTGATATGGCTCTTGTTGCCGACTTCAAAAGCGTTGAGGATATGCTTGCGTACCGCGATTTTCCCCGTCATGCGGAGATATCAAATTATATCCGCCGTGTGATTTCCGACAGGAAAGTTGTGGATTTTTTTATTGAAACCGACGAGAACTAAACAAAAGCTTCGAGTATTGAAAACGATGCGGAAAGACTGCATCAAAATAATCCACATTATCCACAGGTTCGTGTGGATAACACGTCCGAACAGTGTAAAAATGTGGATAACTTGCCCGAATCGGGGAGTTTTTTGCAAAAAATGCCTGTTAAACGCGGCTTTGAGTGTGGATAAGTTGAGGATATAACGGAGTCATAACAGTTTGCACCGAAAGGGAACCGGGAAAAAATTTGAGCATTAAACTTTAAATCCGAACCTCGGGCAGCTTTCCGACAGGGATTTTACAACGAAGCCGGCCGCAGCCGGCTGCAAAATGCAAAGAAAAGAAAGGAGACTTTCGCCGAAGCGAAAGTCATGGTCATAAAAATGAATTACAACGTTAAACTTTCTGATGAAGTTCGCGAGGCACTTGCGCTGGGAAGACCCGTTATTGCGCTTGAAAGCACGATTATTGCGCACGGAATGCCTTATCCGCAGAACGTCAAAACGGCTCTTGCGTGCGAACGTCTGGCACGTGCGCACGGCGCGGTTCCCGCAACGATTGCGATCATCGGAGGTCAGCTTTGCGCGGGCCTTACCGAGGAACAGATAGAGTATCTCGGCAGGGAAGGACGGAATGTTGCAAAAGTCAGCCGCCGCGATATTCCTTATATCATGGCAAAGGGTGCGGACGGCGCAACGACGGTTGCCGCAACGATGTTCATTGCAAGCCTTGCGGGCATAAAAGTGTTTGCAACGGGCGGCATCGGCGGCGTGCATCGCGGCGCGGAAACAACCATGGATATTTCCGCCGACCTTACGGAGCTTGGAAGAACGCCTGTTGCAGTCGTTTGCGCGGGGGCAAAGAGTGTGCTTGATATCGGCTTGACGCTTGAGTATCTTGAAACGCAGGGTGTGCCCGTTGTCGGCTTCCGCACGAACAAAATGCCCGCATTTTACACGCGGGACAGCGGTTATAACACTCCTTGCAGATGCGATTCGGTTGAGGAGCTTTCGGATATGGTCGGCGCAATGGCAAATATTCCGATGCGCAGCGGCATGGTTATTGTGAACCCGATCCCGAAAGAATTCGAAGCCGACGAGGACATGATCGACCGTGCAACCACGAAGGCTTTGCGTGAGGCCGAAAAGAACGGCATCACGGGCAGGGATGTTACCCCCTTCCTGCTTGCGCGTATTGCGGAGCTTACGGAGGGCGCAAGCCTGAAGGCGAATATCGCGCTTGTTTATAACAACGTGCGCCTTGCCGCTTCCGTTGCGGCGGGAGTTATTCAGCCGGATTGAAGGCAGAACGGCAAAAGCCGTCCGCGCCCGTCCGCGTGACGGTGCCGCACAGGAAACGCTTTTTATTGCCTGTCCGAGGCAATACGGCAAACTGTTCTCGGGCAGGCTTGTTTAATTTGCTGTTGTGCAGGCGGAGCCTGCTGTCGGCTTGTTTCTCGGGAAACATTCCCGAGGGGAACAGGCATGAAAACCATCCCCATGATTGAAGTTCTCGCGGGGGAGAGTTAACCCGCCGCTGCCGCAATTGCTCTTTTCGGGGCGAAGCCGAGCGTCGGCGCACTTTGTTGAGGAGGCATATAATGAAGAAAAAATTGCTGCGGTTCGCCGCACTGATGATTGCTTTGGCTTTTGTTTTTGCAGGCACTGCCTGCCGCGGAGGCGGTGTTGTTGTTGACATAGGCCATGACACGCCTGCGCCTACAGCAAAGCCGACAACGTCGCCGACGGCCGAACCGACGTCCGAACCGACGCCGGAGCCCACCCCTGCGCCCGTTCACGCAACGCTCATGTTTGTGGGCGATTTGATGTGCCTTTCAAGCCAGCAGCGCGGCGCGAAACAGCAGGCGGGCGGCAGCGGCTATGACTTTTCTCCGTCATTTGCATATGTCAGGGAAGTTTTTAACAATGCGGACTGCGTCATCGGCAATCTTGAAACATCGCTTTCGCATTCGTGGCCCTACGCAACGGAGCAGCGCAATATCGGCGGAATGCCCAACTGCAACGGACCCAAGCAATATTTGGGAGCATTGAAATTTGCGGGCTTTGACGCGCTTGTGCTTGCAAACAACCATTGCTGCGATGCGGGAGTTCAGGGCATTATCGAAACCACTCAGGCTGTTGAGGAATACGGCTTTCCCTACACCGGACTTTTCCGCGAAAAGGACGCGCAGCGGTTCGTAATCCTTGATGTTAAGGGGATAAAAGTCGGCCTCCTTTCCTATGCCGAATTCTATAATTCAAAAGATAAAGCCGTTCGCGAAGCGGGCTGTGAATACATGATAAACACCTATTCAAAGGAACGCATTGCCGAGGACATTGCGGCGGCGCGGGCTGCCGGTGCGGAGCTTATCGTGGCCTATAATCATTGGGGCGCGGAACATACGCACCAACCCACACCGAAGGTCGTGACTCACGCTCAGGAGATGGCGGATGCAGGCGTTGATATCATAATCGGCTCACACTCCCATGCGGTTCAGCCCGTTGTTTGGCTCACGGCGGCGGACGGACGGCAGGTGCTTTGTGCATATTCAATGGGCAACTTTGTGTCCAGCATGGGCAGAAGCACCGCGAACGACACTTTTATTGCGGAAATCGGCATCGTTCGCGAGGGGGGAAGTGTGCGCGTGGAGAGCGAGAAATATCATCCCTGCCGCGTGTTCCCGCAGCTTAAAGGCTATTGGTATGTTGTTGTGCCGACGAACGTGACGATTGTTAATAGCATCATTCCGCAGCTTAAGGCGGCGGAAGAAAGGATAACGGCAATTGTAAACCCGGAGGGAAGATAAAATATTAGCATGAAGCTGCTTTCAAAAATCCTTGCATATGCTGCCGTGCCGTGCCTTGCTGCCGCGCTGCTGATAAGTTTTATCGACCGGCTTTCGGGAGATAAGGTTTGGATTAAAAGGGAGTATGAAAAACTTGATATAAATGATTACACCGGCATGAGCACGGACGAGATGTGCACCGTGTATCTTCGCATGGTTGATTATATGAAGGGCGGGACGGATGAGCTTCAAACGGAAGTCACGGTGTTCGGCGAACGCACCGAAATGTTCGGCGAGCGGGAAATTTCGCACATGAGCGATGTCCGAAAGCTCTGGTTCGGGGTTGAAACAGCGAAATACATTCTGTTCGCCTTTACAGCAATTGCGGCTGCGCTTGCTCTGTATGTTTACAGGCGGAGTGCCGCCGCCGTGCTTGCCCGCTGCTGGCTTATCGGGATTTGCGTCATTGCCTTCATTGCGGCTGTGCTTGCAGTTTGGGCTGCCGTGGATTTTTATTCGTTCTGGATACTGTTTCACGCAGTATTTCTGGATGTTCCGTCTGCAATATTTGACCCGGCGGAAAGTTTGATGATTCGCATCTGCGTTCAGCAGCTTTTCAGCGATCTGATACTTCGCATTGCAGTTTACACCGTGAGTGCCTGTGCGGTTATAAGCATTCTTGCGGGGATTGTGTGCAAAACCTCGGGAGCAGGCAAGGGAACCGTGAAAACAGACTTAGGGATGCCAAAGACTAATTTCACTTAATCAAATCAATCGTTCCGGTTACTGCCTGCGGAAGCGGGAGTCGGCTCGGAAAGTGAAAAACGGTTTGGAAAGGAAAATCAATTTGAATTGGTCCGAAAGATGTGAACCCGCGCTGAAACGCTTTATGAGCGGGGAAAATGAACTTATACTCGGGATTGAATCCTCCTGCGACGAAACAGCCGCCGCCGTTCTGTGCGGCGGACGCAAAGTGCTGAGCATGGCGGTGCATACGCAAATTCCCGTTCACAGGCTGTACGGCGGCGTTGTGCCGGAAATTGCTTCCCGCAGCCATACGGAGCGTATAGGTGCCGTTGCGGATGAGGCATTAAAAACTGCCGGTGTCGGTTTGAATGACATCGGTGCAATTGCCGTAACCTGCACGCCCGGGCTGATCGGCGCACTGCTTGTGGGCGTCAGCTATGCAAAGGGCCTCGCATACGCCGCAAACACTCCTTTGGTCGGCGTGAACCATATTGCGGGGCATATCGCCGCAAACTATCTCACTTATCCGGATCTTGAACCGCCGTTTGTCTGCATTGTTGCTTCCGGCGGGCACAGCCATATCGTTCGCGTGGTCGATTACAATCGCTTTGAGCTTATCGGCAGAACGCGCGATGATGCGGCGGGTGAAGCTTTTGACAAGGTAGCGCGTGCGCTCGGCTTGCCGTACCCCGGCGGCCCGGAGATAGAGAAGCTTGCAAAATGCGGGAACCCGAACGCATTCCGCTTCCATGCACCGTTTAACGAGGGCGAAAGCAATGATTTCAGCTTTTCGGGAATCAAAACGGCCGTTGTCAACCTGCTCCATAATGCGGAGCAGAAGGGGGAAGTTCTGAATAAGGCCGATGTCGCCGCCTCCTTCCAACGTGCCGTTGCGGATACCCTGACGATGAAATCCGTTCGCGCGGCTCTGCGCGAAAAAAGCTCCGTGCTTGCCCTTGCCGGCGGAGTGAGTGCGAACAATGTGCTTCGCACCCGGCTGCAAACCGAGTGCGACAGGAACGGCATCCGTTTTTGCCGCCCGGATATGCGGTTCTGCACCGATAATGCGGCAATGATAGCCTGTCAGGGTTATTATATGCTGCGCAGCGGGGAGGTTTCCGGACTGGATTTGAATCCTTCAGCGGCCGAGTTCCTGTCGGAAGGAAGGTAATTGTCGGGCAGTGGCAAACTCACTCAACAAAACTCGAATACAATAACAAAGCAGGACTGCTGCCTTTTACGGCGCAGTCCTGTTATTTGTCAGCGGGGGCGGGGATACCGAGTCCGCTGATGCAGTTTGCGGTTTACTGAAAGCAATGCTTATTTCGTGTAGCGTACAACGGGCTTTCTTGCCGCGGTGACCTCATCGGGACGGCCGACAGGGGTGGTGACGGGGCAGGCGTGTACGGCCTCGGGGTTTTCTTTGGCTTCACGGGCAATGGCTTTCATTGCTTCAATGAACTCATCGAGAGTCTCACGGCTTTCGGTTTCGGTGGGTTCGATGATCATTGCTTCATGAACGATAAGCGGGAAGTAGATGGTCGGGGGATGGTAACCGCGATCGATAAGGGCTTTTGCGATATCGGTTGTGTGAACGCCGAGATCGAGCAGTTCGCCCGGAGCAATGACGCATTCATGCATACAGATGCGGTCGTGGGGAATCTCATAGGTGCCGCGCAGTGCGTTCATGATGTAGTTTGCATTCAGAACGGCATTTTCGCTTGCTTCCTTGAGACCCTTGCCGCCGAGAGAGCGGATATAGGCATATGCCTTGACGATAACACCGAAGTTGCCGTAGAAGCTCTTGACCCTGCCGAAGGATTCGGGGCGATCGTAATCGAGTTCGATCATGCCGTTGCGTTCAACAAGCACGGGAACAGGCATAAAGGGCATGAGGTGTTTTTTAACACCGACGGGACCGCTGCCGGGACCGCCGCCGCCGTGCGGGGTGGAGAAGGTTTTATGCAGGTTGATATGCATAACGTCAAAGCCCATATCGCCGGGGCGAACAATGCCCATTATCGCGTTCAGGTTTGCGCCGTCGTAATAGAGCAGACCGCCCGCCTCGTGAACGATGTCGGCAATTTCCTTAATATTGCGCTCAAACAGACCGAGGGTGGAGGGGTTGGTGAGCATCAGACCCGCAGTGTCGGGGCCGACTGCCGCACGCAGCGCGTCAAGATCAACGCCGCCGTCGGGAGCGGATTTGATTTCTTTAACTTTGAAGCCGCACATAACCGCACTTGCGGGGTTGGTGCCGTGCGCTGCATCGGGAACGATGATGGTTGTGCGGGCGGTGTCGCCGCGATGTTCGTGATAGGCGCGGATATGCATAAGTCCGGTCAATTCACCGTGCGCACCGGCAGCGGGCTGGAGCGTGAAAGCGTCCATGCCGCAGATTTCGCACAGGCATTTTTCCATGTCATACATCAGGCGCAGAGAACCCTGGCACATATCTGCATCGAGCAGAGGGTGCACGTCGTTAAACAGTTGGGCGACTTCTTCGTTGATTTTGGGGTTGTATTTCATCGTGCAGGAGCCGAGAGGATAGAACCCGTTGTCAACGCCGAAATTGCGGCGGGAAAGGTTTGTGTAGTGGCGAACAAGATCGACTTCACCCAGTTCGGGAAGGTCGAGTTTTGATTCGGCACGCATATTTTCGGGGATTGCGCAGTTTGCGGCGGGCACATCCAGTGCGGGCAGGTCATACGCGCGGCGTCCCTCGCGGGAACGTTCAAAAATCAGCTTGTAGGATTGCCTCATGCTTCGGTACCTCCGTCGGTTTCGTTCTCACCGTCCTGCTCAAAGAACATGATGTTGAGCATTTCGATAAGGTAATCAATATCTTCTTTGGTTGTCATTTCGGTTGCGCACCAGAGCATTCCGCCGTCTGCAAGCACAAGGCCGGAAACTATGCCGGCATCCTTGAGCGCGGTGGAAATCTCGTCGGCGGGAATCTCGCTGTCGATGACGAACTCGTTGAAGAACGGGGTGTTGAAACGGAGTTTGAAGCCGGGAAGCTCGGTGAGCTTTTGAGCCAGATAGTGCGCCTTTGCAATGTTCGCTTCGGCAACTTCTTTCATGCCGCAGGGACCCATCGTGCAGGCATACATGGCTGCCATGATTGCGCAGAGCATCTGGTTGGAGCAGATGTTGCTGGAAGCCTTTTCGCGGCGAATGTGCTGCTCGCGTGCCTGAAGGGTGAGAACGAATACGCGGTTGCCGTCGGCATCAACGGTTTCACCGACGATTCTGCCGGGCAGATTGCGGATGAGTTTGCCGCCTGCTGCCATAAAGCCCGCATACGGGCCGCCGAAGCACATGGGAATGCCGAGAGGCTGTGCATCGCCGACAGCAATATCCGCACCGTAGTCCGCAGGGCGTTTGACAGCGCCGAGGCTGATGGGGTTGACATAGCTGACGAGCAGTGCCTTTGCGCCGTGAACGAGGGCTGAAATCTCGTCCATGTTTTCAATGCAGCCGAAATAGTTGGGCTGTGCGGCGATGAAACCGGCAGAGCCTTCAAGGTTTGCCTTCAGGCAGTCGATATCGGTAATGCCGTTTTCGTTGAGCCCGATTTCAACAAGCTCAAGACCGTGGCAGTGGCCGTAGGTTTTGACAGTGCCGATAACATCGGGGTGAAGACCTGCACTGTAGAGGATCTTGTTCTTGCGCTTTGAGTCACGCAGCATCAGCAGGGATTCGGCCGCAGCGGTCGCACCGTCGTAAACGGAAGCGTTGGCGGCATCCATGCCGGTAAGATTGCAGATGACTGTTTGCCATTCGAAAATACCCTGAAGCATACCCTGGCTCATTTCCGCCTGATAGGGGGTGTATGCGGTGTAGAATTCGCTGCGGGAGATGAGCTGAGGAATCAGCGCGGGAATGTAGTGATGAT
>ENA-OPYH01002020-OPYH01002020.1-human-gut-metagenome-genome-assembly--contig:-NODE-2020-length-10502-cov-4.880157_pt1 | contig 10502 bp, 9 predicted proteins | sample MGYA00241254_ERZ501488 | MGnify/ENA primary metagenome ERZ501488 (study PRJEB25962, sample SAMEA2042660) | human gut metagenome | biome: human gut; feature: human-associated habitat; material: faeces...
AACTCGAATTCGTTGGGTAGACGTACCTAAAATGCCAGTAGCCCAGAGCAGCGCCGGCGATGCTACCGCCGAGGAATGCGCCAATGTAACCTAATGTCTTCATTTCTTTTCTTGTTTTGTTGTTTGAATGGAATAGGCACCTCCCCCTGTTTCGCCCTCCGCCCTGTCCGGACGAGGCTTTTGCACGGGGTTGGCCTCAAATCAATCGCAAATATAGCCATTTATTTCCAAACAACCCCCATTGCGGGCAATATTTTGTGTTAAAAAAGTTGTAAACGCCCCATTTAACAATCTTTATGCGCCATTTCCTTCATCGTTCGGCCGATAATTTGTAATTTCGCAGAATAATATAGAAAACAAGTATTGTAGAACATTCTAAAAGACAGACACAGTAAGATGATGAAAAAATTTGCAGTATTGGGAACGACCTTGTGCATGGGTATGTTGTTGGCAAGTTGCGGTTCGAGCAAGGAGAGCGCCTACCGCAAGGCGTACGAGAAGGCTCGCGCCCAGGACGCCGCCGAGCAGCCGGTGCAGGAGCAGGTGCGGCAGCCGGTGCAGCTACAGGAGCAGCGGCAACAGGAGCGCCGGCGCCCTCTTCAACAGTTACATTATAAGGTGTACCGTTTACAGTAATTGTATAGTTTTTCATATTATTATCCTCCATTATTTAACAGAATGTTTTCTCGGTAAAGTATTTTCTCTTTTTCCTGCAAGAATATCAAGTGCGGCAATAACCTTTGCACGAGTATCGGCAGGAGCAAAAATATCATCAACTGCACCACAAGCAGCGGCAGTAAACGGAGAAGCAACCTTTTCTGTATATTCCTTCTTAAGTTCCTCCTTGCTTTCGCCGTTTGCAAGTCTTTCATTAAACAAAAACTGAACAGCAGATTCAGTCGGAAGCGGTGATGCAACGCTCTTATCCCAAGCAAATGTAAAGTCTGCATTAGCGCCCTTACCTGCAAGAGCGATATAAGCAATACCTACTGCATTTCCGGTGATAACGGAAATCTTAGGTGTTGTAGCGGTAGCATAAGCGCTTGTAAGCTTGGTAAACGCTGTAAGGCACTGATTTTCCTTGCCTGCCTTATTAACTGCGCCGTTTGCATTAACCAATATAACAACAGGGATTGAATAAGCATCGCAAAGCTTAACCATAGCCTCAGCCTTATATGAGCAGCAAGGGCAAATAGGCTCGCCCTCAAATGCAACAAAACCTACTGTTGTTCCCATAACGGTTGCAAGAACGGTTTTGCATTTGTTTTCTGAATATCCGCCCTTAAGTTCAACAACTGAATTTGCATCTGCAATACTGTTAATAACAGTCATAGCATCATCGCCGTCATTAGCAAAAGTGCTCGGTGCTGCAAACTCAAAAAGAGGAGCAGGAGAAATATTGTTAGACGGAAGAAGAGATGCAATATTCTTAGCAGCATCAACTGCCTCTTCAAAAGTATCACAAAGAACATCGACTGTTCCTGCTTCATAGCTTTCCTCGGCTGTAACCTCGCTCGGAGCAGTTACATAAAAATCAGCATCCTTAACTGCTATAACTACATCAGCCATATTAGCAATAAGAGCAGATGTACCGAGGCAAGAGCCTGCGATAATAGAAATTTGAGGGCATACGCCACTCATTGATGTTGATGCTTTAACAAGCTCGCCATAGGCATTCATAACCTCAAATCCCTCGGTAAGCTTAACACCGTTTGAATCATACACACCGATAACCGGACAACCGGTTTTTAATGCAAGATCGTAAATCTTTTTAATTTTAGCACACTGTGCAACACTTACAGCACCGCCGTCAACAGTAATATCCTGTGAAAACGCATATACTGCGCACTCGTTTACTGTTCCGAAGCCGGCAACAACCTCAACCGAACCGTCAGCCGATTTAGCGTAAGCATCAATCTCGGTAAATGAGCCGTCATCAAAAAGTGCTTCAAGTCTTTTAAGTGCTTTTGAGTCGTTCACTGTTTTTTCCTCCTTGAAAATGTGACAGAGCATATATGAAAATTTAAAATGTTCCAAATTTGCCTATTATAGATTTTAACACTTTGTCAAATTAATATCAATAATAAATTATAAATTTTATTATATTTCGCTGATTTTATCAAAATTTTTTTAAATATAGCGGTGTCATTTGAGCATAAAGGAAAAAATCAAGACCCGGACCGTTAAGTCCGAGCCTCGATTTTATGATATAAGGGAAATAATATATCCGTGTTTATTACTCGCTGAAAAGCGGAGTTGAAAGATATCTGTCACCTGTATCAGGCAAAAGAGCAACAATTGTCTTACCTTTATTTTCAGGCCTTTTAGCAAGCTCCTTAGCTGCCCAAAGAGCCGCACCGCTTGAAATACCTACAAGTACACCCTCCTGCTTAGGAAATGCCTTACCTGTTGCGAATGCATCCTCATTTTCAACCGTGATAATTTCGTCATAAATCTTTGTGTTAAGAGTATCTGGAACAAAGCCTGCGCCGATACCCTGAATTTTATGAGGACCTGCCGTGCCCTTTGAAAGAACAGGAGAAGTAGCAGGCTCAACTGCAACAATCTTAACGTCCGGATTTTTGCTCTTAAGGTATTCACCTACGCCTGAAAGAGTACCGCCGGTGCCGACGCCTGCAATAAAGATATCAACCTTACCTTCGGTATCGTTCCAAATTTCAGGACCTGTTGTTGCCTTATGAGTAGCAGGGTTTACAGGGTTTGTAAACTGACCTGCGATAAAGCTGTTAGGAATTTCCTCAGCAAGCTCATTTGCCTTAGCAATAGCACCCTTCATACCCTTTGCACCGTCTGTAAGAACAAGTTCTGCGCCGTATGCTTTCATAAGATTGCGTCTTTCAACGCTCATGGTTTCAGGCATTGTGATAATAAGTCTGTAACCCTTTGCCGCTGCAACAGATGCAAGACCGATACCCGTGTTACCGCTTGTAGGCTCAATAATTACCGAGTCAGGCTTAAGCTTGCCTGTCTTTTCTGCATCTTCGATAATTGCCTTAGCAATTCTGTCTTTAACAGAGCCTGCCGGATTAAAGTATTCAAGCTTAACAAGAACTGTTGCTTCAAGATTGTTGTCTTTTTCAAAATGTGTAACCTCAAGAAGAGGTGTATTGCCTACAAGGTCGAGTGCTGATTTATAGATAGCCATAATAAATAATCTCCTTAATAATTAATCAAATAATTTAAATTAGTCGATTGCGGCGAAAGCTTCGTCGAGATCGTGAATAATATCGTCAATATGCTCTGTACCGATAGAAAGTCTGATTGTATTAGGCTTAATATCCTGCTCAGCAAGCTCTTCGGGACTAAGCTGGCTGTGTGTTGTGGTTGCAGGGTGAATAACGAGTGATTTAACGTCTGCTACATTTGCAAGGATTGAGAAAATTTTTAAGCTGTCGATAAACTTCTTAGCTTCAGCCTCTCCGCCTTTAATTTCAAATGTAAAGATAGAACCTGCTCCGTTAGGGAAGTATTTATTGTAAAGGTCCTTATATCTTGAATCTACGCTTGGGTGATTAACCTTTTCAACCTTTGGGTTATTAATAAGATATTCAATAACCTTCTTTGTGTTCTCAACGTGACGCTCAACACGAAGCGAAAGAGTTTCAAGTCCCTGAAGAAGAAGGAATGCGTTAAACGGTGAAATTGTAGCACCTGTATCACGAAGAATGATAGCACGAATATATGTTACAAATGCCGCAGGACCTGCTGCCTCTTGGAATGATACACCGTGATAGCTTGGGTTAGGATCTGCAATCTGCGGATATTTTCCGCTTGCTTTCCAATCAAAGTTGCCGCTGTCAACAATTACACCGCCGAGTGTTGTGCCGTGACCGCCGATAAATTTAGTTGCACTGTGCACAACGATATCTGCGCCGTATTCAATAGGTCTTAAAAGATAAGGTGTTGCAAAGGTTGAATCTATAACAAGCGGAATATTGTGTGAATGAGCAATATCTGCAAGCTTTTGAATATCAACAAGATTTGAATTAGGATTACCGAGTGTTTCGATAAAGATTGCCTTTGTGTTATCCTGAATAGCATTTTCAAAATTTGAAAGGTCGTCAGGGTCAACAAATGTTGTGTTTACACCAAACTGTGAAAATGTGTGCTCAAGGTAGTTATATGTGCCGCCGTAGATTGTCTTAGCCGATACAATGTGGTCGCCTGCTTGAGCAAGAGCCTGAAATGTATAAGCAAGTGCCGCTGCACCGGAAGCTGTTGCAAGAGCAGCTACACCGCCTTCAAGAGCCGCAACTCTCTTTTCAAAAACGTCCTGAGTTGAATTTGTAAGTCTGCCGTAAATGTTACCCGCATCTGCAAGACCGAATCTTGCTTGTGCGTGGTCGCTGTTTTTGAATACATAAGAAGTAGTCTGATAAATCGGAACTGCTCTTGAATCTGTAGCCGGATCCGGCTCTTCCTGTCCTACGTGAAGCTGAAGTGTTTCAAAATGATATTTATAATCTGACATAATGTTATTTCCTTTCGATGTTAAAAATTAGTTTTTATGTTTAGTAGTTAAAATTTAAAGCTATAATATTTTTTCGTGAATAATCACATATAACATCGAAAGCACATTCGTTGATTTTTAATATTTGCGACTGTTAATTTGCTATAGATTTTTATCATAACAATCTCTCCTTTAACATTCACCTTATTACCTACGTGGTTTGTAGGTTTTTCTGCGATGTCTACACTATACACTACATTACCTATTTTGTCAATAGGTTTTTAGTATTTTTTTGAAAAATTTTTATATTCATTTTCAGGCAAACCAAAAAAGTATACAAAAAAGCCCGTAAACACAAGGATTTACGGGCTTTTATCATATTTAGAAACATTAAATTATTTAAGCACAAAGCCTACCTTTTTCATTACCTTGTCAAGTGTGCGCTGAGATACACGTTGAGCAAGGTCTGCGCCCTGAGTCCATTTTTCCTGAAGATATGCTTTATCTTTCATAAACTCATTATAGCGCTTTTGCACAGGTTCAAGCTCGGCAACAACAGCTTCGCCTACCGCTGTCTTGAAATCGCCATAGCCCTTTCCTGCAAATTCCGATTCAATAGCATCAAAATCCTTACCTGTGACAGCGGAATAAATTGACATAAGATTATTGATTCCGTCTTTACCCTCGGCATAACGAACACTCATTTCGCTGTCTGTTACTGCGCTCTTAAACTTCTTCATAATTACATTAGGCTCATCTGTAAGATAAACAGTGCCCTTAGGGTTAGGGTCGGACTTACTCATCTTTCTTGTTGGGTCAGCAAGGCTCATAACCTTAGCAGCAGTCTTAGTAATATACGGTTCAGGAATGGTAAACACATTGCCGTAAATTCCGTTAAAGCGTTCTGCAATATCCCTTGTGATTTCAAGATGCTGCTTTTGGTCAACACCGACAGGCACAACATCTGCCTGATAAAGAAGAATATCGGCAGCCATAAGCGACGGATAAGTGAAAAGACCTGCATTAACGTTGTCTGCGTGCTGCTGAGATTTATCCTTAAACTGCGTCATTCTGTTGAGCTCACCGAATTGAGTGTAGCAATTAAGAATCCAAGCAAGTTGAGAATGCTGAGGCACGTGTGACTGAATAAAGAGGATACTCTTATCAGGGTCAAGACCCGTAGCCATAAGAAGCGCATAAAGCTGAGTAGTTTGAGTTCTGAGCTTTTGCGGGTCCTGCCTTACTGTAATTGAGTGTAAATCAGCAATGCCGAAAACTGTATCAAAATCATCCTGAAAATCTTTCCAGCCACGCATAGCGCCGAGATAGTTGCCCAAAGTCGGAACAGAGGTCGGCTGAATAAGTGAAAGACTTCTTTTTTTACGTTCTTTTTTAATTTCTTCTGCCATAGTTATTCTCCGATTATCTATATGATTTAGCTACTTCGCCCAAAGCCTTAACTCCATTGATAATTCCGTCATCACTTGGGGTTGAAAAATTAAGGCGAATGAAATGTGATTCTTGCGTATCGTCCATTAAAAACGCATTGCCGGGAACGACAGCAACATTTTTTTCAACTGCTTTTTTGACAAAGTCGAGCATATCGACATCGTCAGGAAGCTTGCACCATACGAAAAGACCGCCCTGCGGCTTAACGTACTCCACAAAATCGCCGAGGTGTTCATCAATACAGTCGCACATAAGATTAAGCTTATTTCTGTAAATATCCTGAATATGCTTAATATGAGCATCAACGTCATACTGCTTAAACCATTCGTCAACAATCATTTGATTAAGGCAAGGAGTATGAACATCCGAAGCCTGCTTGCCGACTGTCATTTTAGCGATAACCTTTTGAGGAGCAATACAATATGCCACACGCAAGCCCGGTGAAAGTATTTTTGAAAATGAGCCGGCATAAATAACAATTCCGTCCTCATCCATAGACTTAATTGTAGGAAGTGCTTCGCCGCAAACTCTCAAATCGCCGTATGGATTGTCCTCCAAAATCATAACGCCGTACTGCTTAGCAAGTGCATAAAGTTTTTTTCTCTTTTCAAGTGACATTGTAGCACCCGACGGATTTTGAAAATTAGGAATGGTATAAATAAATTTAGCGTTAGGCGTTGTTTTAAGTGCTTGCTCGAGAAGCTCAACATTCATTCCGTCAGCCTCGACAGGAACACCTTTAAGCTTGCAGCCGTATGAGCGAAAGCAATTAAGCGAGCCGATAAACGACGGTTCTTCGCAAATAACGGTATCGCCTTCGTTGCAAAGCACCTTTGTAGTTAAATCCATAACCTGAGTAGCGCCCGATACGATAATAATATCGTCAAAATCTCTGCCGATATTTTCGTGATTACTCATCCACTTTTTGACAGTATCACGAAGTGGCTGATATCCCTCAGACACACCGTATTGAAGTGCATCGATAGGGCGAGAGTCAAGAATTTGAGCAGCAATAGCCCTAACCTCTTCTACAGGAAAAGCATCGGGTGCCGGATTACCTGCTGCAAGAGGAATAATTTTAGGGTCGGCCGTTGCCTTAAGTATCTCTCTTATAGCGCTCGGCTGAAGAGAAGATATTTTGTCAGAAAACGTATATTCCATTGTTTTTGCCTTCTTTAATATAAATTCTAAGCTTTGAGCAACATAGAAACAAACTTAGCAAGTATTTCTGCATTGTTAGCCTTAGTATTTTCAACATATTCGCATTTGAATTTGTAAAGCATATCAAAATCATAATTATTTAATTTAATGGCATTTACAAGTTCTTCTGCATTTTCAAATGTAGCACTCGTCATTTCCTTTTTGAGGTCAACATTAATTCCACGTTCGCTTGAATATTCATCATAATCAGGAACGAAGAAATAAAGCGGTTTCATAAGAACGCTTGCCTCAAACGCACAAGCCGAATAATCGGTAATAATAACATCGGCAATTTTCATTAAATCATAAGTCGAGAAATCGCCGCTGTATGAAAACTCATTCTCAATTTTAATTTTGGAAAAAAGAGGATGAGCGCTTATAATTAAACGATAGCCGTCAACATCACGAAATTCTACCTTAAGCTGCTCGGCAATATAAGCATCTCTTTCTCTGAAAGTAGGAAGATAAAGAACAATCTTATCGTGGCTCAATTCCGGATTTTCGGTAAAAAATCTTGAAGCGGCATTATTATCAGTCAATATATCGTCAACTCTCGGAAGCGAACAAATTTTTATTTTAGAATTATCGCAACCAAAAGCTTCCATATAAAACTTAGCTGTTTTTTTACTTGGAGAGAGAACATAGTCGTAATTTTTATGCATACACATTGCACGGCTGATTTTCTCGTCCCTGCCCTCTTTAGTGCCGACACTTTGAAGACCGAATTTTTTAAGTGCCCCTAAAGCGTGCCACATTTGAATAACCTTTAAGCTTTTCTTATGCTTTAAGCAAGAAACTGTAATTGAATAAGTATCAAGGATTGCGACCTTAGAGGTAGCAAGATAATACATATCGCCGATAACGGAAAAGCAATACGATATTTTACCGCCAAGGCTTTCAGGTATCATTTTGAGCCTGAAAACCTGCTCGGTATTAGGACATTGCTTATCAATTTCTTTTTCAAGAAGTCTCATATCAAGACTTTTATCGTTGCTTTGCCTTGAAAGATAAACTATTCTGTCCTTAGTTTTAAAAAGCTTAATCGGCGCATAGATAATGCGAAGAAAAAATTTCAGTATTTCAATTAACAATACTTTCATATATATCACTTCTTTAAATTACTCGTAAAGAGGATATTTAGCGCAAATCTCGGCAACGCCGTTTGTGATATAATCCTTATTATTATCAAAATCAATAACTGCAAGAGTGATATATTCTGCAATCTTGTCCATATCGTCTGTATTAAGACCTCTTGTTGTAGCGGCAGGAGTACCGATACGAACACCTGAGGTAACAAACGGTGAAAGAGGCTCATTAGGAACGGTATTCTTGTTAAGAGTAATATGAACCTCGTCAAGTCTGTTTTCAAGTTCCTTGCCGGTTACATTAGTTCCACGAAGGTCAAGAAGGCAAAGGTGGTTATCTGTACCGCCTGAAACAAGCTTCATACCTCTCTTGATAAGTCCGTTTGCAAGAGCCTTTGCATTTTCAACTACTCTCTTTTGATATTCGTTAAATTCAGGCTTAAGAGCCTCGCCGAAGCAAACTGCCTTACCTGCGATAACGTGCATAAGAGGGCCGCCCTGAGTACCAGGAAATACGGCAGAATTAAGCTTTTTAATAAGGTATTCATTATTGCAAAGAATAAGACCGCCACGTGGACCTCTTAAAGTTTTATGAGTGGTAGTTGTTACAACATCGGCATAAGGAACAGGAGATTGATGAAGACCTGCTGCAACAAGACCTGCAATATGAGCCATATCAACCATAAACATAGCACCGTTTGCATGTGCAATATCAGCCATAGTCTTAAAATCAATTTCTCTCGGATAAGCAGAAGCGCCTGCGACAACAAGCTTAGGCTTAACCTTATTAACCTGCTTAGCAAATTCCTTATAATCAATAAAGCCGTTTTCATCAACACCGTAAGGAACAAAGTTAAAATATTTACCGCTGATGTTGGCAGGTGAGCCGTGAGTAAGATGACCGCCGTTATCAAGGCTCATACCCATAACGGTATCACCCGGCTTAAGAAGAGCGAGATAAACTGCAGTATTAGCCTGAGCGCCCGAATGAGGCTGAACATTAGCATAGTTGCATTTGAAAAGTTCACAAGCTCTTTTAATAGCGATATTTTCAACAATATCAACATACTGACAGCCGCCGTAGTAACGTTTGCCCGGTAATCCCTCGGCATACTTATTTGTAAGCACACTGCCCATTGCAGCCATAACCTGAGGTGACACAAGGTTTTCGGAAGCAATAAGTTCAATGTTGTCACGCTGACGTTTAAGTTCTAAAGCCATTGCGTCTGCAACTTCCTTATCCGTTTCGGCAACTTTGCCAATTGAATCATAATAATCTGAATACATATATAATCCTCCTGAATGATTATGCAAATTTATATAATTATACATATATATAATATCATATAACAAGTAAATATACAACAACAAATTAAAAAAGTGTAAAAATATTATACTTGATATATATATAATAATGTGGTAATATATTTAAGTTAAAAATTAATGAATTTCACATATAGGAGTTGAGAAAATGAGCGGTCATAACAAATGGAGCACCATTAAGAGAAAAAAAGGTGCAAATGACGCAGCAAGAGCAAAGGTTTTCACAAAAATAGGCAGAGAGCTTGCCGTAGCAGTTAAAAACGGCGGTCCTGACCCTAACAACAACGCTAAGCTTCGTGATGTTATTGCAAAGGCAAAGCAAAACAACGTTCCTAACGATAACATTGACAGAATGTTAAAAAAAGCTGCAGGCGAAAGCGACAGCACTAATTTTGAAGAAATCGTTTACGAGGGTTACGGCCCAAGCGGTATCGCAGTTGTAGTTGAAGCACTTACAGATAACAGAAACAGAACTGCATCTGAAGTAAGGCATTACTTTGACAAAGCAGGCGGAAATATGGGCACACCGGGTTCTGTTACATTTATGTTTGACAGGCAGGGCGTCATTGTTATTGAAAAAGAGGATGTTGATGAGGACCAGCTTATGGAGGACGCACTTGAGGCAGGCGCTTCCGACTTCCTTACAGATGAAGAAGATATTTTCGAGATTAGAACAGAGCCGAATGACGTCGGCGCTATCCGTGATGAGCTTGAGGGCAAGGGATATCACATTATTTCAAGTGAGGCCGCTTATATTCCTCAAACTTATACAAGGCTTGAATCTGAAGAAGATATGAAAAATATGGCAAGAATGATTGATATGTTTGAGGAAAACGATGACGTTCAAAACATTTGGCATAACTGGGAGAATGAGGACGAATACGAAGGCTGATTTTTTTCTACACGCTGTAAGACTTCAAGAAAGTGAGATAAATTTCGTATTTTGCGAGCGGGTGCTGTACGTGGGTACTGCC
>ENA-OPYH01002022-OPYH01002022.1-human-gut-metagenome-genome-assembly--contig:-NODE-2022-length-10494-cov-6.302040_pt1 | contig 10494 bp, 7 predicted proteins | sample MGYA00241254_ERZ501488 | MGnify/ENA primary metagenome ERZ501488 (study PRJEB25962, sample SAMEA2042660) | human gut metagenome | biome: human gut; feature: human-associated habitat; material: faeces...
AGTTATTGTTTAAGATACAGAACTCAGGTGATTATTTCAACGGCATTACCGATGAGGAATTGCTGAGCCGCAATGCGGTAAAGCTGGCGAGCAAGTTCTGTGAAAAAGGATTGCGCTACGATCTCACCGTACCTTTTGCCCGCTATGTGGTGATGCATCGTGATGAAATAAGTTTTCCTTTCAAACGTTATCAAATCCAACCGGTTTGGCGTGCGGATCGTCCCCAAAAAGGGCGTTACCGTGAGTTTTACCAATGTGACGCCGATGTGGTAGGCAGCAATTCTTTATTGAATGAAGTGGAGCTGGTACAGATGATAGACCGTGTATTTGGTAAATTCGGAGTACGTGTTTCAATTAAAATCAATAACCGTAAGATATTGACCGGTATTGCCGAGATTATCGGGGAGGCTGATAAAATTGTAGATATTACCGTAGCCATTGACAAACTGGATAAAATCGGATTGGAAAATGTAAATGCGGAATTGGCTTCTAAAGGGATTCCTCAAGAGGCTATTGATAAATTGCAGCCGATTATTTTATTGAGTGGAAGCAATGAAGAGAAATTGGAAACTTTGAAGACTGTCCTTGCTACCAGTGAAGCGGGATTGAAGGGAGTGGAAGAAAGTGAATTCATATTAAAAACCGTGTCTGCACTGGGTGTGAAGAGTGAAGTGGAATTGGATTTGACTTTGGCTCGCGGCTTGAATTATTATACAGGAGCAATTTTTGAAGTGAAGGCCTTGGATGTGCAGATTGGCAGCATCAGTGGTGGTGGCCGTTATGATAATCTGACCGGTGTCTTTGGTATGGATGGTATGTCTGGTGTAGGTATCTCTTTCGGAGCCGACCGTATTTTTGATGTGTTGAATCAGTTGGATTTGTATCCGAAAGAAGCGGTGAACGGAACCGAGCTGTTGTTTGTAAACTTCGGCGATAAAGAGGCTGCTTATTGTCTGCCTATCCTGGCAAAAGTCCGTGAAGCAGGGGTACGCGCTGAAATTTATCCGGATGCTTCTAAAATGAAGAAGCAGATGGGATATGCCAATGACAAGCAGATTCCTTTTGTCGCTATTGTTGGTGAAAATGAAATGAACGAAGGGAAACTGACTTTGAAGAATATGACTACAGGCGAGCAGTCACTGGTTACACCGGATGAGTTGCTGGCGGTGGTGAAAGCTTGATGTTTACTAATTATCTGCAATCATATCATAAAAGCATCATTGATGGATGATTGCATCACATGGGAATGCCCGATAACGTTTGCTTTATACGTTATTTGTTTTGAAATATAAATGCTGGATTACCTATGTGGATAATCAGATTGTTTTTTCTTCCGTCACTACATCTTACTGATTCTAAAAGAGATGTAGTGACGGAAATTTTTGTATCCCCCCGAAATGGTTTGTTCTCTTTTTTCCGCGTAGAGGCGACAAAGCGGAATGCCTGTTCTTGTCGTTGTTGGTTGTATTTCTTGTTTTAAGGATGAAAACTGATGAAGCTGACCTGAAATATGATTTTCTTTTGCGAGGGTCTGATATTATTATATATATTTGTGAAATGCTAGCCTTATAAATTTAATCAGATGATAGATGAAAAGCAGTTGATATCCCATTTGTATCAAAATAGGGAGAATGGTCAATGGATGATACAAACCAATGATGAACATCAAAAGGGGGTTGCTGATATGGCGGCATCCTTCGCCGGGCAGTTCGGACTTCCTTCTTGGGGGCGTGCGCTCGGCCTACTTCATGACAAAGGAAAGGAACGGGCGGCATTCCAGCAATACATACGCAAGATGAATGGTTTGCCTACGAGTGACAAGAAGCGCTATGATGATCATACCCATGCTTTTGTGGGTGGAATATTGGCAAAAGAACTTATGGGAAAAGATGTTTCCCATCTTCTTGTAAACCAAATTATTTCTCATCACACGGGGTTACATAATTTCGGGGATGTGGAAAACATATTGAAAGAGAGGCTATTGTCCAAAGAAATAAACGAGGGTGACATTAGCATAAACAAACCTTTATTATTCCAAGAATTTATTGATTCACCTTTTTCTAAATCAAAGGTTGAATGGAAACACTTTCATCACCTTTCCCGTATGCTTTTTTCCTGTCTTGTAGATGCCGACCGACTCGATACAGAACGGTTTATGGATGTAGAGTCATGGCGGAAGCGGGGAAATTTGGCTACGCTTGTCGATTTGCTTCCACAGCTGGAGGTATATATGCAAAAACTGCAATCGAATGCAGCCGATACGAAAGTGAACCGCATCCGCCAGCAAGTGAAAGAACAATGCAGTAGAACTTCTTCAAGCGAAAAAGGATTTTATAGTCTTACAGTTCCGACGGGAGGCGGTAAAACACTTTCTTCTTTGTTATGGGCCATGAAGCATGCTGTAAGCCATTCAATGAATCGTATCATCATCGCCATCCCATATACCAGTATTATTGTGCAAACGGCAGGGCTTTTGAAGGAAATCTTTGGTGAAGAAAATGTATTGGAGCATCATAGTAATTTCGACCCCGATGATATTAAGGACGAGGAAAATAGGGAAAAAGCAAAATTGGCTACAGAGAATTGGGACTATCCCATTATTGTCACTACCAATGTACAGCTTTTTGAATCTATGTTTAGCAATAAAACATCTGATTGCCGCAAACTGCACAACATGGCAAATTCAATTCTTGTTTTGGATGAGGTTCAGATGTTGCCAACCGGCTTCTTGCGGCCGATAGTCGATGCGCTGAAAGCGTATCAGGAAATGTTCGGGATTTCGGTATTGTTTACCACGGCAAGTCAGCCGGTATTGAGCGGTCTGATAGAAGGAACAAATCCTAAAGCTGATTTTAAGGGAATAGAACATATCAAGGAAATTATTCCGGAAGAATTTGCTTTGCATGACCAACTTCGCCGTGTGAAGTTGGCAATCGATGATACAGGAAGAACATACGATGAGATAGCTGCAAAGGTGTCTGAATATAATAAGGTGTTGTGCATAGTGAACACTCGTAAAGATGCCAAAGAGCTGTATGACCGTTTGCCCAATGACGGAGTGAAATTGCATTTGTCTAGAATGATGTGCCCTGCCCACTTACACGAAACTATTGGTAAAATAAAAACTTTATTGAAGGATGAGTCGCAGCCGATTGTCAGGGTCATTGCAACCCAACTTGTGGAGGCTGGTGTGGATATAGACTTTCCGGTTGTGTTCCGTCAAGAAGCAGGACTCGATTCTGTATTGCAAGCAGCGGGACGGTGCAATCGGGAAGGACGAAGTGCCATGGGACATACATTTGTGTTCAGTCTGGCGGCAGAGAAGCGAAAGCTCTTCGGTTCAATGGCTGACTCCAACAATGCTCGGTTGAATTTGCCGGAAGATAGTGATTGGTTTGCTCCTTCTACCATGAAAGCCTATTTTTGTCAATTGTATAGCAGAAAACAAACATTTGATGAAAAGGATATAAAGCACTGGCTCTACAAACCTACTGAGTTATGTTTTGAAACTGCATCAAAAGAATTTCGCCTGATTGATGATACAAGTATAAATGTTATCGTAAATTGGGAAAACAGCATGGAACTTATAGAGCAGTTGAAAGAATCGGGGTGTACCTACTCGTTGGTGAAGCAATTGGCGAAATTTACTGTAGGCATCCGTTCCTATGATTTTAAGCAACTGAAAGGCTATGGGCTTGTCGAAGAAATATTGGAAGGAATATATGTATTGGCAGACAGGTCTCAGTATAATAAAGCCACAGGTCTCAGTCTTGATAACCATTGGCTGGAGGAAGTATTAATGATATAAAGAAACGGATATGACAAAGAAAGAAACATTGAAATTGTTTGAAGAACGTAAAGTCCGCACCGTGTGGGATGATGAAAAGGAAAAATGGTATTTTTCGATAGTTGATGTGGTGTCAGTTTTAACAGACAGTGTTGATGCAACTGCTTATTGGCGTAAGTTAAAGCAAAGACTTAAAGAAGAGGGAAATGAAACCGTGACAAATTGTCACGGTTTGAAAATGAAAGCCGCAGACGGTAAGATGCGACTTACAGATGTGGCTGATACAGAACAACTACTACGTATCATTCAGTCTATCCCATCTCCCAAGGCAGAACCGTTCAAGCAATGGATGGCACATGTAGCATCCGAACGTCTTGATCAGATGCAAGACCCTGAGTTGAGTATTGAGCAAGCTATGATGGACTACAAGCGACTTGGTTACTCTGACAACTGGATAAACCAACGCTTGAAGAGCATTGAAATCCGTAAAGATCTTACAGATCAATGGAAACTACATAATGTAGAGGAAGGTGTTCAATATGCTACTCTTACAGACATTATCTATCAGCAATGGGCCGGAAAGTCGGCAAAGGAGTACAAACAGTTCAAGGGCTTGAAGAAAGAAAATCTCCGGGACAATATGACCAATGAAGAATTGGTTCTTAATATGCTGGCCGAACTCTCTACGACAAGTATTACTAAAGCTAAAAATCCTCAGACATTGGGTGAAAATATGCAGTGTGCGGCTGACGGTGGTGATGTGGCTCGTGTGGCACGCGAACAGTTGGAGCAAAAAACCGGTCGTGAAGTGGTAACTCCCTTGTCGGCAAAAAGGTTTTTTGAAGGTCAGAAGCCGGAAGATTTATTGGAAAACAAGGAAAACGATGAATGATATGGAATATACAGATAAAGAATATTGTCTGGAGGTGTGGGGCGATTGGGCTTGTTTCACTCGTCCGGAATTGAAAGTAGAGCGTGTGAGTTACGATGTCATAACGCCATCGGCGGCACGCGCCATCTTTGAAGCGATACTGTTTAAACGCTATGCCATGCGTTGGCAGGTAACAAAGATTGAGGTACTCAGGCCTATTAAATGGGCTACCATTAGACGGAATGAGGTGGGGGCAGTTGCCAGTAAATCACCTATCATTATTGAAGATAAACGTCAGCAGAAGAACACGTTGCTTCTGTTGGATGTGCGTTACCGAATTTATGCTAAGTTAGTATTTATTCCGGTAAAAGACCGTCCGAAAGAGGCTTTTGCCAAGCATCAGCCAAGTGCCGACGAGAATCCTATGAAGTATTATCAGATGTTCGAACGCAGGGCATCACAAGGGCAATGTTTTACGCAGCCCTATCTCGGATGTCGTGAGTTTTCTGCAAACTGGAAGTATATTGAAAGTACTGATAATCTTGATTATCCCTTAGCCGAAGACAGGGATTTCGGCATTATGCTTTATGATATGGACTTTGAGGAAAATCCACAAAAACCGAATGCTATGTTTTATAGAGCCCAAATGAAAAAGGGAGTGATTGTTGTACCGGATAAAGATAGTGAGGAGGTGTTGAGATGATACTGAAAGCATTATATGATTACTATCATCGAAGTGGAGATGATGTGGCCCCTTTTGGTTTAGAATACAAAGAGATTGGATTTATTATTGTTATTGATAGATGTGGAAAATTTCTGCGCTTTGAAGACAGGCGCATAGATAAGAAGTCGGCACAGCGGTTTCTTGTTAAGAAAAGTGTTAGCCGGTCAAGTGCCCCTGTTGCAAACTATTTGTATGACAATTGTAAATATGTATTTGGTTATTCCGATAAGGGGGATATGGAAAAGATACGTAAGTACTTTGAAGTATTTAAGGCGAAAGTAAAAGATATATATGATGCTTTTCCGGATAATGAGGACATAAAAGCTGTTTATGCATTTTATCAGCAAGACCATTCTTTTATAGTTGGGGCTATGCAGAAAGATTCTTTATGGGATGATATAGCCAAAAATCTTAATAAGAAATATTCTACCTTTTCTTTCCTTATAGAAGGGGATACGAAAATAGTGGCTTCGAAAAGGGAATTGATAAATTTGTTTGACGAGAATCATGGCGTGGCAGGAAATCTTTGTTTGATAACAGGGAGATATTCAAAAGTTGTAGAGATTACAACTGCTACAAAGATACTTGGAAGCCAAGAAACAGCTAAACTAGTTGCATTTCAAGTTAATTCCGGGTATGATTCGTATGGGAAATCTAAAGGATACAATGCTCCAATATCAGAAGAAGCTGAATTTGCATATACAACCGCATTGAATCATTTGCTGCGTTCGGATTCTCACAATAAGTTTATGGTGGGCTCACGTACTTATCTTTTCTGGGCTTCCTCCAATAGCGAGGCTTCAAAAGAGTCCGAAAATAGTCTATTTTCTTTGTTGGGGCGGATTGAAGAAGAAAATGACGACTCAAACAGGCGCATAAAGTTAGTATATGATACTTTCCAGTCTATCTATAACGGAAAATTATCGGCAAACGATGATGACAAATTCTTCATTTTGGGTTTGGCTCCTAATTCGGCAAGAATTGCGGTAGTATATTGGAATGAGATGCCTTTGCGTGAATTTGCAGGTTTGATAAGTAAACATTTTACGGATATGGAGATGGTTGACACTCGCAAAGATAAGAAGCCGTACGTGGGAATGCATTCCATTCTTGGAAATGTTACTCTTGGAGGAAAGTCAAGTGATGCGACTCCCAACCTTCCTGATGCTGTGGTGAGAAGCATATTTCAAGGGTTGCCGTATCCGGCTTCTCTCTTTCAAGCATGTATTCGTCGCATACGTGCAGAACAATCCGTCAATATAGTGCGTGCTGCTATCATCAAGGCATATCTCAACAGACTAAACGAAAATAACAACCATAAAAAATTAGATATTATGTTAGACAAAGAAAATCAAAATCAAGGGTATCTTTGTGGAAGGCTGTTTGCCGTGTTGGAAAACCTACAATATGCAGCAAATAAACAAGATTCCATTCGTTCAAGTTACATGAACGCGGCTTCATCTACGCCATCTACAGTATTTTCAACAGTTCTCAAATTATCAAACAGTCATTATGCTAAATTGGCTAAAGAGAAGAAAGGCCTTGCTAATTTCTTTGATAATCAAAAGAAAGAGATAATAGTTTTAATTCAAAATTTTCCTAATACATTGAGTTTGGAAGATCAAGGACGATTCTTCCTCGGCTATTATCATCAGAAAGCTCACAGAGAGAATCAAGAAACTGAAGAATAATTTTTAAAAATATACAATTATGTCAGAATTAAAGAATAGAATTGATTTCGTTTACATTTTTGATGTACAAGATGGTAATCCAAATGGTGACCCGGATGCAGGTAATCTTCCTCGGATAGATGCTGAAACTGGTATAGGCCTTGTTACAGATGTTTGTTTGAAACGCAAGGTACGTAATTATGTACAAATAGCCCAAGCAGGAAAAGCAGGTAACGATATTCTTGTCAAATCCAAAGAAATTTCTGGAGAAGAGGTCTTTATTAATGAAGAAATCCGCAAAATGTACAAAGAAGATTTAGGAATAGAACTAAAAATCAAAGAAAAAGCTCCTGCCGATAAGAGTTCAGCTGGTAAAATTGCTATGTGCAGACGCTTCTTTGACGTTAGGACTTTTGGAGCAGTACTCTCAACCGGACCTAACGCAGGACAAGTGAGGGGGCCGATTCAAATGACTTTTGCCCGTTCGCAAGATATGATTGTTTCAGCAGAGCATGCATTAACCGTATGTGTAGCTCGTGATGAAGAAAAGACCTATGAATCACAAGTGGGAATACAGGGACGTAAAGCGACCATTCCTTATGGCCTCTACGTCTGTCACGGCTTCATCTCCGCTAACTTGGCACAACAGACAGGATTTTCTGAAGAAGACCTTGAACTATTTTGGGAAGCTTTAAAGAACATGTTCGATGTGGATCGTTCGGCGGCACGTGGATTGATGAGTGCTCAAAAACTGATAGTCTTCAAGCATGACTCCATATTGGGTAATGCTCCCGCCAACAAGTTGTTTGAATTGGTAAAAGTGGAGAAAGTCTGCGATGGAGCACCACGCTCATTCATCGACTATTCAGTTACTATAGATAAGGAGAATGCTCCATCAAATGTAACTATTGAGGAACTGATATAATTCCATCGTATGTACAATGAAGACGATATGCTCATGTTGTCGGGGATTCAGCACTTTAGGTTCTGTCCCCGGCAATGGGCTTTGATACACATTGAGCAGCAATGGGATGATAATCGTCTCACCATCGAAGGACAGATTCTGCACAAGCATGTAGATGATCCGTTTTATAGACAAAAGTGTGGTGACCAGATAACATTGCGTGCGGTGAATATCGCTTCGCGTGAACTTGGACTCTATGGAATCTCTGATGCCATAGAGTTACTTCCTTCCTCATCTTTTGAAAATACGATTTTGCATCCCAACTATCCGGGGCGATGGCAACCGGTTGCTGTGGAGTATAAGCATGGCAAACCGAAAAGAAACGAGGTGGATGAAGTGCAGTTGGCAGCACAAATCATGTGCATAGAAGAAATGTATGCTATCCATATACCATACGGCTCTTTCTTTTATGGGGAGCTTCGCCATCGGGTTAATGTGGATATAACGGAGGAACTGCGAGATATAGTCAGACAATGTGCCCGGGATATGCACGATATATTTAGTAAAGCGGTTATCCCGAAGGCTGAATATGGGAAACATTGTGACAAGTGCTCGCTGAAAGATATTTGCATGCCGGAAATGGTAAATAATTGTACTTCGGTAGATAATTACCTTACTAAAAATCTGTATCTATGAGAAAACTATTGAATACTTTGTATGTGACGACACCGGAAGCGTATCTTAGTAAGGATGGGCTGAATGTCGTTATATCTGTTCAGCAGGAGGAGGTGTTTCGTATTCCTGTCATAAATATAGAAGGCATCGTTACGTTCGGATATATGGGCGCAAGTCCCGGTGTGATGAAATTGTGTAGTGACAATGGTATATCACTCACATTTCTTTCTCCACAAGGCAGATTTATCAGCAGGGTTCAAGGTGCTACGAAAGGAAATGTTCTGTTACGCAAAAAGCAGTACCAATTGTCGGACGATGCATCTTGGTCGTTGCATGTGGTTCGGTTGATGATTGGTGGTAAGATTCAAAACTATCGCAATATATTGAGGAGATATATTCGTGATTATGGTGAGAATGAAGACATTAATAGAGCGGTGCAAGTATTGGAACGTGCCAAACGTGATGTTTTGAAGGCTCAAGATAAGACGGAATTAATTGGTTATGAGGGAATGGCTTCGAATGCCTATTTTGAGGTATTGCCAATCTTGATACTTAATCAGAAGACTGATTTTCCATTTCATGGTCGCAATCGTCGTCCTCCCAAGGATGCGGTGAATGCCATGTTGTCTTTTGCATATACCTTGATTGCCAATGATGTTGCGGCCGCTCTCGAAACTGTTGGCCTTGATCCATACGTCGGGTTTCTCCATACACTCCGTCCGGGGCGCACATCGTTGGCCTTAGATATGATGGAAGAGTTACGTGCTTACCTTGGCGACCGTTTTATTTTGTCGTTGATTAATAAAAGACAGATTTCAGTAAAAGACTTCTTGTTCCAAGGTGATAATGGGGTTGTTATGACAGATAAAGGGAAAAAGACTTTTATTACTGCATGGCAGGCAAGGAAAAGGGAAGTGATAATTCATCCTTATCTTAATGAAAAAGTTGAAATAGGGCTTCTGCCTTATGTGCAGGCTATGTTAATGGCAAGATATATCAGGCAGGATATTGACGATTATCCGGTATTTCTTATAAAATGATTTTTAATTATGTACATTCTTGTGACTTACGATGTGGATACTACAAGCAAAGAGGGGGCTCGCCGTTTACGATGTGTGGCCAAGGCATGTTTGGATTATGGACAGAGGGTGCAGAACTCAGTCTTTGAGTGTGTAGTGACGGAAGCGCAATATTCTCTTTTAAAAGGGAGAGTTAGGGATATTATTGATATGTCTCTTGATAGTGTTCGTTTTTATATTCTTAGTAAAAATGAGAATAAGAGGGTAGAAGTAATAGGTGTTGAAACGGCTTATAAAGTTGAGGAGGCTCTTATAATATAATGCGAATGTGGTGTGTTACAAAAAAAGTAGTATCTTCGCATGTGTTAATAATCAGTAGATTAAATTATTTGTAAAGTATTTCTTCGTTATGAAGTTGAATAATAATGATGATTCGCATAACAGTGGATTAAATTTGCTGATTTATAATATGTTATTAGATATAGAGTCACACCCTGCGTGGGTGTGTGGATTGAAACTATGCACTATCGGCTTCTGTCTTTGTTGGGAAAGTCACACCCTGCGTGGGTGTGTGGATTGAAACTATTGCCGGCAAAGGTATATCTAGTAATTCCGGAGTCACACCCTGCGTGGGTGTGTGGATTGAAACCTCATCAGTCATACCGTCCATAACAGTAGACTGAGTCACACCCTGCGTGGGTGTGTGGATTGAAACTACAGGCGGTAAGGTTTAGGTTAAAAAAATAGGTCACACCCTGCGTGGGTGTGTGGATTGAAACTATCGCTGGTAAAGGTATATCTAGTAATTCCGGAGTCACACCCTGCGTGGGTGTGTGGATTGAAA
>ENA-OPYH01002023-OPYH01002023.1-human-gut-metagenome-genome-assembly--contig:-NODE-2023-length-10491-cov-2.676025_pt1 | contig 10491 bp, 4 predicted proteins | sample MGYA00241254_ERZ501488 | MGnify/ENA primary metagenome ERZ501488 (study PRJEB25962, sample SAMEA2042660) | human gut metagenome | biome: human gut; feature: human-associated habitat; material: faeces...
GTCTTGGAACAGCCGGACACCCAAATGCGCTTCTTCGGTAAACCGCCTGTCCGAACTGTACGGCATGATAACCGTTCACCGCCTGACGGCCTCCGGCCTCATCGCTCACTGCACTCAACACAGTCATATATTGCGCAGCGTTGCGATTGTCATCATTCCAGTTTCCATCATTCTGATATATACCGCCCACATAAGAACCTTCATTATATCCGCCCATCACGGTCACGCCTTCCGGAATCACGAACGTGTAACTCTTCGGATCGTTCGGATTAGCCAGCGTATTGGAATGATACACAGTAGTATAACTTTCATATCCGGCAATCTTCACAATCGCCGTATTACCCTCTGTCACACGCTGTCCTGCCGCATTCAGCACTTCCTGCAACTTCATGGCACAGGCTGCATTAGCCGGAGAAGAAGCATCTGCCGTACCGTTACCGTTAAAGGTCACATAATACACTCCTTTATCATCAGGCTTAACCATATCTTCATTTTTGCGCTCATAAGCACCGGCATCCACCGTACAGTCTTTCACGCGGTCGGTGTAATCCATGTCTGTATAATCAAAGAGGTCTACACCCGTTGGCAAAGTTTCAAGTTCGACTTGAGTATTTTTATACCAAACGCAAGGCCAACCCCGATAATCTGCAACATCTACATAACCATTTTTCCCATCATCATCAGCCTCTAAGTGATCTCCATACGTTTCATTTGCCTTAGGCATTTGTACTCGATCTATTCTTATCTCATTAAGCCCCCGGTTCAATCCGTAGCTTCCTGTCAGACGATAATTGGCATTTGCATAATCTTGAAAAATCTGTTCTCCTCTAATATCTTTTAAATCGATACTGTTGCTAATATTTATGGTATGTCCACTATTCTCCAGTGTTTTATTTCCATCCAAGTTCAATCCTGCCAAATCAGTCCCGTATACCGTTTCTATAAGACCATTGACAAAGTCTACATCTACACCACTCTCAGAAAAGTTAGCATTACCTTGCATACCATTACCATGATTTGCACTATTCCAACCGGTATTACCATAAGATATGGTATTATAGATTTTCACCGTACCCGGAATAGATGTTTTTACGCCGACCCACAAGCGAATACCGCCACAAGCACGGCTTCGTCCTTCTGCTCTATTTTTGAGCACGGTGTTGTTATAAAACTCTCCAACTTCCATACAAACACCGGCACCGTCTGCATAATTGGCATTCGCTTCATTCTCCGCAATAATGCAATTGTATAGCGTAGAATAAGCCGTATAAATACCACCGCCATAAGCAACACCATTCTCATTGAAGTTACCATCGGTACCTACACATCCCATCCTGTTTTTCTGGATGTAACAATTCACCATCGTTCCGCCATAACAATAAACACCACCTCCGCGTATTTCTATATCACCTCTGCCAACCGGCGTATTCCAGTTATCTGTAACGATACAGTTCTTCAAGGTGACATTATTGAAAATACGGGCACCCGCGCCACCGTCGAACTGGCTGCTACCTATATCCAAACGTCCCTTGGTGATGGTAAAGCCATCCCACATGGTAGGAATAACAAAATCTTTACCTTTAACGTACTTCGTCTCGTTTATATCGTTACCCGAATGTACAAAAATACGTGGGTTATTATTATCCTCTTGCGACAATACACGTAATCGTGTACCAGCAGGCATGCCTGACAGTCCGCCGCGTATCAACCAATTACCATATCCATCTCCGACTTCCACCTTTTCACGGGATTCCACCTTAACAAGGGTGGCCGTACTCAGGGGATATTCAGTTGCCAGATAATAACCGGCAGATTGCTCTTTACCACCATCTATCTCCCCTGCCACCGGATAATAACCTGTACCTTCGTTTCGGATATATTCACCATTATTATCTTCTTCATATCTGATTGCTTTCCGAACATACTTTTTTACTCCAGGTATATTCACTGTTCCAACTTTAATGTATCTACTCCCCCAAGAGCTTTCACCATCATTACTTTCAAAATACTTATAATACCCTGTCTCCAAATAAACATATTCAGCAAAATTTGCAGCAGCCGAAACATAAACAACTTCTCCTGTAGAATTATAATAATAATTTCCCTCTCCCACATTTACGAGTTCATCCACAGACGGCAACATTGAAAGAGGCAACAATATCGTCTCATACATCTTCACACTATCAGCACGCATTCCGGTATATATCTCCTGTGACACCAAAGGTCTACGGTCGTCCACTCCCGGACAACCGCTTGCCGGGAAGCCACCAAGCACATCCACACCCTCTTTTATGATAAAACAGGCAGGAGCGTTACCCACCGGATTTTCAGCATACGTTCCGGCAGCCACCCACACTTGCGCACGCTTGTCGGCATCCTTTCTATCCTCTTCAGACAATTTATTATTGTATGCCAACGCCTTATTCACAGCACCATTGATGCTGCCCATAGCGTCCTCCCACGAGAGTCCGTCTCCCGTTCCGTTTTCACGCACATAAATCACCCGACCGCTCTCCGGCAAATCAGCCTCGTATGCACCAAGGTCGGGCTTACCACCAAGATTTCGGCCTTTGCCGGAAATATCTTCCGTGACACCTTCTACCGCATTGGCTTTGTTAATCAAAACGGCCGCATCCGTAGAACTGGTCAACGGACGGAACTCTGAATATCCTCCTAAATACGTATCATAGCCTAAAGTAGCTCCCGGCGCATTCGTCGGATTGGCAAAGTTCTTGGCTCCGTCGGCCGACAACGTATTCAAATTTTGCATGTTATTTGAACCGAACGTATTTCCGGCACTGAACGAAGTGGAATAATTTCCTCCCGGTGCGGCACCCTTATTGTTCACCACCGTAACATAATGCATCGTCAAGTTGTTTGCAGCAATAACCGAAGCACTCTCCGTCGTATTCGTATTATTGTTCACCACGCAATTCACCAACGTCAAATTGCTGCCGTCTTGTGCAGAAATAGCCGCAGCCTCCACGGCCGTATTGTTCTCGAAAACCGTGTTGCGTACCGTTACCGCAGCCCTTTTGCCCACCAGCATACCGGCTCCGGACTTGTATGTGCTCGACACAGCATAACCGCCCACGACATGGAAACCGTCGATTTCCACATTGGCATCTTCGGCCACCGTGATACAATGGTATAACCCATCCTCCAAAGCCTTGCCTTTGGGATTACCGTCTATCACGGAACGGTACTCCAAAGGTTTGCGTGCAGCACTGCCATCGTCCTCTACGCGATAGCCGCCTTTGATAACCAACGGACGTTCCGTTTTCAGCACATTGATAGTGGCCGTCTTGGGGTCGAGATTAGTAAAACTGTAACGCGGATAGCAATCGCCTTCACGTACCAAAATCTCAAACCGTTCAACTCCATCCGTCGCCTGCACATTGGCAAAATATTCTATCGCTTCGTTGATCGAACGGTAAGCCTTAGCCCAAGAACTTCCGTCGTGTTCTGCATCCGTACAACTTACATCGACATAAAGACGCCATACCTTATTATCCGCCTGATGTTGAAGGGTTCTTTTTTCCGTCATCACAGCTCCTACGCTCGGCTTTTGAGCAAACAGATCCCCTTTGATATCCAACTCGGGAGCCAATACCACTTCCTCGGGGAAACGTCCTAATTCCAAACCTATAGAACGCAAGTTAGAACCTTGCACCGGAAACCAATAATACTCCACGTTCTTCAAGTTCGCGTCCCCTCCTCCCTGGCTGGGCATGCCGCTCTGTTCAAAATCAGGCGTAATAACCCCTTCTGTATTAGAAGAGTTGTCATCACTCAAAGACACCATGTCCTGTTGGAGCGTATTGTTCCATACAGAGTTGTTCATGCCCGACACCGCCGTATTGAAGAAACGTACGGTCTTCACCGTAGGATTCACGGCATACATCGGCACGTTTCTCTCCTTAATCAGATTGTTCCACAATACGGAATTAACCGAAAGGCCGTAACCTTTCACATACAGTCCGCCCGTTTGTGCCGATTCGTTGTCGGCTGGGTCCACCGTACCCACGGAGACATTGTTGACCATCGTGGTTTGCAGCATCACACCTCCTTGGTTACAATAGACCGCACCGTTGTGGCGGCTCGTGTTGTTGCTCACCACCGACGTAGACAATATCTGATATTCGGGGTGCATGCTACCGTCCGTCCACTCCGTATCGGAAACCATATAGACGGCAGCCCCGTCGTAACCCGAATTATTCGTCAGCATGGAACGCAGCACGATACCGGAATTGTCCACATAAACGGCTCCTCCCTGCTGTCCTTCATTATTATACAGCAACGAACCGATGATGCGTCCGCCATAAAGGTAGACACCACCGCCTTTTCCCGTGGCTGCATTCTCTGTCACCACGCAATTTGTAAGATAAGCATTTCCGGCCATATAGACTCCGGCTCCGCGGTCGCCGAAGAAATTTTCTTTCGTACCTACAGTCTCCTGAGCCGACCCTCCTTTGATGGTCACTCCGTCGAGCACGGTCACATTCTTGAACGCCGTACCGTCCAAATTGGCGAACCATACCACGTGATTGGAATTACTGCCAGTCACGCTCCATTTATTATCAGCCTCATTATATTCACATTTTCCTCCGCCGCCCGTTGCAGCTCCTCCATAGGCATTCCCCACAAACACGGTAGGATGTGTGTACTGCCAAGGCATGCTTCCTTTTTTATTATCCCGCTCAGCTCTGGTTTCTTCATTCCCTTCAAATCCGCCATACACGCTCACGCCATCTTTCATGACGAAAGCCGCCGAACGGTCGGTACTTTCACCGCTCATATAAACTGAAGGCTGGTAAGTACCGGCTTTCACCCATACTTCTCCACCTTGGCCTCTTTCCGCCAATCTGTTAATGGCTTCCTGTACGCTTCTAAGAGCATTGCCCCAATCAGAGCCGTTGTTGGCATCATTTCCATCCGGCTTTACACGCAAGATACGGTCGGCCGACACAGCCTGAAACTCGTATGCACCGATATCCGTCGCGTCACCCACCTTACGCGCACTTCCACCCAAATCATAGCCTCCATACGTTGCCGAAGCATAGGCATCATCCTGGCCTTTGTCGATAAAGGCAGAACCTTCGAGTGCCTGCCAGTTCCAAAGTGGATAAGCATTATAAAGCCAGTTGAAATCGCGGTCGAAACTCGTTTTCAAAGAGGGCGAAGCAAAAAAAGGCGATGCCTGCGAACGGTCATTATTCTTGTCGCTTACATATACATTTCCAAAATTATCCATACGATTAGGACCTTCACCCTCAACCTCGTGATAAGAAGAATTTCTAAATCCGGGAGTAAACTCAGAAAACAACGTGGTATTACCCCAAACTACGGTATTGACGACCTTGGCATTATCATTTGCACCACCACTAACTGTGAGGTCCACACCTGCCACAGTATTACGGGCAATCGTAGAGTTAAGCACGCTCGCATCAGGAGAAATACGCACTCCGCCGTTTTCGTTGTTGAAGATCGAGGTGTTGACCACAGTACCCTTACCGGCGATGTAAATACCGCCGCCTTTGTTGGCCACTTCCGCTATCAATCCGGCCTCATTATTATATACCACACATTGGTTAATATAAGAATTGCTGCTGGTAACCTTTCCCGCCTTCTCGTCCACATAAATAGCTCCGCCGTTCTGTACGGCATAATTGTTAAAGAAGAAACAACGTTCTATACGGTAAGCACAAGAGTATGTTTCATGTCCCGTCACCAATACACCACCACCATTCACTGAGGCATGACCGCCCACAATCGTAAAACCGTCCAAAACGGAAACGGCATCGTTTATATTGTTCGCAACGCTATTATTGAGGTTCATCGTCAACACATGCTCTGCATTGTCCGAACGAAGAGCGTTGGAAGAGCTAATCAAATTGACATGGTCGATCGTGTCGTTCATACTAATATCGCCCGAAAGGATAGAGCGACATGCGAAATTATAGGCTTTACCCAAAGTTGCACGTTGCTCCAAAGAAGTCTCATTTCCTTTGAAACCGCCGTAAAGCTTCACGCCAGCCTTCAATGTCCAGCCCTCTTTAGGTGCCAGATAAACCTGCCGGTAATCGACACTATTTTTACGGATTTCCTCGAAACCCTGCACCCAGATTTCATCACCGGGCTCGGCCTTTTCCAACGCCGTTTCAAGCTTGATAACGTCTGTCCAAGCGTTGTCCATACCCGTCGGTACCAGTCCCGTCGGTGTCACATAATAACGTGTCTGTGCTGCGGCTGTCCCGGCCCTGAAGCACAATGCCGTCATAAGCAAGGCAAAGATATAAGCCTGCCTCCGTTGTTGTTTCCCTAATCTTAATATCGTAGTCATAATATGTAGATTTTACCCATTAATTGTTCGCTGCCGTTTTTTGCGTCAAATTCAATTCTTTTGTAGTTTCCTCAAAAGTGGTGCCTGATACGGTCAGGTTCACCTTGTGCCATGAGGAGCGCTCCAATGCGTTGGCAAAGGTTGCCGTGTAAAAAGTCTCTTTTTCATCAGGGGTTTCAGCCACCCTGTGTTTTACCACAAAGTTGAAGTAGTTTTTCGCACCGCTGAAAGTATAGAAATAAGTCCGCCCGTTACGTTCGCTAATAGGACTGTTCATCCTATATGCAGCCTCGTGATCCAACGCAGGTTCGGCAACCGCCTTCTCCCCGGGAAAGAAATAGCCTTGGGATGTCCCCCTAAAAGTAATATCGCTCATCTTGGCCTCCACATACTTATCCCCCTCGTAAGCGTCTTGCGCATCCCACTGTACGTCTACTTTGGCAGCCAGACGGTCAAGCCCCACCTTAATCTCTGTCGTTCCTTCCTTTACCACTTCTATGGGCTGTCCTTCCTTCGTTTTGTCGGTCATCCCGCTGAACAAGCTAAGCAAGTACTTCTTCTCGTCTGCTGCATCCAAACTTGTTATCGAAGGAGTCTGCAAATTCAGGATATCTTGTTCGCTGTAAGGCGCAAAGTTATGCCCGACAAGCACTTCGTCGTTGTAGGCTACAGCATATACCGCCTTCACCACTCCGGCAAAGGCTGTGAACTTGCGCATCTCTCCAGATTTATAATCCTTGTCGAGAGTATATTGCAATACCTGTCCCCAACTGTACACCAAGAATATGTCGATACGCGTCCAATACTGGCTGTCAAACTCGTCCACCTCTTCACCTGGGTCTCCCATTGCGCGCAGGGATTTGGCATTCAAACGGATAGACACCGAAACTTCGCAATCTTTTTGCGGTTCTATGGCTGCTTCGGGAACATCATCGTTGTTGCATGCCGTCCAGAACGGTATGCACAACAAGAGCATCAATCCCCATTTCATGATTCTTCCATCCATATTTCAATCCTCCTTATTCTTTGTTTACATTTCCTGGTCGTAATCGTTACCGGGCTTCCAGTCGGTGTTGATTTCCACACCGGCCGTCACGTCCACGGCTTCACCGCTCCCGTCCGAGATGTTGAACGTGGCTTCCAGTACACGTCCGGCCCGGATCGGGTCTTCCACGGTGAATATATGTTGTATGGTTCTGTCTTCGCATTCGGAATAGAAATACAGCTTCCAGTGGCCTTCGCCTTCCGCCCTGCGGTACACGCTTCCGCCGGTGCAAGGATAGCTGTAGAACTCAAACTCGGTGAGCCGCGCCGCCTCGGTCACTTTGAAGTCCGATGCGTCCGTCCTCAGCCGGTCGTTGCTGATGTAAGCGTCCTCCCAGCACAAGAATCCTTGTTGCGTGCGGGAGAGATAGCATTTGATGTTTCTCATCGTCTCGGGGTGGTTCACGTGAAGTTTCACCTTGCCCACCACCGGGCTCATCAATACGGTGTAATGTTCCGTCTTTTCTTCCTCCATCCGCATGCTCAGCACACCGGAGAAAGGCGGATAGGCCAAAGCCTTGACGGTGTCCGGGGAGATGGGCGTTTCGTCCACCACCACGTCTTCCAACACGTTGTCGAACGTGTGCAGACCGCCTCCCACGCGGTCGTTGTTGTGATTGGCCACGGCCAGGTGGTCGTAGTTGTCCACAGGGAGCGTCACCTTGAAAAACAGTTCCTCCGGCATGTCTTCGGGCTGGAACACAAGGTCACGGTAAAGATTTTGCGGCGAATTCCAGAAACCCAAATGAAGGGACAGCAGTTCGGCCTCGAACTCGGGATCCACGCCGTGTTGCAAGTCGATTTGATAGGACACCGTAATTTCCCTCATCTCTACATTGGGCGGACAGTCGGACAAATCCTCGTCCACACAAGCCGTCAACGACAAAGCCGCCCCGGCCCATAGTCCTAACTTATATATATATGTATCTATCTTCTTCATAGGTTTCATAAACACCTCTTTTAGTTCTTCTCGTTTTCTTTCATTTATTACCAAAAACAGTGCACGCCACGGACACGGCACACGGCCTTTGCCGTGGCATGCACTAAATGATAATCATAGTAGCAATTACGCTACATATTAAATTTCCACATCATACGCAGTACCTTGCTGCCATTCCGTATCGATTTCAACACCCAAATTCACATCCGTAGTAATGACTTCTTCACCCGAAAGATTTCCCCAATCGGTAACCGTCGCATTCAAAAGCGTGGTAAAGTCTTTTTGGAATACACATTTCTCCGTAGTAGAAGCTTTTTCTGCATCCAATATAACTCCCAAGAAAGCGTAGGCATCCTTATCAGCCTCTCCTAAAATCTGTCCCGAATTGTTTTTAATGAAATGGCCTTGTTTAATCTTAAACACGATGTTCATGGTTACATTCTTCTCAGCTTCAGTTTTGGCCACCACGGAATAAATATTGGCATTGGCTACCTTATTGTTTGCAAACGCTATCTTAGCACTCTTTTCCTTTAAAATAACGTCGGCTGCTTCTTCATAAACATTACCCTCACTGGCATCTGCTGCTTTGTCAAACGTCTTATTCAATTTAGTATATTGCCCATTAATCAGCACTCCCGCAATTTCTATAGCTTCATCGGCCCCTACGGCGTCACCCTCCAAAGTGCCGCCATTGTTCGTTGGATAGAACACTTCATCTTCATCACCATTCAGCACAGCCGCAGCCAACAGTCCTACGCCATAATTGACACCGGAAACCTTGATTGCTGCATAGCTACTGCCAATTGGGTCTCCTGCCGTGATTGTTGCCTCGCCTTGCGTAAAATCTTTATCGGTATATCCCTTGATTGGGTTTGTACCCTCACCGGCCAATCCATAATAATACATAGGATAGGGCTCATAAGTAGTACTCTTTATAGCTTCCGGCACTCCTGTCTTTTGCATCAAACTAAACTCCGGTTCGACGAAGATGCTTGACTCACTCCAAGTACCGTCGCTATCCCCCACATTTCCATACACTACAAATTTATTGATGCTTGTATTCAATGTGGCAACTTTCTTCAAATCAGGAGATGCATTGGTAGGAGTAATGTTTCCCATCGAAATCGGCTGCAAATACTCGTTACCAACCATTGGCACAACCCAAATGTCTTTGATTTCTTGAATAGTGTTACCCTGATTTGCTTCATCAGAAGTAATACGCTTAGAAACCTTCTTGACAGACAAAGACAAGGTTACGTCTTTAGTCGGACCGTTCTTCCAATCGGTGCCACCTACTCCCTCCTCGTCATTCGAACAAGAAGACAAACCTACCGTACTGGCCACGATTGCCGCAGCAAACAAGTACATTCCATTTCTCATTTTCATAATCCTAAAATTTAATGAATAAATAAAAAGTTAATAACTCTATAATTAGAAAATCTCGTAATTATCGTCCTTCCACGGCCCGTACACCCTCCAGGTTGCCTGCGGCCTCGCTGTCGCCGGCCTTCACGGCCCGTTCGAAGCATTCCACAGCCTCCGCCCGGTGTCCCGTCTTGAAGTAGGCCACGCCCAACGTGTTCCACTTGCGCTCGTCGGCCAACGGTTCGAGCAGCGTCACCGCCTCGGCGTCTCGTCCCTCGCGCACCAACGCCACAGCACGATTGATGGCCTCCGCCCCCTTGTCCGGCACGGCCTCATAGTAGGCACGGATATATCCCGAATTACGCTGGTCGGCAAAGACAGACTGTTTCAGGTATTGGTAAGGCCGTCCGCCGTTGAGCTTGCGGATACGCTGCTCGCGCAGGTTCTCGTCCGGCGTGTTGTCGATGATTTGCAGCAGCTCCTGACGCTCGTCCAGATCGCTCTCGGCGATGACATCGCGCAAGTTCGACGCCTGCTTCGAGACGCTTTGCGCGCGCGACGCATCGTCCCAAAAACCCGGCGAGGCAATTTGAGCGTCGAGCCTCTGCAGCTCGACCGTCTTGTCGTCGATGTGCAGGTACGCATGCGAGTCGGCAACGCGCTGTGCGGCGATGTCGATGTGTTCTATCAATTCTTTGTCAGCCATAGCTTGTTCATGTTACCAGCAAAAACGCCCCACCGTATATGGCGTGGCGCGTCGTGCATAGTTTCTTCGCGGACGGACGCCTGTATGCGGCGG
>ENA-OPYH01002027-OPYH01002027.1-human-gut-metagenome-genome-assembly--contig:-NODE-2027-length-10465-cov-4.048223_pt1 | contig 10465 bp, 9 predicted proteins | sample MGYA00241254_ERZ501488 | MGnify/ENA primary metagenome ERZ501488 (study PRJEB25962, sample SAMEA2042660) | human gut metagenome | biome: human gut; feature: human-associated habitat; material: faeces...
GCCGCATGAAGATCAAATACGAAACTCCCTATCTGCGGTATCAGCCCCAGACCTTTGAGGTGATCGAATCCACCAAGAACGATACCAAGACCACTCTGTATGGCCCTGACTACAGAGATGCCTTTGAAAACGAGGTCAAATATTACCACGACTGCATAGTAAATGGCACTAAGCCCAAATCTGATTTTTCTGACGCCATGGCTGACCTGAAGCTGTTCCGCGACATCTGTATGAAGATCAAGGAGTAATTCGCATGGATGAGTCACTGCTTCAACGCTATATTTCCCAACAGAGCGCTGTGTGGAAGGCTCTGCTGGATAAGCGGGAAAGTCTGACTGCTCCCTTTGCCGTGCTGGCGCAGGCAAACAGTGCGCACAGCAGCGCCGGTATCAGGTCGGACTTGCCGTCGGCAAAAGCCAGTGCGGAGCCTATCAATACCGGGATGATTGCTCCGGTCAGGGTCTTGGGACGGGCGGCAAGCACCCATGCGTGGAATGAATTGGTTGTTATTGCTTTCATGTCGGATTTTTAGAAAGTTATAGTACAAAGATAAGGAAAGGAATTATTATCTTTGTACTGCTGTCAAGGTAAAATTTATTATTTCATTAAACAATAAAGAAAGGCTTATGTGTCAAGCGCTGTTTTATAGGGAGTTGAGGAATCTGCTGTGTCTGTCGGCTTTGGTGTTGTTACTCTTTTCCTCGTGCCGGTCCACCCGGCAGTTCGTTTCGCCTCTTCCGGAGGAATATACTGTCCGCATGTCCCGGTCTTCTGCATCCGGATACAAGAATGTGAAACGCGTCAGGCAGTATGAGTTTGCTCATCGTGATGTTCCTGCGGCGTTCAACGGATGCAGGCTGGCTTTTATCTCCGACTTGCATTACAGGAGCCTGCTGAAAAAGGAGGGACTGGAGGACATAACCCGCTTGCTGAACGATTTGCATCCTGACGCCCTGTTGATAGGCGGCGATCTGCATGAGGGGTGCGAGTATGTTCCGGATGTTATTGCTGCGCTGGGAGCGGTGAAAACGCCTTTGGGCACTTATGCCGTTCTTGGAAACAACGATTATGAAGCGTGTTATGATGATATCCTGAAGGAAATGGAACGGCAGGGCATACATCTGCTGGAGCATAAGGCGGACACCTTGAGGCGGAATGGCGAACATATCGTGATAGCCGGTGTACGCAATCCTTTCGATATAGGGCAGAACGGACAGTCGCCCACTCTTTCCCTTGCTCCGGAGGACTTCGTTGTTTTGCTGACGCATACTCCCGACTATGCCGAAGATGTGCCCATTACCAATACCGACTTGGTGCTTGCCGGACATACGCATGGCGGGCAGGTGACTGTGTTCGGTTTGTATGCTCCTATCATTCCGTCTCACTACGGACAGCGCTTCCTTACGGGACTGAAGTATAACTCAAGTAACACGCCGATTATCATAACCAACGGCATTGGTACTTCCAACAAGAATGTCCGTCTCTTCGCACCGAGCGAGGTAGTGGTGATCACACTGCTTTCACGCCCATGAGGCGGGTTTATGAAGCAAGAGGAGTGGGGGACGGGGAGAAAGCCATGACTTGTCAGGCATAGGGATTCACGTCAAAATCCTTGTTTTCTTCTGTGACCGATGAATCTACCGCCACTCCCAGTTCTATTTTTCCGGTTTGTGTGGCTTTGATAGTCAGCTTCACCCATTTCTGCGGTTCAAGTGAATTTATTTCGCCTTCTTTCATCACTTTCTTTCCGTTGTAATAACCTGTAATGGTGTATATGAGCTTGTTGCTGGCATTCTCCAATATGTTGAAATAAGCGGATCGGGTACTGAAGGAGGCGTTCTCATCAAATTTCAAAAGCCGTTCTTGCCGCCCTTCCCGGTAGAGGGTGACACTATACGGCTCTTCAGGGTTCTTGCCGAAGATGTCTTTGAAGGTTTGATCGTATTCCACATTGACCTTGGCGTTCTGCATGGTGCATATAATGTCTGCGTTGACGGTTTGTGAGGTGACAACGGTTATGTCCTGACTTCCGTAATAACGCGCTTTGCCCCAACGGTCATTGGCCGACTCAGCGTCAGTGCTTATGCAGCTTTCTGCTATTATGCTATAAGTACCCGCTTCAAACCTCAAAGGAGTGGATTGGATAATGCTATAAGGCTTTTGACTCAGATAGGTGGTGGTGCCGCTTTTAATGGTAATCAGGTATGTGGAGACATCCGTATCGGTATCCCCTGCACGTGTCGTAGCTACGGATATTTCGGGATTGGTGCCTATGTTCAGGTTGATATATCCATACCCGGTTGCTTCGGGAGCATCGCTGCTGTCGCATGCTGCCAAAAGAAAGAGAAATAAAATGAGAGATAAATATTGTTTCATTGCTAATATAGGGTTATGGGTTATTCGTAAATAAGTTCGATGTCATCTATAAACAGTTGGCTACCGGATAATGTAGCTATTGTTCTTTCTGAGTCTTTAAAATAAGTTTTAACGTCTTTACTCGTATAGGGTAAATCATTACCTGAATAAATGGACGATGAATAGTTTATATATATGTATTTGCATGGCATAAAAAAGTTAGTGCCATAGTCTAGAGATATGGTTATTTCTTCATATCTATCTTTAACTTCCTTATCTGATGTATATTCTTTTGAAGTAATGACTTCTTTATTTTCGTCATAAATACTTATGAGTACTTTCCATTTATCTTGGTCATAGGGTATATATTTATGCCAAAAGCGTAATTTACTGGGACGTGCATCGAAAGCCTTACCTTGTTCTATGATATAATAATCATTAGGGCTTGTTGCAGGTCCATTTGTTGTTACTGTGATATTACCAATAAATAATTCACCTGGTACATTATTGAAGGCGTATGAACTTTTGGAGGAACTAGTGTTACCTCGTCCTGCTGCAGTATTCCTTAATTCTGCAGCTTTACTTCCTCCATGACAATCAGGAGTATATGAAACAGCAGGAAATGAATTGTAATAGTAGACTGTGCTGAATGGTGCTGTGTTAGCATCTCTATGTCTTGTTGTAAAATCATTGTTTGTATTCCAAAATGCATTATTGTCCCATGGATAAAAGGTATGCAATTTTAATGCGCCATTATTACTGAGACCTGCTTTGTAATAATATCCTCTTTCTTCTTCTGACCATTCTTCCATATTCCCATTAGGTATTGGAGAACAGGCTTCTGTCGTTATATTTACAATGTTACTAAACGTAGCATCTGCTAATCTTGCCCTTATTTGATATGATGTTTGCTCTGTAAGACCTTTGATTATGATATTATTGTTGTCATCAAATTCGGATTTTAAAGAATTATCCCAACTGCCATTAAGAGTGGTTGCCTCATAAACTATACCTTTAGGCGTATCTATTTCCTTTCCATTCTTATCTGTTGCAGTGGCAGGAGTTATATAAAGCCGTTTTGCCCATGCACCTGCCTGTTGGTCTGGTAATGTTAAATTAGGCAGTGATAAGTCGCAATTGATATTATATGCCTTTTGGGCTTGTGCGTTCAATGTGGCTATTGTTTGCTTGACCTCAATTTCCGCTTTGTTCTTTCCTTCCAGTGTCAATGTATATTCTCCCGGCAGCACATACAATGCCTGTCCGTTAGTAACCTCTTTTTTCTCTTCTCCTTTACAGACATAGAATGTGGGCACGCCGATAAAGTGGTCTATGATATTGGTAGGTATGTTTGGAATAATGACAGCGTTTGCAAGTTTGGCTGTGACAGTTCCTATTTGGGTGGTCTGCCCTTCGGAGATGGAAAACTCGACAATTCCTTCAAAATAGGGACTATTCCCCATTTGCTGTTTATTGCCGTAGTAGGCACGCAATGTATATGAGGCTACGAAAAGATCTATTCCATTGGCATAATGGTCTATCTTTCCGCTTTCTACTGTGTAGCCGTCCGGATCTATTATTTCTATGGTTAAATCTTTGGGCTGAGGAGTGGGAATTGCAATGGCGCGGGTGTTTGCTTCTTCTGCTTCTATCCTTATTTCTCCTAATACTACCCGGCCTTTCGCTTTGTTCAATTCGTCCTCTTCCCGGCAAGCGGTGAATGTTGCCAGTACAGCGAGTGTTGCCAATATGTAACGTAATATTCTCATATCTTTAATAATCATATTCCAAACTGAATTCATCTATGGTCAACGTGGCTCCTGCTCCTCCGGTGAAGTAGTCGCCATATTTGCTTGCCGAGCATACCACTATGAGATGAGTGGGTACGCGGCTGGTTGATTTGTATTGTAAAGTCAGCTCCAGTGGGGTGTAACTGTCCACACTCGTACCGCTGTTGAACTCTGCATAAGCGATGACATGCGGGTCATTCTTGTCGAACAATTTGCGGTCTCTGGGATTGGTCCTGATTTCTACCGGTTTGTCCCAATCGCCTAAAGCTATATATATGGCGCATGTATCCGGCTTGTCCTTATAGGGGAGAAAACGGTTGTAGTCGTCCGTATTCGACTTGGAAGGCAGATAGGTAATAGGCGCTGTGGCATATTTATAGTAGCCTTTCAGCTTTGTGGGGCGTGCCGTAAACTCCTTGCCGAAACTCAAAATGCCATTGGTGCCGTCTGTACGGACATATTCGCCGATGAACAGGTTGCCGGCGGCAAACTTGCCCACACCGCCCAGCCCGACGAACTTTGAGCCTAACTGTGCAGCCTGTCCTCCGGCAGGTGCACCGCTCCATGTGTCGCTTGTGGGTACAGTGATGCTTTCGCCCAAAGTGGTTGCACCGTCATTTCCGCTGTCCCAGATAGGATTGCCGCCTTCCGCCCATGGTTCCCACACCTTGTTCACCTTGTGCCATTCGTCGAACGAACCGTTGGGAAGCTCTACGGCCGTCCCGGTGGTAAACTCTATTTCTTCACCCTTGTCTTCGCCCGAATAAGCACGACACACATAAGAGGTTCCCGCTTTCAGATGAGGAACACGTGCCGTAAAGCTTCCGCCATTGGCGGTGATGTAGGAGGCATCTACCGGCTGCCATTCCTCTGCATCTTTCTCTTTCAGCTCAAAGCCGTTTTCCATGCCTTCCACGCCTTCCCCGTAGAGCCATGCCACATTTACCCAACCGTCTGCCGACTTGGTGACTACGTTGGTCTCTACTTGGAATACGTAGAGCGTCCATTCTTCCATTACGATGAAATCGCGGAAGTTCACCACCACGTTTGCTTTGGCGTAGTTGCCCATTTGCTGCCATTCCAAATAGGGAATGCCGCTGCTCATGTTGACAGTGGAGCCGGTAGGCCCCAGCTTTAGGTCGGTTAGCCGGATGTCTTTCAAACTGCCTTTGGTGCTGATGTTGACTGAGGCGAAATGCTCCTTTTCATCGAATGTAGCAGCGCCCACTTGGTGCTCTACGGTAAACCGCCGTTCAATGGTTTGATTGGCTTTCAAAGTCCATTGGTAGTCCTGATATAATGAGAGGGTCAGCGGATAGGGGTTGCTGAGGTCTATAATCGTATCGTCAGGCAGGCTGCAACGTCCTCCTTCGGTTACGCTGATGCTTTTCACACGCACTTTCTTCATGTTGACGGTGTCCTCCAGGTTGACCGTTACGGTGCGGTCGTCATTCGAAATGACGGCGCTTCCTATTTGGCCGTCAATTTCAGTGCCGGTAACAAAGAGCTTGATGTACGGATAGGGTACATCGTTCTCGATGCAGGCGCTCAGGAAAGCGGCCATTAGCAAGAAACATCCTAAACGGATCTGTATATAGACTTTCTGATGCATACTCTCAATCTTACAAACAAAGGGTGATACCTATATTGATATTGAACAAATTAATCTTGAAGTTCGCACCGCTGTTATGGCGCTTGCCGGTTTCTCCCAGATTGTTCTTTTGCGTTTCGCTGCTATATTTAAAGCCGATCACTCCGAAAGAGACTTCGGCAGAAACATTCTGCATGATAAATACGGCTACTCCGGGGTTTATGCCCAAGTGAAGCTCATAGAGCGTGGTTTCTGTACTTTTGAAAGCGTTTTCCGAATCAGCTGCTGCCGCTTCGGCATTTTCTGTGCCACGAGAGAACCGCGTGGTGCCCGTATTGAATGAAAGCGTCGTTTCGTTGAACAGCCCGAAACGTCTGCCGGCATCCAGCCCTACATAGGAACGGTGGAAAAGCCCAAGGCTGTAAGTATCTTCCGTATAGCGTATGTCCTTTAGTGAAAAATCGAGGTCGTCCATGTTCAGAGCCAGATTATCCAACTGGGCAACGGTGTGGTTGTAGCCCAGCTTGGCACCGATGATGATGTTGTTCCGTACGGCATATCCGATGAACGGCTTCACAGAAACTGTGCGGGCATGGCAATCGAAATCTTTCAGCAAAGAGAACAACAGGCGGCTGTCCTGACTGTCAAAATCCACATAGGATGCCGTAGCTCCGCCAATCCATTTGCCTTTGGGTATGAAACGGTAGTTGATGATGCCGCGGTCGTAACGTCCAATGGCCTTGGTGCGGATTATATCTTCCGGTTTGGCTGTTGTCTTTGGCGCTTGCAGGTAGACTGTATCATGCACAAACACCGTTTCGCGGATCAGTGAATCGCGGCCGCTTATGGAACGGAGCGTATCACCCGTTTGTGTATATGCGAAACAAATGCTTGCCATGCCACAGAGTACATATGTCAGTATCGTTCGTTTCTTCATCTTTCTTACAAATAAAAGGCGATGCCCAAGCCTATGGAAAACAGGTTGATGCGGAAATTCGCGGAATTAAGGGAACGTTCGCCTATATATACTTGGTTCGTCGTTTGCCGGGTTTTGCTAAAGTCGAAACCCAATACGCCTACGCTGACCTCTACTGCCGTATAGTTGTTGATGAATGCAACCATTCCCGGAGCTACGCCGATGTTGAGATCGGTTGAAGTGGAATAGGTACCTGTAACGTCTTCGCCCGTACCGCTGACCACCTTGGACTGGCTGCCACCCATTTGCAGCTGTATGTCGCAATAGAGTCCGAAGCGCTTGCTGTTTCCCAGACTGATGTAGCTGCGCATCATTGCCATAGCTGCATAGGAATGTTTCAACTGGTACATGTCGTCCAGATCGAATTGGTTGTCGTCATCTACATTGATAGTAACTCCGCTCAGCTTGGTGAGTGTGCGGGCATAGCTGAAACGGCCGCCCGCCGCTAAATTGTCTTTAAATGCATAGCACAGCATCGGACTCACCTTAAAGGTATATCCGTCGGAGTTGATGCCCTCTATAATAAGGAAGTTGTAGTTGCTTTCATTGTGTTCCGAATAGGAAATGGAATTTCCCAGAATCCATTGCCCTTTGGGAACAAAGGTCTTCAACTCAATAGACCGTTTAAACTCTTGCGCCTGCATGGCAGCATGAGGCAGTATAAACAGCAGGATACATATATATATAACAGTCCTTTTCACGAGAATATCGGATTATTCATATACTAACTTAAGATCGTCGAGCCACATTGTACTGTCTACGCCGCCTGTGAAATAGTCTCCGTATTTGCTGGAGGAAGCTACCAGCACGATACTGGTGGGCTTGGTATCCATGTTGCGATACTCGATGGGAATCTCGAACTCAACCATCCCGTCTCCGGCGGTGGCTTCATCCCACGTCTTTTCACCATAGGCAATGATGTGAATGTCGTTGGGATTGAAGAGCTTGGCGCTGTTGCCGTCTTTGAAATTGGTTTTAACGATGACGGGCCATGTCTCACCGTTGGCTGTCTCGCCTACCCAGTCGCCCAAAGCGATGTATATGCACCCTTTGTCCATATCGCCCGCATTGATGTAGCTGCAATTGTTGGTCATGTCGACTGCTTTGGGCTCGTAGCGGATGTAACCTTTCAAGGCTACGGGGCGGGAGCTGAAAGGACGTCCCCAACCCAAGACGCCGTTGCCCCTGACACCGGACATTTCCGTAGCTATGTACTTCCCGGCAAACAGGTTGCCTGCTGCGAATTGATACACGCCCATCATGCCGGCTTTCTTGGATTGCAATTTGGCAGAGAAATTTCCGCTGTTTTTATACTCTGTACTGTAAGTTGTGATGTTTATGCTGGCAGTGGCGGAACCATGGTTTCCACTATCCCACCACATGGACTGTCCGGAACCGAAAACAAGCATTGGCGTGCCGTCTGTCCAATATTCAAATCCCGCATTTTCCAATTGGGTGGTTGTTTCGGTAGTGAACTGGCTGATGATTGTTGAGGGCGAAGCTCCTGCCAGCGCCCAGTATTCGTAAGTTGTACCGGGAGCCAGATTCTTGATGTTGGCATAAAGCAGTTTGGAACCGTTTACTCTTTGAGCGGGAACGGTAAATTCGCCCGTTGTACCTTTTATGCGGTATTTAAAGGCCAAAGCCTCTTCCGTCTCTTTTGCCAATGAGGCGCGTATGGTGGCTTTTGTTGCCCATACTTCCGCATCTATTACGTTAGTGGTGACCACTATTGCATCCGATACGATGAAACGGAACACAGAAGAGCGTTGCAACTTATTGTCGTCCGTTGCATTGATTTGTATGTCATATACTCCTTCTTTCTGTGACAGCTTCTGCATGAAGGCCTCCGAAAGCCCTATTTTGGTATTACCTTGACCGGTGTTGACATTGTACTTGGACACAATGTTCACACCGTAGCTGCTGAACAGGCTTTTGTCCTCGGCATTCATGGCCAATATGTCGAATGAATTGACGGGGAGTCCCAAACTTGTGAATTGGTCGCAGCTTACCAGAGCTTTTGTCAGGATGGAAGAGGCTGCCGAAAAAGCAGGAAACATCCGATGACACCCCGAGATAAAAAAAGATAAAATTGCAATTCCGTAACATTTATTCTTGCAAGAAAAAATAGTTTTCCGGAAATTTGTGATCGTTTTTTTCATATGAGTGTTGTTCAATGTGAAAAATATTCGCTATCTTTGGAATAATCTAATAATCCACTGAAATTAAATCAGTTGTTCGGATTGTCAAAAAGTGAGGTAATGAGTTGGCGACCGTTCTGGTTTCTACATACTTACATAAATTGCGTGATGTATAACTCATCTGTTCACAAAGGTATATTTTTTTTCTGAACTGACAAAAAAACATCAATGTTTTCCGGTTTCATTCGGATTATTCCGGTTTCAATTCAATTCTCCGAATGGGATATGATTCCCGATTCCGTCAATCTCCCGTTTCCTTTGCTCGTCTGCGAAGGTAGTACAGACTTTCATTGAAAGTTGAAAGGTCAGGCGGCAAGCCGTTTCGGTCGGAATCTTCCTCTTGCTCCGCAGCGAGCGTATTCCGTCCGAAAACCTTTCCACTTTCAGGTCTGTACTTTGAAATGCAGACGGCAACGGAAACAAGCGACTGACGGAAAAGAGAAAAACCGAAAAATAAACAGCATACAGACAGGTTCAGATGGGACAACCTGTCTATATGCTGTTTATCGTTTTTCTTGTGGGAGGATATTTAGAATAATAATTAAACGGGCAGACGGCAAACTGCGCTCCCTCCAGAAAAAAGATTTAGTTTATCCGCCACCTTTCATCCGGCTTGCATCCCTATATCCCTGCCGTAGCACCTCCTCTATCTCGCTCCTTTTATACAAGACCTTCCCTCCGAGTACATAGTAAGGCAGTGTGCCGTTGGCACGATAGTCGCTCAAAGTCCTGCGGCTGACTTTCAATAACCGCGACACCTCCTTGTCAGACAAATAGTCCTCCTCATTGAGGATGAGGGCGGCATTGTTGGTAATACTGTCAATCCTGACCGACAAGCGGTCAATGCTGCTATGGATGGACTGAATCCAAGCATCGTCTTTTGTCTTTAATTCGTTGTGCATATCTCTGATGTTTTAATGTTATTCCATACCCTGCCATCTCAAATAGTTCTACCGTTCCAACAGGCTTCCTTTCTTCTGTCCTCCACCTTCACGATGACACGCTTCACGTCTTCGGGACGGTAGAAAGTTCTGTTCCCTATTTTGGTATAGGCAAGTGTCCCGTTATCCCGAAGTGTCTGCAAGGTTCGTTTGCTAATCCTCAATACCTGACATACCTCCTGATGGTCGAGCCACTTTTGGGGCTTCTTTCCACCGTGACGATGGCAAAGGTTATCCACCCGCTGCATGAAGTTTTCCAACTTCGCAGCCATTTCCTCAAATGCTTTCTTTTCAAAAATCACAGTTTTCAATCCTCCGGCAGTAGCTCTTTCCGCAGCCGTATATCCGGCAGGTCCCCCACCGATTATCGCTATATCATATTTCATATTGTTAAGGTTTTAAGCTTTATATACTCTAACAACAAATAAGTGAGGGACTTAGTTGTCCAAAAGAAGATTTCTTCATCTTTATGAACCTATTTTTTCTAAAAGATATGTATCTTTGCACCAAAGAAAGCATTATGCATCATCCCGAAATAGCCATAGTAGATCCAAATACCCTTACTTGTCTGGGGTTAAAAAACATTTTGGAAGATATCATTCCAATGGCTA
>ENA-OPYH01002031-OPYH01002031.1-human-gut-metagenome-genome-assembly--contig:-NODE-2031-length-10447-cov-9.529831_pt1 | contig 10447 bp, 9 predicted proteins | sample MGYA00241254_ERZ501488 | MGnify/ENA primary metagenome ERZ501488 (study PRJEB25962, sample SAMEA2042660) | human gut metagenome | biome: human gut; feature: human-associated habitat; material: faeces...
ATCCATGTCTCAGCGGCGGCTTGTTTGAACATCGTGTTCAAACATGGCTGCGATTGATTCAGAACATTAAGAACTTCTAAGATTCAAACATATCGTATATTAAAATAAATCAATATTGAAATATATGATTTACATTTTCTTTCTTGTTTCGCAATGACAAATTTTTGACTTTGGAAGGAGATACAGGATGTGTACAGCAGCGACGTATAAGACGAAGGATTTTTATTTTGGACGGACGCTTGATTATGAGTTTTCGTATGGCGATGAGGTGACGGTGACACCGCGGAATTTCTGTTTCCGGTTCCGGCACATGAGTGAAGTGAAGACACATTATGCTATGATCGGTATGGCGTATGTGGCAGACGATTATCCGCTCTACTATGATGCAGTAAATGAGAAGGGACTTGGTATGGCGGGCTTGAATTTCGTTGGGAATGCGAAGTATCAGGACGTGCAGGCAGGGCGTGAGAATGTGGCACAGTTTGAGTTTATCCCATGGATTTTAAGTCAGTGTGCAACGGTGCTCGAAGCACGCAAAGTGTTGGAGAAGATGAATCTCGTTGGAACGCCGTATAGTGAGAAGCTGCCATGTGCATCGATGCATTGGATGATTGCAGATAAGGATGCCGCAATTGTGGTAGAATGTGTGGAAGATGGCTTGCATGTCTATGACAATCCGGTTGGAGTGCTGACCAACAATCCGCCATTTCCGGTGCAGATGTTCATGCTGAACAATTACATGCATGTATCACCAAGCCAGCCGGAAAATCACTTTGCGAAGGAGCTTCCGCTTGCTACGTATAGCCGTGGCATGGGTGGACTTGGACTTCCGGGTGATCTTTCGTCAGCGTCGCGGTTTGCGAAGGTCGCATTTACAAAGCTGCATGCAATCTCCGGAGAGTCAGAAGCGGAGAGCGTGAGCCAGTTCTTCCATATCTTAGGTTCCGTAGAACAGCAGCGTGGCTGTTGTGAGGTGGAACCTGGGAAGTATGAGATTACGATTTATACGTCCTGTGTCAATGCGGACAAGGGAATCTATTATTATACAACTTATGAGAATCATCAGATTCAGGCGGTGGATATGCACCGGGAGAATCTGGATGGAGATACACTTCGACGGTATCCGCTGATCAACGAAGAGCAGATTCGTGTGGTGAATTAAGAAGTGTGGATAAAATAATGAAATAGTTTGCTTTTTGCAGCAGCTAGGGATTTAGGCAGTCGATGAAAGTCGGCTGCTTTTTTATGTTAGTTTGAGTGGTAAATTGGGGGAAAAGTTGAGAAATCGGAAAAATCCCCCAACCGGAAGCTATTGGGAAGCAAGCGTGTTGGGGGAAAAGTTGGAAAATTGGGAAAATTCCCCAACCGGAAGCAGCTGAGAAGCAAGCGTGTTGGGGGAAAAGTTGAGAAATCGGGAAAATCCCCCAACCGGAAGCTAAAGGGAAGCAAGCAGGTTGGGGGAAAAGTTGTGAAATCAGGAAAATCCTCCAACCGGAAGCTGTTGGGAAGCAAGTGGGTTGGGGGAAAAGTTGGAAAATCGAGGAAATCCCCCAAATTAAAAAATAAGGGTTGACAGTTGGCGCAATATACGCTAACATAACGGTGTTATGTGAGGAGTCTCCTACAGGCGAAGCCTGTATTAGGATGGAGACAACGACCTGCCGCATCACGAAGTGATGGGGCGATACCCGAGGAGTCCCCTACAGGCGAAGCCTGTATCAGGATGGCACGAAAAGGAGCAAGTAAAGTGGAAAAGGAAACAAGGGAGATGCTGCTGGCGAGTGCCAAGCAGGAATTCTTGGAAAAAGGATATCAGGGAGCCTCGCTTCGATCAATCTGTAAGAATGCCGGGGTGACAACAGGTGCATTATATTTTTTCTTTCAGGATAAGGAAGATTTGTTTGCGGCAATTGTGGGGCCGGTTTTGGAGAAGCTAAAACATATGCTGCAACAACATATGCGGCAGGAACTCATGGAACTGCAACAGCTTCCGGCTGCAAGGGAAGATAACATGCAGGATGATATGTTTGCAAGTACGCAGATTATCCATCTTCTATATGCGAACTATGATATGTTTACCTTGATTTTGACGAAGAGCCAGGGATCTCGGTTTGAAAACTGCGTCGATGAATTCGTTGCAATCATGGAGAATGGATATCAGATCTTTGCTGTAGAACAAGCGAAAGTGCTGGGCGTGGAACCACCGGATGAATATACGCTGCACTGGGTGGCACATGTACAGATCAATGCATTTTCTCACTTACTGCTGCATGAGAAGGATGAGCAGAAGGCGTTGAAGCATATGGAACAGGTTATGAACTATCTGTTGGGTGGATGGAACGCCATGTTCCAGAATCAATAAAGAAAATCAGCTATGTATGCATTAATATGTTGCATAGCTTTTTATAAGACGACAACATAACGATGTTATGTTGTTAGCAATCATAGGAAAAAATCTTTCAACTTAATGTAATCAAAACATAACACTGTTATGCAATGAAGAAGATACAAATAAAATACAAAGAAAACACAAGGAGGATCAATAGGATGTATGTAGAGGTATCGGATGTAAAGAAAAGCTACGGTGAGGGTGGCAGCTATATGCAGGTATTGAAAGGCGTGTCGGTCGGTATCGAGAAGGGAAAGATGTGCGTGATTCAGGGAACGAGTGGTTCCGGTAAATCCACATTGTTAAACTGTATCGGTGGATTGGATGTGGTAGATTCCGGTTCGATTCAGGTCGACGGACAGGAGATGGTAGGACTTAAGATGGATGCGCTGTCTGATTATCGTAGAGATTATCTCGGATTTATCTTCCAGTTTTACAATCTGGTTCCGAACCTTACCGTGCGCGAGAATATTCAGGTATGCGAATATCTGACTGATCAGCCGTTAGATATGGATGAGCTTCTGGATGTGCTTGGACTGACCGAGCATCAGAACAAATTCCCTTCCCAGTTGTCCGGTGGACAGCAGCAGCGTTGCGCGATTGCCCGTGCACTCATCAAGAATCCGAAGCTTCTGCTCTGCGATGAGCCAACTGGAGCACTGGATTCAAGAACTTCCCGGGATATCCTCATTTTGTTAGAGAAGATCAATGCGCAGTATGGCACAACGATGATCATCGTCACACATAACAACGCAATCAAGGATATGGTTGATCAGGTAATCGTCCTGAAGGACGGACAGATCAAGAAAAATTATAACAATGAAACGAAGGTGCCGGCAGCAGAATTGGAGGATTTGTAAGATGCAGAAAGTATTACGCAAAAGAATTTTCAGAGATTTCAAAGAGAACCTGCCGCGTTATCTGGCACTCGCATTTTTGTTGATTCTCAGCATGTACATGGTTGTGAGTGTTGTTGGAGCAGCAGAGACGGTTATGCGTGGCACAACAACCGAGGCGGAGAAGCAGAACGTCGAAGATGGTCAGTTTTCCCTCTTTGTTCCGATGAAGGAGAGCGAGTGGGACGCACTGACGGATAAGGGAATTACATTGGAGAAAATGTTTTTCTTAGATTATGCTGTCGATGGGGATAAGACACTTCGCGTGTTCCGTAATCGTACCGACATTGATACAATTGCGATTCATGAAGGGAAGCCGGCACAGGCAGACGATGAGCTTGTAATCGAGCGGCAATATGCGGAGAAAAATGATATACACGTAGGAGATACAATTGTTCTTGGTGACCGTACATATAAAGTAAGCGGTATCGGCACAGTGCCGGATTATGACAGTCCATTGAAATCACTTGGTGACACAGGCTGTGACAGTTTGAATTTCGGTCTGGCATTTGTGACAGATGAGGTGTACACGACACTTCAAAAGGAAGGCAAGAGCGCGAAGTCCGAGGAATATTATTACGCATACAAGTTAAACGATGTGATGACCGATGATGAATTAAAGGCAGAGCTGAAGAAGCTTTCTTTCTCCTCTGACGACGTGGCAGATGTGTATTTTCAAGAGTATTGGGACCGGACGCTCGGCAGAGAAGAGGAATTTCGTGATGGAATGAACGAGCTTGCTGACGGTGCAAAGGAGCTTGCAGAAGGATTGTCAGAGCTGACAGACAATAACCCCGCTCTTCAGAAGGCATCCGACGGTGCGGCTGATGTACAGGATGGCGTGCAGGAATTGAAGGATGAGACAGAGGATATGCTTGATGAAATCTTCACTGCCGATGCCGATAACCTGCTTTCCTTTGTAACTGCAGAGGACAATGTGCGTATCCATGCAGCGGGCGATGATGTGGAGATGAACAAGACAATTGGAATGATCGCGGGTGTTCTGCTTCTTGTGTTGATCGCTTATGTGCTTTCTGTATTCGTGGTACATTCTATCGATCAGGAGAGTGCCGTGATCGGTGCCCTCTATGCACTCGGCGTAAAGCAGAAGGATCTGATGAAGCATTACATTCTGCTTCCGACTTTGATTTCCCTGATCGGAGGTGCGATTGGAACAGCACTTGCTTACACAAGGATTGGCGTGTGGTATCAGATGCAGGATGCATATAATTATTATTCTCTGCCGGATATAGCGGTGCAGGTACTGCCATATACAATCATATATGGTGTTGTGATTCCGCCAATCATATGTCTGATCGTGACGAGCCTGGTTATCCGTAAGCGCCTGTCCCGTCCGGTGCTTATCCTTCTGAAAAATGAGCAGAAGGCCGCAAAGGGCAAGGATGTGAAGCTCGGCAACATGAAGTTCATGAAGTTGTTCCGTATCCGTCAGATCCTGCGTGAGAGACGGACGGCACTTACCGTTGTATTTGGTATGTTTGTAAGTATCCTGCTTTTGGTAATGTCCATGGAGATTTATACATATTGTCATGCTGTACAGGACGATTATGTCGCAGATACGAAATTTGAATATATGTATACCTATAAATATCCAGCCGAACAAGTGCCGGATGGCGGCTATGAAGCTTATGCCAAGACGTTGAAGAAGGAAATCTATGGATATAACTTCGATGTAACAGTGCTTGGCATCAAGGAGAACAATCCGTTCTTTGATGTGACACTATCTGATTCCGCAGACAAGGTAACGATCAGCTCATCCATTTCCTATAAATATGGACTGAAAAAGGGGGATGTGATCACCCTGAAGGATGAGGAAAACGGAAAGATCTACGCATTTGAGATTGAGGCAGTGACACAGTATGCCCCAAGCTTCATGGTGTTCCTTCCATATGATAAGGCACTTGATCTGTTCGGCGAGCAGGAGGATTATTATAATGTTGTATTTGCAGACCATGATCTGGGTGTCGAGGGTGGACGTCTGTATTCGACGCTGACACGTGACGACGTGAAGAAAGCAGCCGGAATCTTCTCCGACCAGATGCGGTCGATGATCATTACGATCGGTGCTGTATCTGCCTTGATCTTTGCCATTGTCCTGTACCTGATGATGAAGGTTATGATCGATCGTTCTTCGTTCAGCATTGCGCTGATCAAGATCTTTGGTTACCGGAACAAGGAAGTGAAAAAGATGTATCTGGATGGAAACTTCTATATCGTTTTGATCGGTGCGCTTGTTTCGATTCCGCTTGCGAAGGTACTGCTTGATGCGACGTACGAGCCGCAGTTCGTGCCGAACATTGCGTGTGGTGTCGACAAGTCCTTTCCGGCATGGCTGTATCTGGCGATGTTCGCAGGTGTACTTGTATTGTATTTCATTATCAATCATTTACTTGTGCGGAAAATCAAGCAGATGCTACCGGCCGAAGTGCTGAAGAATCGCGAGTAAAATGAGAAAAAAACGCATGTATCCTCATTGAGAAGCATGCGTTTTTTTGGTACAATATACATATCTGAATTATGATACGAAAGGGGATTATGACATGGGATTTTTAGAAGGTAAAGTAGCAATTATCACAGGTGGCGGACGCGCGGTTTTGAGCGACGGAAGCTGCGGTTCGATTGGATATGGAATCGCAACTGCCTATGCGAAGGAAGGGGCAAACCTTGTCCTGACCGGACGGAACGTGCAGAAACTTGACGATGCAAAAGAAGAAATCGAACGCAAATATGGCGTGAAGGTGCTTCCGGTACAGGCGGATGTAAGCGCCGGCTCTGACAATGAGGCAGTCGTAGCAAATGTTGTAAAGCAGACGATCGATACATTTGGAAGAATCGATGTGCTGATCAACAACGCGCAGGCTTCTGCTTCCGGTGTGACGATCGCCGATCATACAACCGCACAGTTTGACCTTGCAATTTATTCCGGATTGTATGCGGCATTTTATTATATGAAAGCATGCTATCCATATCTGAAGGAGACGAAGGGCTCCGTGATCAATTTCGCATCGGGCGCCGGCTTGTTCGGAAACTTCGGACAGTGCGCTTACGCTGCAGCGAAGGAAGGCATCCGTGGATTGACGAGAGTCGCAGCAACCGAGTGGGCTGCCGATGGCATCAATGCGAATGTGGTATGTCCGCTTGCATGGACTGCACAGCTTGAGAATTTCGAGAAAGCATATCCGGATGCATTTAAGGCAAATGTCCACACACCGCCGATGGGACATTTTGGGGATGTAGAAAAGGAAATCGGACGTGTCTGTGTACAGCTTGCGTCACCGGATTTCAAGTATATGAGCGGTGAGACACTGACATTAGAGGGAGCGCTTGGTCAGAGACCATAAACGGTTAAAAAAAGTAAAATAGAAATTAACAGTTGCCACATAATTCGCTATGATTTGCCATTGAAGAAACGAGTTCCAACGAGGAGTTAAGTATGAGACGATGTGCAGATTACAAGCGAATCATTGTGGCAATTTTAATTGCAGCCTTAAGTATTCTGTGCGCAGTATCTTAGATCTTTTCCAGGGTATCGGTACAATGTTTGCGCAGTCACCACAGATTGCGATTGCGAGAGTCGTGTTGATCTTCTTAGGATTCTTATTGGTGTATTTAGGCGTGAAGGGAACGTTGGAGCCGCTCATCATGGTGCCGATGGGACTTGGTATGTCTGCGGTCAATGCGGGCGTTTTGTTCCTCGGTGAAAATCAGATCGGAAACCTGATCATTGATCCGCTGCTTTCTACGACGGATGAGCTGATGACATACATGCAGATTAATTTCCTGCAGCCGATTTATAACCTGACGTTCAGTAACGGATTGATCGCGTGCCTCGTATTTATGGGAATCGGTATCCTGTGTGATATCGGTTATGTGCTCGAACACCCATTTATCAGTATGACGATTGCGCTTTTTGCGGAGCTTGGTACGGTTGCAACCTATCCGATCGCGCGTGCGATGGGGCTTGACGCCGGTTCTTCGGCAGCCGTTTCCATCATTGGCGGCTATGTTGTATATTTCTTTAAGAAAGGAAAGTTCAATCCGACGGTCGGTATCGCAGGTGTGTCGTGTGTGCCGTCTACGGCGAAGGTTGCACAGAAGGCTGCTGCAAAGGCAAATCCGGCAGCATTTATTCTGGATTATGCTCTTGGCGCGAATATCTGCGGCGTTATCACAACGGCAATCCTGACCGGTATCTATATTACGTTACTTAGTTAAATCAAAATCCCCTTCTGTGCCGGAAGCAGTCGAAATATGCTCTGGTGCGGAGGGGATTATTTGGTTGAGATTGAGTTTTGTTTGACATAAAATATGATACATAATAGAATTGGTTTAAGAGATAAAAAGAGGTTAACAAATCGAAATTTGGTGAACAGGTGAAACTTTGAATTTTACGCACTATTAACTTTTGGATATAAAGTGCCGATATTACAGATATAGAAACGGATTTCTGTATCAATTTTCAAGGAGGATGATACCATGATTAGAGCAGCTAATTTAACACAGGTAACAGATTATTATAAGAGCAATACTGTTAGTAAGCAAAATAACACAGAGAAAGCAAAAGATGTGCAGCCCAATGCACAGAAAATAAAATCCAGCGAAGATAAGTTATCTTCTAAGGCACAGAAATATCTGGAAACATTGCGTAAGGATAATGCGGATTTCGATTTTATTATTGCTGATAAAGGCGATGATTTCAGAGGATTAGTAGACCAAAGCGATAAGGAATTTACAGTTGTTTTTTCAAGTGCTGAACTTGAAAGAATGGCATCCGATGAGAAATATGCACGGGAAAAATTGTCTACGGTAAAAACTGCAGTTGAGATGTCAGATAAAATCAATGAACAGTTTGGGTTTGAACGTGCTTGGGGAACGACAGACAATAGTGGAACTGTATTAAATAAGTTAACTATGTCCTTTGATGATGATGGAAAGATGACACTTTTTGCTGATTTGGAGAAGATTACAGAAAAGCAGAAAGAACGGCTTGAAGAATTAAAGGAAAAACGTGCAGAGGAGAAAAAGCAGGAAAAGAAGGATGTAACTGTTAAGCGGACTACAATTCAGGCAAATTCAAAAGAAGAATTACTTGAAAAGATTTCTGAACTGGATTGGAGTAAGATAACAGAAGAAAAGGCAACACAGGGTATGAAGTTTGATATCACTATTTAATCGTAGCATTAACCGGGAATTGGAGGTGTGCTATGATTGCAGGTACAATACGAAACGCTGTGAATCAGATGCAGTTAGTAAATGATTGGGAGCAAAAGAAGGCTACCGGGGATGTTGTAAAGAAGCAAGAGGGTATGACTGTAACAAGTCAGGAAGAAAGCATGATTCAGCATTTCCGAGAGCAACTTGAGCGAGACAAAGAAAGTTCTGCATATAGTCAGATTTATAACAAGATTGCAAGCGGTCAAGAATTAACAGCTTCAGAAGAAGATGCTATTCGTCAGAAAGACCCTAAAGCCTATATGGAATATAAAGCGGCAAGAATGGAACAAGAAGCTTATGAGCGTAGGTTGGAGAGATGTAAGACAAAAGAAGAGGCTCAAAGGCTTCAAGTAAATGAGATGAATGGAAATTTGGCAGAACTAAAAAGTATCGTGAATAATCCAAATATTCCAAAGAGTGAAAAGCTTAAGGAAGCTCAACGTATCATGGGAAATACTTTTAGAGCTGTAGAGTCATTCACAAGATTTGTAAAAAGTACAGAATATAGGGATTTGCCAACAGAAGAGGAAATTGTAGAGACATCTATAGAAAAGGGGCAGGTTGCAGAGGATTCAAACGATACTGAAATGTCTGAACAGTTAACATCAGATACAACTGTTTCAGTAGATGAGGCAGCAAAAATAGTAAATGATTCGAAGCGAGATTTACAATTAAGTGATGTTCACCAAATTGAAAAAGATGTTATAGAGGAAATGAAGGATATCGAAATAAAGCATTTTGGTGAGAAGAAATCATCGGTCAGAATAGACATTACGGTATAGGAATAGTCTGCGTGAAATTTCAGTTTGATGGAGTGACAAATTCCAGTTTATAGAGTTAAAAAATATAAGTTAAGGAGGCATGTATTATGAAAAAAGTAATCTATCTGCTTGTATTATGTATGGTGCTGGGAATGGCTGGATGTGGAACGAATCAAGAAAATAAAGAACCTGTGTCTGGAAATGTGTCCGTAGAAACAGAAAATAAAGAAAATGATGATGTAGTACAAAATGAGCAAATAGCAGATACTGGCTCATATCCTCCATGTGTTATGGTTGATGGTGTTATATATAAAGACACAGGATATGTAGCGTCAATGCCTGGTTGTGGAACAATGGATGGAGAAATTGTGTCAACAGTGGCAGGGACAGAGTTACCATCTGAAAATAATCAATCAAATTTCGGAAGCGGATATCATTATCAAAGGAGTTCTGAAGGTCAGCTCATAGTAGTCATTGATGACGAACGAATCATATTTAGAGATATTGAAAAAGATGATACGTCTATTCCAATAGAGGTTATCAATTTTAATGCAAAAGTAAAAGAAATTATCGATGATGGAGAACTTCTTGTAACGCATGTGAGTACAGCTGAAGGCTTTTGTCAGATGAATGATGGAGAGTATTATGTATCGGCAGAAAATTTAGCGGAAGATGTTCAGGTGGGAGATATCGTTACAATATGGTTTAATGGAATGATTCAAGAAACATACCCTGCTCAATTGGGGGTAGTTTATAGAATCATTAAAACACAATAATTAGTCAGATTCCAGTTTGTTGAACTGAATCCGAAAAGCATTAGGGCGCAGAGGAGATAGAATCCTTTGTGTAAAAGACTAACGAACATATTTAATGAAACATCGAAACCATCTTTTTTTTGTTGTTTACCTATAATAACGATTGGAGTAGTCGATTATAGACACTGCAATCAAAAAAATCTGAAAATATATTTATCAACATTACATAAAAGTGTGTAGATGCACATAAAATGGGAATGCATATTGAAATTCAGGTCGTTCTGTGATAGGATCTCATTACTAAAAAGTGTGCAGATGCACGGAAAGGGGGAGCGTAACGATGGAGATTAAAAGAGACGCTTACCTACAGCAGCTGACCCTGCGAAAAGATAATGGAATGATAAAGGTGAT
>ENA-OPYH01002034-OPYH01002034.1-human-gut-metagenome-genome-assembly--contig:-NODE-2034-length-10440-cov-3.900818_pt1 | contig 10440 bp, 7 predicted proteins | sample MGYA00241254_ERZ501488 | MGnify/ENA primary metagenome ERZ501488 (study PRJEB25962, sample SAMEA2042660) | human gut metagenome | biome: human gut; feature: human-associated habitat; material: faeces...
AGGTGCAGCTCCTGTAGTAGCCAAGATTTCTAAGGATATGGGAATTCTTACAGTAGGTGTTGTTACTAAGCCTTTCAAGTTCGAAGCAAGAACAAGAATGGCTAATGCTGAATCAGGAATTGAGAAGCTTAAGGAGAACGTGGATACACTTATTGTAATTCCTAATGACAAGCTTCTTCAGATAGTAGACAGAAGAACAACTATGCCAGATGCCTTAAAGAAGGCTGATGAGGTATTACAGCAGGCAGTACAGGGGATTACAGACCTTATTAATGTACCAGGTCTTATCAACCTTGACTTTGCAGATGTTAAGACAGTTATGTCAGACAAGGGTATCGCACATATCGGTATCGGTAATGCTACAGGTGATGATAAGGCTATTGAAGCTGTTAAGCAGGCTGTTACAAGCCCACTTCTTGAGACAACAATCGAGGGTGCTACACACGTTATTATCAACGTATCTGGTGATATGAGCCTTGTTGAAGCAGATGAGGCTGCAAGCTATGTTCAGGAACTTGCAGGTGATAATGCCAATATCATCTTTGGTGCTATATATGATGAGACAGCTACAGACAGCGTAACAATAACTGTAATTGCTACAGGTATTGAAGATGTGAATGTCAATACTGCAATGGCGAAGTTCTCACCTAAGGCACAGGCAACACAGGGAGTTGGACAGACTGTTAAACCAGCAGTAAAGCCAGCATATACATATCAGGCTCCACAGACACCAGTTCAGCCAGCAGGCGGTATGACAGGTACACAGTCTCAGACACCACTTCCAGGACTTAAGCAGCCAGCCCCTGTTACAAGCAATGTGAAGTCTAATGGTATTACAATACCTACTTTCCTTCAGAAGAACAGAAAGTAATTAATATAATCATTTAATCTGACAGATAGATTGTCGGTTCATATACTTATTGGGCTTATACTATTGTTAATGAAATATTGATATTAAGGAACGCTTCGGCGTTCCTTTTTTATGTAATAGGAAATTCCAATAGAATTCCCTATTACATAAAAGGCACTATATGCCGATGATGCACACTCGCACGAAGATGTATTTTGTCGCAAGCGACCGTGCTCGGTGCGAGAATGTGTTTCACACATTCTTTTTTATTTCATAGCGAATTATATTAGAAAATTAATGTGACTCTGTGCTTTTGACAAATTTTGCATATTAAGTTATGTATACTTATTTTCGTTGCAGGAAAGCATTTTCTGTAAACTATTATGCAGGGTATACCTGATTGTGCAATGGAGGTGAGAGTGAATTGTAATATACATTGATGTATTATTTGGAATTAATTATTGTATGGATTTGATTGTTATGGTTATGGTAAACAAAATAATGCATTATCATACATCACTGCCCCGTCTGCTGCTTTCTTCCACTTTGGGGGCAATATGGTCAGTCATTGCAATATGTATTCCGGATGAATATAGGCTTTTCGTTAATTGGTGCACATATTTAATCATCACTGGATTAATGCTTATGATAATTAATAGTCCATTAAATATTATCAAGGGAAGTTCAGGAAAGATTAATTGGTTTGCTATAAGGAGTTATATAAAGGACTTGTTAAAAGGCGTAGCGGTAATGATTGGCATAGCAGTATTTCTTGGCGGTGCGATACATTTACTCGTGTACTATACATATGTTGGCTTTGTAATAAAGAATATAATGATAAACAACAGGCAGTTGGTTATATATGCAGTCGTGGCGTATCTTATGCTCATCATACTGGTACGAAGCAAAGAGAAGCTCAATAGAAAAATGCAGATATATGTAGTAACAGTGGTTATTGGGGACGAACGTATTACATTAAAGGGAATGATAGACACTGGAAACCAGCTTAGTGATTATTATTGTAATAAACCAGTAAATGTTATGGATAAGAAATGTTTTGACAAGGTTCTTTCTAAGATAAATGATTACAGCAGAATAAGATATCATCTTATTCCATACAGGAGTGTAGGTATGGACACAGGAATGATAGAGGTAATTACAGCAGATTACATATACATATCCAATGATGTTAAGACGAAAGCTTATAAAAATGTGCTTATAGGATTGTCAGAGGTATGCGTATCACAGGCAGGGGAATATCAGGCACTTATTAATGGACATATGATGCAATAATGAGCACAAAGATGCTCATCATATGCACCCCCAATGCTCCACTTTGGCAGTGACGAAGCAAAAGCGTCACGGGACATATGATGCAATAATAAACAGGGTATGTCGGCGGTGCTTTCGTATTCCTGTAAAGACAAAAGAAAGCACCGTAGAAAAGAGGAGTAAGATAGTGATTAAAGTGGCAGTTGCAGATCGTTTTCAGCTTAAGGTGGTACCTTCTATTAAGAATTTTTATATGATGGGGACAAGAGAAGTTCATTATATAGGAGGTACAGAGGTGCTGCCAGCACCGCTTGATATTGAGGAGGAGAAAAATGTGCTGGCAATGTTAAAGACTGATAATGACGATTATGCTAAGAAAATGCTTATAGAACATAACTTAAGACTTGTTGTATACATAGCCAAGAAATTTGATAATACAGGTGTTGGAGTAGAGGACCTTATATCAATTGGCACAATAGGTCTTATAAAGGCAATTAATTCATATGACAGGGATAAGAATATAAAGCTTGCAACTTATGCTTCAAGATGTATAGAGAATGAAATTCTTATGTATCTTAGAAGAAATAGCAAGGTAAAAGCAGAGGTGTCAATTGATGAACCACTCAATGTTGACTGGGATGGCAATGAACTTTTGTTATCTGATATTCTTGGAACTGAAGATGATGTGTGTTATAAAGACCTTGAAAATGAGGTTGAGATGAAAGCATTAAAGAGGGCGATTGGCAATTTGTCTGAGAGGGAGAGAATTATAGTCGATTTAAGATATGGTCTTAGTGATAAAGATGGAGAGGAAAAGACACAAAAAGAGGTCGCTGATATGCTTGGAATATCGCAGTCATATATATCAAGACTTGAAAAGAAGATTATAAAGAGATTAAAAAGAGAAATGGTGAGAAGCTGTTAAACATTTTACTTGACAATCCGCTTGTATTCTAAGAAAATAGAAAGGGTATGGATTGGAGAGATAATAATGAATAATAAGAATAATACATCATTTAAGTGGGACAGAATATTCGGAGTGGCTTCATTAGCAGCTATATTAATATTTGCCGTAATGTTATATATTGACTGTGGAGCTTCGATAAGGTCAATTATGAATATAGGAAAGACAACATCAGATGAGGTAACTGATGATGGGCTTTTGCAGAACAATGAGGATAATAGCGAAGAAAGTAATAATAAGACAATTAACTGGTCGTCTAAGGCAATAGTCTGTATAGATGCTCCTCACGGTGGAAGTGATACAGGACAGTACGACGGAACTAACTATGAAAAGACACAGATGTTATCTTTAGCTGACAGCGTTAAGAATGAGCTTGAAAGTGCTGGCGTTACAGTTGTTATGACAAGAACAACTGATACATCGGTGGATTATACCAAGCGTATAGAGATATGCAATAACGCCAAAGCAGCGGCACTTGTGTCATTTCATAGGGATATTACTGATAAGTCAGGAAGCAGTAGGGGAATAAGTGCGTGGATTCATACCTCTTCCCCATCTAACTCTAAAAGCCTTGCGAGTGATATTATGGAAGAGTTAAATGGAGTAGATGTAAGCTTATCGGGAGTGAATACGCCGGCTCCATGTGATCGACCACCAGGTAATCGATCGGCCGGTCTTTCAGGATCGCGCGGATATTGTCGATGAACTGTTCGCCGAACGATACTTCGACCGTGTCGATCAGAGCGACTTTTTCGTCGATGACCAGGTATGAGTTGTAGGAAACGCCGTAAGGAAGCGACCACAGCGATTCGAAACGGGTCGTGGTGCGGTCATTGACGCCGACGTAGTGTATTCCGGGTAATATTTCTGTAAAAGCCATAAATTGTTTAGGTTTTGATTCGGCGCGAAGATACGAAAAAAATCGTTTCGATCCATTGCTGCCGAATTTTATATATTATAAGGTGTCGAATAAGAGCGGGGTGTAAAACCGGTATTTTTCCGCTGCTTTGTCGGGCAAATGGCTTTTCCGCGCCGTTTTTGTCGCAAGTCAGATCTTAAATTGGTCAATATGGGATTTGAAAGGAGATAAATCCGAATATACGTGCTTTTTTTGATTATTTTGAATACGGTTATTTGCTTATGAAGCAATTAATTTCTATATTTGCTCGGAACTTTTTATTTCAAACTCAATTTTTAAATTAACGCTTATGATTAAGAAAATTGTACTATCGTTAATTACTGTACTGAGTTTCTGTTCGTTGGCTCTTGCGCAAAACAAGCAGGTGACGGGTACGGTTACCGATGAGAAGGGAGAACCTATCATCGGTGCTACGGTTGTGGCAGAGGGTACGTCTGCCGGTACGACGACCGGAGGAGACGGGCAGTTTACATTGACGGTTCCCGCCAATGCGACGCTCTCGATCTCTTTTATCGGTTACGAAACCCAGAAGGTGAGCGTAGCCGGTAAGACGCATATCGACGTGACTCTCGGGGAAGAGGCTACGGGCATCGAGGATGTCGTGGTGATCGGTTATGGTACGGGTAAGAAGATCGGTTCGGTGATTGGTTCTGTAGATCAGGTGAAGTCCGAGAAGATCGAAAACCGTCCCAGCACCAACGTCGTGGACGCTTTGCAGGGTCAGGTAGCCGGTCTTCAGATTATGACCGGTAACGGTGAGTTGACTTCGACTTCTTCGATCCGTATTCATGGTCTGGGTTCTATGGGTGCCGATACGTCGCCGCTGATTCTGTTGGACGGTGCGCCGATTCAGGCTTCGACGCTGCAGACGATCAACCAGAACGATATCGCTTCGGTGAACGTCCTCAAGGACGCTTCGGCGACTTCGATCTACGGTTCGCGTGCTGCCAACGGTGTTATCTATGTGCAGACCAAAACCGGTCGTCGCAACCAGGAGAGTGTCGATGTGACGCTTACGGGACAATACTCCATGTCGAGTGCCGTATCGCCTGAATTGAATATGATGAGTGCGAACGAGATGTTGGATTATATCGGTGCGGCTGTTGCCGTTCGTTTGTCGGGCGATGCCTTGACGACTCCTGATAAGATTGCGTCCGGCCGTCAATATTTTATCCGTAATTTCGGTCTGGCTAAGTTCATGGATGAGAACTATAATCCTATGAATGACTACAAGTGGTGGAACGAGATTCTTGAGAGAAATGCGCCGATGTATCAGGTCGATCTGTCGGTTTCGGGCGGCTCGGCGAAGACCTCTTACTATTTCTCGGGTAACTATGCCAATAAGACCGGTATTCTGCCCGGTTCGGAGTTGGATCGTTACAATTTCCGTACGAATATCGATACCAGGGCTAACAACTGGCTGCGTTTGGGCTTGAACCTCGGTTTGGGTTATCAGCACAGTTCGGTTGCTGATACGAATGAATCGCAGGGCAGTCTGTATGTATCGAACCCGGTGATGGCATCGTTGATTACGCCTCCTTACCAGCCTCTCTATGACGATAACGGTCAGATGCTCAATTTCTTTGATGCTACCCAAGCCATCAACCCGTTGATGACTGCAGACTATATGCCTCGCTGGCAGAATCGTATTACGATGAATGGTATGGCTTTCATTGAACTGACTCCGGTGAAGGGGCTGACGATCCGCTCCTCTCTTGCTGTGGATGCTTTTGACTGGCGTTCACACGGTGCGTCCAGCCCTGAAACTCCTACTCCTTCGGGTAAGTTCGGTACTGGTAGTGCCAGTGAACTGTTCCAGCGTTTCTATGAATGGACTTGGACCAATACCGCCGAGTACAAGCATACTTGGAATGAGGTTCATAACTTTACGGCGCTGCTCGGTGAGGAAACCCTCTATCGGAATAACAACAGCTTCTCTGTAGCTTCGATCGGTATCACCTCTTCGCGCTTCCTGAATATCGCGATGGGTACGGAAGTTTCCGGCGGTCTGCCGACCTACAGCATCGCACAGTCAGCTTCGAATTCTGTATTTGGCCGTCTTGAATATAACTTCGCAGAGCGTTATTTCATCAGCGGTTTGTTGCGTAACGACGCAAGCTCGCGTTTCGGTGAGAACAACCGCAATGCGCTTTTCTGGGCTGTCGGCGGTATGTGGAATATCAAGAATGAGACGTTCCTGCGCGACAATCAGACTATCAGTGATTTGAGTCTGAAAGTGTCTTACGGTACACAGGGTAACTCCGGTATCGGTGACTACAACCACCGTCAATATATGGCTGCGGGTTCGGCTTACGGCGGTTACACGACTTGGATGGTATCCGGTATCGGTAACCCTGATCTGATGTGGGAGAGCCAGAATACATTGACCGTGGGTGCCAATATTGAGTTGTGGAGAAAACTCTCTCTCTCGATTGAATACTATCGCCGTCAAACCAACGATATGCTGATGTCCATTCCGTTGGCTCCGTCAGGTGGTTACAGCGGTCGTGCCGGTAACGTCGGCGGTATGCGCAACTCCGGTATCGACCTTTCGTTGAACTACGATATTTACGCTTCGAAAGACTGGTTCGTGAATTTCCACGCGACTTTCAACTACAACAAGAACCAGCTGACCGATCTTTGGGAACCGGGTCTTGAATTCGTTTATATGGGCAACGGTCTGCAGGCTTACAGCGTAGGTGATCCGTTCCCGACTTGGACAATGCAGGAGTGGCGCGGTGTCGATCCTGAAACCGGTCTGGATACCTGGACTACGGCAGACGGCGGCATTACTTCCAATTTCAACCAGGCTGCTTTGGTGAATCTGGGTACTTCGCTTTATGCGCCTTATACCGGCGGTTTCGGTGTGACAGCCGCATGGAAGGGACTCAGCCTGACGGCAGACTTCTCTTGGGTTCACGGCAACTACGCGCTCAACAATACGATGTATTTCGTTGCTAATGCCGATATGGGACTCTCTTCCCAGTTCAACCAGTGCGACCTGGCATGGGACTATTGGCAGCAGGAAGGCGACCAGGCGAGATATCCCCGTCTGGACCAGGCGATCAATTTTGACAGCCGTATGCTTGAGAAGGCTTCGTTCCTGCGTCTGAAGTATATCCAGTTGGCTTATACGCTCCCGAGCCATATTATGGAGAAGACGAAGTTCATCAAGGGCCTTAAGGTTTGGGTCGGTGGCCGTAACCTCTGGACTGTGACGGGCTATAACGGCCTGGATCCTGAGGCTGCAGAGAAGGGTGTCGATGTCGATACTTATCCGAATACGCGCGAGTTCACTTTCGGCCTTGAGTTTAAGTTCTAATTTTCAGTGTTCATTATAAAAAAATAAATACAAGGCTTAGACTATGAAAAAGATAATAAATTCGATTTTGGCATTCGTTACCCTCTTTTCTGTGACGTCGTGCGACTTGGATATGGACCCCGAAACGGCGATCCGGCCCGAGGATGCGTACACCATGGAATATTGCGAGGGTGTGAGAGGTTACGTTTATGTGGACCTGAAAGCGCTCCTTTCCGGTGGTTTCTACTCGACACCGGACCTTTATGTGGATGTTCTGAATGTTTGCATCGGTAGCGGTAATCAGGGTATCTATTCTTTCAACTGGCGTTTGTATCCCACTGATCAGGATGTAACGTCGTTCTGGTCCAGTTATTATACGACGATGATGCATATCAACTATGCGATCCGTCATATGGATGCAGCTTATGAATATCTTACTCCCGACGAGCAAAAGAAAGTGGATGTTTACAAAGGCGAGATGTATTTCTTCCGCGCCTATGTAATGCACCGTGCCGCGCTGCTTTTCTGTGAGGACTATGATCCGGACAAGGCCGCTGATCAGTTGGGTCTTCCCTATCCGAAAGAGTGGGAGCCGGAAGCGAAACTGGCTCGCGGTACGTTGGCAAAGTTGTATGAGAACGTAGAGGCAGACCTCGTAGAAGCTGAAAAAACCGTGACTGCTCAGGGTACTCCGACGGATCAGATTTACCTGACCAAAGATGCCATTACCGCATTCCGCGCCGAGCTGGCACTGCATCTCCACCAGTACACGGAGGCCAGCCAGTATGCCCAGTCTCTTTATGGAACTTATCCTTTGGTGACAACGGCTGAAGGTCTCGAAAGAATGTGGCGCGAGGATACTTCTACCGAGAATATTCTGCAACTGGAGGTACTTCGTACGACCATGACGACTGTGAACTCGTTCGGTAGCTATCTGAACAGTAGCTGGGAGCCGAATTCGGGGGTATACTTCTATGCTCCTACCTATATTCCGGAGCAGCATATTGTCAAGTTGTTCAAAGATGCCGATTTCCGTACGGATATTTTCCTTGTTAAGAATGCCAATGTTACGATCAGTGGAAATAAGGGGGTCGGAGTTCTTATTGGTAAGTTCCGCGGTAACAAGAATTTCCAGACCAATACGACTACGTTGGTTTATCGCAACAGACCTAAGATGTTCCGTATCTCCCAAATGTATCTGGTCGATGCCGAGGCGCAGTATCGTTTGGACCCTGCTAAAGGTTTGGATCCGCTGAACCAGTTGCGTACGGCCCGTGGTCTGACAGCCCTTACGGCGGATGATGTGAAGGATGATGTTACGTTGCTTGACGGCACGAAGATATCTGGACTTTTCAATGCTATTCAGGAAGAGCGCGGCCGCGAGATGCTTGCCGAGGGTACGCGTCTTTTCGACCTGAAGCGCTGGGGACAAGGTTTCAAACGTGATATCAATGCCAAACTTGCTCCTTTGGTTGACCAGGTGTCTTATTTGCAGACTATGAAACAGACTGCTGGTAGCCCGAAGTTCGTATGGCCGATTCCGAATAGCGAGATGACGCAGAACCCGAATTTCGGTAGCCAGAACCAGGGATATTTGTAATAGATATCTTTGATCTGACAAGATATGTGAAGGATCGACCCGTTACGGGTCGATCCTTTTTATTTTGCGATCATATTGAAAATGGAGTGGTATGGATTCTCCTTTTTCGTTGAGAGGTTCAGCTTCTCTTTTCTGACGCGGTTTGGAAATGGATTCGGGATTCCGGATATACTGTCGCAGGAGGATTTTCGGACCTTGCAGTCTGATGCAAATAATCCGGAATAATGCAATATGCTTGTTTTTTCTTGGTGATAAGTGGGCTTTATCGGTCGGGATATTTTTGTCAATGTGGTGCGTGTCCCGGGGTGTTTGGGAAAGCGGTGATATTTATGTGTTCGTTCGTAGCACACTTCCGGATTTTGTTGCCGGGCACGAGCGATGCCGGTGGTGTTGTCTTTTCTCTCTTTTGGGTATAGGGAAAAGGGAGGGGAGGATCCGCAAAACAGTGTGTCGGAGGCGGGATTCAGGCTTTTCCCTTGCTTCGGGTAAGGCCCTGCGGACATTTTCGCACCGACCCCCCCCCGTAAGTTCGCCTACTACGCCTTCAACGACGGTTTCGGCGTGGTCGACGCCTCGGGCGAGGCGGTGTGGGACGCGACGGGCGGCCGTGCCGTGACGGAGACGAATCCCGAACTGCTCGACGTGGGGCGCACGATGTTGCAGACGACCTACGTGGATATCGGACGCCGCTGAAAATACCCCTTTTTAGGTATTGCGGCACGGCGCTTGTCCGCATATCTTTGTGGCGTCGAAATGAATACCTGATGGCAGGTATAAGTCCCCCTTGGCAAAGGGGAATTGGGGAGGATTGTCAATATGGAACCGGCGCGGTAGGCGCCGTAACGGGAATCCGGTGCATTCCATGTTTGAAATCCGGGCGAAAAAAAATTCAATCCGATGCACCGGATTCACGTTGTCTATGTATAAAAATGGTGGATATGCGGGCGACGACCGGATGTGCGATCTGGTCTGCGACCGCTATGCCGTGTTGCAGGTGATGAGCCGTTTCGGCATTGCGCTGGGATTCGGCGACAAGACCATCGCCGAGGTGTGCGCCGAGAGCAGGGTGGACGCCGCGACGTTCCTCGCCGTGGTGAACATGCTGATGAACTTCGGCAACGGCGCGGAGCTGGCCGGCGAGGTCTCGGTCCGTTCGCTGACCGACTATCTGCACAACTCCCACGGCTATTTCCTGGACTTCCGGCTTCCGGCCATCCGGCGGAAACTGATCGAGGCGGTCGACTGCGCCCTAAGCGACGTTTCGTTCGCCATCATGCGCTTTTTCGACGAGTATGCCGCCGAAGTGCAGCGCCACATGTCCTACGAGGAGCAGACCGTTTTTCCGTATGTCGAGTCGCTGCTCTCGGGCGAGAAGAACACGGCCTATTCGATCGACATCTTCCGCCGCCAGCACGACCAGATTGATATCAAGCTGCGCGAGCTGAAGAATATCATCATCAAATACTACCCTTCGGGCAGCTCGAACGAACTCAACGGCGTGCTGTTCGACATCTTCAACTGCGAACAGGATCTT
>ENA-OPYH01002035-OPYH01002035.1-human-gut-metagenome-genome-assembly--contig:-NODE-2035-length-10428-cov-21.802564_pt1 | contig 10428 bp, 4 predicted proteins | sample MGYA00241254_ERZ501488 | MGnify/ENA primary metagenome ERZ501488 (study PRJEB25962, sample SAMEA2042660) | human gut metagenome | biome: human gut; feature: human-associated habitat; material: faeces...
TCGCTATTGTTGTATATAAAGGTTTAAAACTTGTAGTTTATCGAATGCTTACTAATGAAGACCTGAAAATAAAAATCGTGATTCTGGTGTTGCTGGATAAAGGTCTTATTGGAAGTCGTTCTTTGAAAGCAAAAACGGATGAAACCTGAATAGGCCCCATCCGTTTTATTATGATTGAGATAGAGAGTTATACAATTCCCTGAGCCATCATAGCGTTAGCTACTTTCATAAATCCGGCTACGTTAGCACCCTTCACATAGTTGATGTAACCATCGGGTTCTGTTCCGTATTTTACGCAAGCTTCGTGAATGTTCTTCATGATGCTCTTCAGTTTTTCGTCTACTTCTTCCTGGCTCCAGTTCAGTTTGATAGAGTTCTGAGTCATTTCCAGACCTGATACAGATACACCACCAGCATTGGCAGCTTTACCCGGAGCGTAAAGAATCTTCGCATCCTGGAATACGCGGATTGCTTCTGGAGTAGAAGGCATGTTTGCACCTTCTGATACGGCGAATACTCCATTTGCTACCAGTGCTTTTGCATCATCACCGTTGATTTCATTCTGTGTAGCAGAAGGAAGAGCGATGTCTGCTTTTTCATTCCAAGGACGAGCACCTGCTACGTATTTGCAACCGTATTTTTCTGCATATTCACGGATACGTCCGCGGTAGAGGTTCTTCAATTCCATGATGTAATCCAGTTTCTCACGGTCGATACCGTCCGGGTCATAGATGTAACCATCAGAGTCGGACATGGTAACTACTTTAGCACCCAACTGGATTAGTTTTTCTACAGTATACTGTGCTACGTTTCCTGAACCAGATACCAGACAAGTCTTACCCTTGATGTCGATGTTACGAGTTTTCAGCATTTCCAGCAAGAAATAGATGTTACCGTAGCCTGTAGCTTCCGGACGGATAAGTGAACCACCAAATTCACGGCCTTTACCAGTCAATACACCGCTGAATTCGCGAGTCAGTTTTTTGTACATACCGAACATATAACCTACTTCACGACCGCCTACACCTATATCACCGGCAGGAACGTCAGTTTCAGGACCGATGTGACGCCACAATTCCAGCATGAATGCCTGGCAGAAACGCATTACTTCTGCATTTGATTTACCACGTGGAGAGAAGTCAGATCCACCTTTGCCACCACCCATCGGAAGAGTAGTCAGTGAGTTCTTGAAGGTCTGTTCGAATGCCAGGAACTTCAAAATTCCCAGGTTTACAGAGCTGTGGAAACGGATACCGCCTTTGTACGGGCCGATAGCGTTGTTGTGTTGCACACGGTAACCCATGTTGGTCTGGATGTTACCTTTGTCGTCCATCCAAGTGACGCGGAACTGATATACGCGATCAGGAATACACAGACGTTCAATCAAGTTTACTTTGTCGAATTCAGGGTGTTTGTTGTATTCCTCTTCGATAGTTCCTAACACTTCTTCTACTGCCTGATGATACTCAGGTTCATTGGGGAATCTTCTTTTCAGATCTTCCAGAACTTTAGCTGCATTCATAATTAAAAAAGATTATCTGTCTTATTTATTGGTTTTGAAAAATCACAGTAATATGTTTCTTTTTGTTTGATGTGCCAAAAATATAGATAAAAATTTATTTATGCAACAATAAATCAAGAAAAGTAAGAAAAAAGCGTCAAAAATCCCTTTTTATCTATTTATTCGTGTTTATTTGTTTCTGCTTTTAAGTGATTTAATTACAGGGATAAACACCAAAGCTCCTGATATGAGAATCATAATGACAAGCGGACCGTCAATTTTGGGAGTAGAGGTGAGTACTAAAAAGCAAAGTGCAGCCCAGCATAAAGTAAGTACGACACATTGTGTATGATTGAGTGGTTTTCTCATGGTTTATAGAAAAATAATACACGGAGGAACGGTGGCAAGGGTGAATGTTTTGGCTTGCGGCTGCTCCTCCGTGTAAGGTGAAATAAATCAGTAATGTTTATTGTGCTTTCTTCTTCTTGTCGACAATGGCATCAATGCAGGCGATAGCTGTGATATTGACAATATCGCGTACAGAGCTTTCAATGTCGGTGAAGTGAATTGGTTTGTTCAATCCCATCTGAATCGGGCCGATCACTTCGGTCTCACTCATGTTTTGAATGAGTTGATAGGTAGCATTGGCGGAACTCAGGTTAGGGAATACCAAAGTGTTTACTTCTTTTCCTTTTAAGCGTGTGAATGGATATTTCTCATCACGAAGGGCATTATTCAAGGCGAATTTCACTTGCATTTCACCGTCAATAGCCAAATCCGGATATTCCTGATGAAGCTGGTTGATGGCTTCGTGTACCTTCGCCGGACTTCCTTCTGCGTCGGAACCGAAGTTTGAATAAGACAGCATAGCCATTACCGGTTCCTGGTTGAAGAAACGCACAGCCTTGGCCGACAGTTTGGCAATGTCTATCAAGGTATCGGTGTCCGGATGACGGTTAATCAATGTATCGGCAATGAAATAAGTTCCTTTCTTGGAATTCAGAATATGCATGGTACCGAAATGCTTGTATCCAGGCTGGATGCCGATAACTTCCTTAGCCACCTTGATTGTGTTGGAATATTTGGTGTACAATCCGGTTACAAAAGCATCTGCTTCTCCGGTTTCTACCATCATCATACCGAAGTAGTTGCGTTCAAACATCTTGTCGTTGGCCTCTTGGAAATTTGCGCCTTCGCGGGCACGTTTCTCGCAGAGGATGCGCGCATAGCGTTCACGGCGTTCTGATTCGCGGTCGTGGCGCAGGTTGACGATTTCAATGCCCTCCAGGCTCAGGTCAAGTTCTTTAGCCAATTTTTCAATGCGCTCTTCGTTACCTAAAAGAATCGGATGGCAGATACCTTCAGCTTTGGCTTCTACTGCTGCTTTCAGCATGTTCGGATGAATACCTTCAGCAAATACCACGCGCTGTGGATTGCGGCGGGCGGTTTCATACAACTGGCGGGTCAGCTTGTTTTCCTGTCCCATCAGTTCTCTCAGGTGATTCTTGTATTCATCCCAGTCGGTAATTTGTTTACGGGCTACACCTGATTCCATGGCAGCTTTAGCTACGGCCATAGATACTTCGGTAATCAAACGCGGGTCAACCGGTTTCGGGATGAAGTATTCAGGTCCGAAGGTCAGGTTGTTCACATGATAAGCTTCGTTCACTACGTCGGGTACAGGTTTCTTTGCCAGGTCGGCAATGGCATGTACGGCGGCCAGCTTCATCTCTTCGTTGATGGCAGTGGCTCGAGTGTCAAGTGCACCGCGGAAGATATAGGGGAATCCAATCACATTGTTTATCTGGTTCGGATAGTCAGAACGTCCGGTTGACATCAATACGTCCGGGCGGGAAGCCATGGCATCTTCGTATGAAATTTCTGGAGTCGGATTGGCCAGAGCAAATACGATAGGATGAGAAGCCATGCTGCGTACCATATCTTGGCTCAGCACATTACCTCTGGAAAGACCAAGGAATACATCGGCTCCCTTGATGGCTTCTGCCAGTGTATGGATGTCAGTACGGTCAGTAGCAAAGAATTTTTTCTGCTCGTTCAGGTCTGTACGCTCTTTAGAAATCACTCCTTTACTGTCGAGCATGACAATGTTTTCCAAGCGAGCACCGAGGGCTACATATAATTTAGTACAAGATACGGCAGATGCACCGGCACCGTTGACTACGATTTTTACCTCTTCAATTTTCTTTCCGGCTACTTCCAGTGCATTCAGCAATCCGGCACTGGAGATGATGGCTGTACCGTGCTGGTCGTCATGCATTACCGGGATGTCCAGTTCCTCCTTCAGTCTCTGTTCTATTTTGAAGCACTCAGGAGCTTTGATGTCTTCCAGGTTGATACCTCCGAAGGTAGGAGCAATGGCTTTTACCGCTTCGATAAATTTATCCGGGTCTTTTTCATTTACTTCAATATCGAATACGTCGATTCCGGCATAAATTTTAAACAGCAGTCCCTTTCCTTCCATTACGGGTTTTCCACTCATGGCACCTATGTCTCCTAAGCCCAGTACAGCAGTTCCGTTAGAGATAACGGCTACTAAGTTACCTTTGTCGGTATAGTCGTATGCCGTATCCGGATTCTTCTGGATTTCCAGACATGGCTCTGCTACTCCTGGTGAATACGCCAGTGATAAATCACGTTGAGTTTGATAAGGTTTGGTGGGGACTACTTCTATTTTCCCCGGTTTGCCTTGTGAGTGATAGAGCAAGGCTGCTTCTTTCGTTATTTTTGTCATATTTCTTCGTTTTTTAGTTGTTTCAAAGAATAATGTATCGCGCAAATGTAGGAATAAAATAACAAATGGACTGTTTTTTTCTGAAAAAAACTATAAAATGAATTAGACTTATTTTTTCGATAATAAAACTTTTTTGTCGATAGTTTTTGTCGATTGGTCTGATAATATTGGCTATATGTAATGATATTAGGGCATTATGGTTATTCTTAGTTAAAGCCACTTTTCGGACCTTGATTTTTTTTCTATATTTGCACGATAAAAAACTAGAGAAGGGTGTAAAGTTTTCAGTGGAAAACTTTAATAGAGAGAAGAGATAAAACTAAATTTTATATATGAATATAAGTATGAGCACAAAAAGAAACAGAAGTTTTTCTTCTAGCCGAGTGGCATTCTATGCATTGACTCTTTCGGTGCTGACTGCATGTGGAGGCGGTCAGGGGGGTATGAAAATGGGTGATGATGAATTTGCGGTTGAAACACTTGCAGCTGCTTCTAGCAATCAGACAACCCAGTATCCCGCTACAATTAAAGGTTTGCAGGATATTGAAATTCGTCCGCAAGTATCAGGATTTATCGTGAAGTTGTGTGTAGACGAAGGTGCTACAGTTCGCAAGGGACAGGCTTTGTTCCAGATTGATCCTACACAGTATAAGGCTGCATACGATCAGGCTAAAGCAAGCGTTGCTTCAGCAAAAGCTAACCTGGAAACTGTTACTTCAACTGAAGCAAACAAGAAGATGTTGCATGAGCAGAAAATTATCAGTGATTTTGAATACCAGACAGCTGTGAACAATTTGCTTTCAGCTAAAGCAAGCCTGGCTCAGGCTGAAGCTGCTTATGCCGCTGCAAAACAGAATTTGGGTTTTTGTACAGTAACCAGTCCTTCAGATGGAGTAATTGGTACTTTCCCGTATCGTGTAGGTGCATTGGTTGGTCCTTCTGCGGCTGAACCGTTGACTACCGTTTCTCAGATTGGAGATATGTACGTATATTTCTCAATGACTGAAAAACAGTTGCTGGCTTTGACTAAAGCTGGTGGCACATTGAAGGAACAGCTAGAAAAAATGCCTGCTGTCAAATTGCAGTTGTCCGATGGAACAATGTATTCAGAAGAAGGTAAGATTGATGCCGTGAGTGGTGTAATCGATCAGACTACGGGTTCTGTAAGCATGCGTGCAATTTTCCCGAACAAGCAGAATATCCTTCGTAGTGGAGGTATGGCTAACGTGGTATTCCCATACACTATGAGCGACATTATCCTGATTCCTCAAACTGCTACTCAGGAAATTCAGGACAAGAAGTTTGTGTATGTATTACAGTCTGACAATACTATCAAGCATACAGAAGTACAAGTCTCTAACTTGAATGATGGTAAGCATTACATCGTGACAGGTGGACTGAAGCCAGGGGATAAGATTGTTGTAGAAGGTGTTCAGACATTGAAAGACGGACAAAAGATTACTCCGATTACACAGGCTGAAAAAGAAGCTAAATTCCAGAAGGCGTTACAAGACCAGCGGGATGGTAACATTCAGACAGCTTTTAAATAATAAAAAATGATTCTTATGGTGCTGGGGGAATGTGTTTGATGAAAATCTCTCAGAACTATAATTATAAATGGTATTTAAAGAATGAAACTAGATAAATTTATTAACCGTCCGGTACTGTCAACCGTAATTTCTATTTTGATAGTAATTCTGGGTGTGATTGGTTTGGCCACCCTGCCGGTTACACAATATCCGGACATTGCACCTCCTACCGTATCGGTAAGAGCAACGTATACAGGTGCGAATGCACAGACTGTGTTGAACTCAGTGATTGCTCCGCTGGAAGACCAGATTAACGGTGTAGAAAACATGATGTACATTCAGTCTAGTGCCTCAAACAATGGTTCTGCTGAAATAAGTGTTTATTTTAATCAGGGTACTGACCCGGATATGGCTGCGGTCAACGTACAGAACCGTGTGTCTATGGCACAAGGTCTGTTGCCGGCAGAAGTAACCAAGGTGGGTGTGACCACACAGAAACGCCAGAACTCTATGTTGTTGATTTTCTCATTGTATGATGCAGAAGATAAGTATAACATTGAGTTTATTGAAAACTATGCCAAGATTAACTTGATTCCGGAAGTTCAGCGTGTAAAAGGTGTAGGTGATGCCAACGTGATGGGGCAGGACTACTCTATGCGTATTTGGTTGAAGCCGGATGTGATGGCTCAGTACAATTTAGTTCCGTCTGATATCTCTGGTGTATTGGCTGAACAGAATATTGAAGCTGCACCTGGACAGTTTGGTGAGCGTGGTAATCAGACTTTCCAGTACACCATTCGTTACAAAGGTCGTTTGCAGCAGACTGAAGAATTTGAAGATATTGTAGTGAAGGCTCTGCCTAACGGTGAAGTGCTCCGTTTGGGAGATGTAGCCCGTATCGAACTGGGACGTTTGGCTTATACCTTTAATAATACAGTAAACGGTCATAAGGCTGTAACTTGTATCGTATTCCAGATGGCAGGAACCAATGCGACTGAAACAATCAACAACTTGTTGGATGTTATTAGTAAGGCTGAAGAAAGCTTGCCTGCCGGATTGAAGATTAACGTGGCTCAGAATGCCAATGACTTCTTGTATGCGTCTATTCACGAAGTTATCAAGACTTTGATTGAGGCGTTTGTGCTGGTGTTCATCGTAGTATATGTGTTCTTGCAGGATATGCGTTCTACATTGATTCCGGCCATTGCCATTCCGGTAGCCTTGATTGCTACTTTCTTCGTATTGAAACTGATTGGATTTAGTGTGAACTTGCTGACACTTTCGGCGATGGTGCTTGCCATTGCGATTGTGGTCGACGATGCCATTGTGGTAGTGGAAGGTGTACATGCCAAGTTGGACCAGGGATACAAATCATCTCGTGAGGCTTCTATCGATGCCATGAGTGAACTCGGTGGTGCACTGGTTTCTATTACATTGGTCATGATGTCCGTGTTTATCCCGGTAAGTTTCATGGGAGGTACAGCCGGTACATTCTATCGTCAGTTTGGTATTACGATGGCGATTTCTATCGCATTCTCAGCATTGAACGCGCTGACACTGTCTCCGGCTTTGTGTGCCATTTTCCTGAAACCGCATGATTCAGAACACAAGCAGAAGAAGATGAGTATGGTCGATCGTTTCCATACCTCTTTCAACGCAGCATACGATTCATTGCTGAAGAGCTATAAGAAGCGTGTCGTATTCTTTATTCATAAGAAATGGCTTTCATTTGGACTGGTGGCTGCATCTATCGTATTGTTGATGTTCTTTATGAAGACCACTCCGACGGGTATGGTGCCGAATGAAGATACTGGTACTATCATGGGTGCTGTGACATTGCCTCCTGGTACTTCTCAGGAACGCGCTATGGAAGTGTTGGCCAAGGTAGACAGCCTGGTAGCTGCAGAACCTGCCGTTCAGTCTCGTACTATCATTTCTGGATATAGCTTTATTGGTGGACAAGGACCTTCTTACGGTTCTGTCATCATCAAGTTGAAAGACTGGGAAGAACGTTCTATGATGCAGAATTCAGATATTATCTATTCTACTTTGTTCTTGCGTGCACAGAAAGTCATTAAGGATGCACAGGTATTGTTCTTTGCTCCTCCGATGATTCCGGGTTATTCAGTATCAAGCGATATTGAATTGAACATGCAGGATAAGACCGGTGGTTCACTGGATCACTTCTTTGAAGTAGTAAATAGCTATACAGCTGCATTGGAAGCACGTCCGGAAATCAATTCAGCGAAGACTACTTTCAACCCGAGCTTCCCGCAGTATCAGCTTGACATTGATGCAGCAGCTTGTAAAAAGGCAGGCATCAGCCCGAGCGATATTCTTTCTACCATGCAGGGATATTTTGGAGGTTTGTATGCTTCTAACTTCAACCGTTTCGGTAAGATGTATCGTGTAATGATTCAGGCTGAGCCGGATGCTACTAAGAACATGGAATCGTTGAACGGAGTGAAAGTACGTGGTAGCAATGGAGAAATGGCTCCTATCACACAGTTCGTAAGCATGAAGAAAGTATACGGTCCGGATATTATCAACCGTTTCAACCTGTACACTTCAATGAAGGTGATGGTGGCTCCTGCTTCTGGTTATACTTCCGGTCAGGCATTGCAGGCTATTGCTGAAGTGGCTAAGGAAAATCTTCCGATGGGATTCGGTTACGAATTGGGAGGTATGGCACGTGAGGAAGCACAGTCAAGTGGCAGTACAACAGGTATTATCTTCGTACTTTGCTTCGTCTTCGTTTACTTGCTGCTGAGTGCCCAGTATGAAAGTTACATTCTGCCGTTGGCCGTATTGCTTTCTGTACCGTTTGGTTTGATGGGTAGCTTCATCTTCGTCAACGGATTTAGTGCATTAGGAAGTATTCCTGCATTGAAGATGATTTTGGGAACCATGTCAAATGACATTTACATGCAGATTGCCTTGATTATGTTGATGGGTCTGTTGGCTAAGAATGCCATCTTGATTGTTGAGTTTGCCCTTGACCGTCGTAAACAAGGTATGAGTATTTCCTGGGCAGCCGTATTGGGTGCTGCAGCCCGTCTTCGTCCGATTTTGATGACTTCATTGGCCATGATTGTCGGTTTGATTCCGTTGATGTTGGCTATGGGTGTAGGAGCTCACGGTAACCGTACATTGGGTGCTTCGGCTATCGGTGGTATGTTAATCGGTATGATTTTCCAGATTTTCATCGTTCCGGTATTGTTCGTGGTATTCCAGTGGTTACAGGAGAAATTCAAACCAATGGAATGGGATAGCCTCGATGAAAGTGAAGTGGAAGCTGAAATTGAACAGTATTCTCCTAATACGCATAAATAAGATTGATAATGAAAAAACAGATAATAGGAATGATGTGTCTGGCTGCCATGATGAGCAGTTGCCACATTTACAAAGCTTATGACCGTCCGGAAACGATAGATGCCTCAGGCGTCTATCGTGACCCGGCTTCGGCAACCGATACACTGGCTGCCGATACGGCTAATATGGGAAATTTGCCTTGGAAAGAAATTTTCCGTGATGCCAAACTGCAGGCCTTGATTGAGGAAGGATTGGCTAATAATGTAGATATGCAGGCTGCTGCGCTCCGTGTACAGGAAGCGAAAGTGATGCTGACTGCAGCTAAATTATCTTATTTGCCTTCTATTAATCTGGCTCCACAAGGTTCTACAACCAGCATGGGAGGTGGAAACTATGTAAAGGCATACCAGCTTCCAGTGTCTGCCAGCTGGGAAATTGACTTGTTCGGAAAGATTCTGAATACCAAACGTGGTCAGAAAGTAGCCTACGAACAGAGCCAGTATGCAGAACAGGCTGTACGTTCACAAATTATTTGTGGTATAGCTAATGTGTACTATTCTTTGCTGATGCTCGACCGTCAGGTAGAAATTACGACTGAAACGGCTGCTATCTATAAAGAAAACGTACGAGTAATGGAAGCCATGAAAATTGCCGGTATGACAACTGAAGCTGCTGTAGCACAGATGCGTGCTGCCAGCCATCAGGTAGAGGCTTCATTGATGGATTTGAAACGTCAGGTGCGTGAAACAGAAAATTCACTAGCTGTGCTGTTGGCCAAGGCTCCTCAGACTATTGAACGCAGTACATTGGACGAACAGGTTATGCCGGAAGAACTGGCTGCGGGCGTACCGATGCAGTTGTTGGAAAACCGTCCGGACGTAAAGATGGCTGAAATGACGCTTGCTGCGGCTTATTATACAACTAATTCCGCACGTGCAGCATTCTATCCGGGCTTGAACATTACAGGTCTGGCTGGATGGACAAACGGCTCAGGTGTTACAGTGGCTAATCCGGGTGAGTTTATGTTGCAGGCTTTGGCCTCATTGGCTCAGCCTATTTTCAATAACGGTAAGCTGATTGCTAACCTGAAGGTTTCAAAAGCAGAAGAAAAGATTGCTCAGATGAATTATCAGCAGACTATCCTGGAAGCTGGTAAGGAAGTGAGCGATGCTTTGTATCTGTTCGATACACAGAATAAGAAACTGGTGGAAGACCGTGGACAGGTAGAACAGTTGGATAAGGCGGTGACTTATACCAAAGCCTTGTTCCAAAGTGGAGATGCCACTTATTTGGAAATCCTGACTGCACAGCAGAATCTGTTGAGCGCACAGCTG
>ENA-OPYH01002037-OPYH01002037.1-human-gut-metagenome-genome-assembly--contig:-NODE-2037-length-10418-cov-3.303773_pt1 | contig 10418 bp, 7 predicted proteins | sample MGYA00241254_ERZ501488 | MGnify/ENA primary metagenome ERZ501488 (study PRJEB25962, sample SAMEA2042660) | human gut metagenome | biome: human gut; feature: human-associated habitat; material: faeces...
CGTAAGGAGAAAATACCCAAGTAGTAGCATAAGCTGTATGATTTTCCTTTGGCCGCTGTTCGTGAAGATCGATTCACTGGCGGTTCCTCTTTTTTGCGACCGCTTCGAACGGAGGGGCAAGACCAACGCATTGGCGACATTCGCGGATATCGACTCCGCTCGTCGGGCGGAAGAGTTTATCGGGCGGGAGTTGTACCTCGAGCACGAGGACGACGAAAACGACGAATTCTACCTGGAAGATTTGATCGGGTTCCGGGTACGGATCGGGACGTTGAAGGGCGAAATCACGGACTACTACGACAGTGAGGCCAATCCCCTCTTCGAGGTGGAGATCGGCGGCAAACGGATCCTGGTTCCGGCGGTCGAGGAGTTCATCGCAGGCATCGACTTCGAGAGCCGTACGGTGAAGATGGTACTGCCCGAGGGACTGATCGAACTGTAACGAGAATCGGTGGGAACCCGGTGCTTCCGTGACCGGATATTTCCGGCAAAACGCGCCTTTCGGTGCGGTCGAAAAGTAAAATTTGCGCAAAAAGTATGGCACGTGTAGTTATCGGACTCTCCGGCGGCGTCGATTCGTCGGTAGCGGCCTACCTGCTCCAACAGGCCGGACATGAGGTTATCGGACTCTTCATGATCAACTGGCACGACACTACGGGCACGCTCGAAGGCGACTGCCCCTGGCACGACGACCGGCTCTTCGCCGAACTTGTCGCCCGACGGCTCGACATTCCGTTCCATACGGTCGATCTCTCGGACCAGTACCGTCGCCGGGTGGTGGACTATATGTTCTCCGAATACGCGAAAGGGCGCACACCCAATCCCGACGTGCTCTGCAACCGCGAAATCAAGTTCGACGTTTTTCTGAAGGAAGCCCTCAAGCTGGGAGCCGATTTCGTGGCTACGGGACACTACTGTCGCAAGGCCGAAGAGACGGCGCCCGACGGCCGGACGATCTACAAATTGCTTGCGGGTAGCGATCCCAACAAGGACCAGAGCTACTTTCTCTGCCAACTTTCACAGGAACAGCTTTCCCGGGCGCTGTTTCCGGTCGGCCACCTGCTCAAACCCGAAGTGCGACGCATCGCCGAGCAAATGAAGCTCGCTACGGCCAAACGCAAGGATTCGCAAGGCATCTGTTTCGTCGGCAAGGTCGATCTGCCGGTCTTTCTTCAACAAAAGCTCAAAGCAAAAACCGGCAACGTCCACGAAATCAAAGCCGATTGGCCCAAATACGGACAAGCCGTCCCACTCGTCGGCAAAACGGAGGATGCAGGGATGGGCACGGCGGAACGAACGGCTTCGGATAAAAGTGCCACCCTACGCGGTATAAATCCGGCGAATACGGACTCGACAGAATGTCCGAACCCGGCGACAGCTCCGACGGCAACCGCCGCAAAGCGGTCCTCCACTCCGACGGATACCGAACTGGCTGCACTCGCTGCTCCCTACCGTTATACCGTGCGCGACGGCAAAAAAATCGGGCAGCATAACGGAGCCCACTTTTATACCATCGGCCAACGCAAAGGGCTGGGGATCGGCGGCCGCAAGGAGTCGCTTTTCGTACTGGCAACCGACGTGGAGCAGAACGTGATCTACGTCGGCGAGGGCGACAACCATCCGGGACTTTACCGCCGGGCCTTGCGGATCGCTCCCGGCGAGCTGCACTGGATCGACCCGCTCCGGGAATTGAAAACGGGCGAAAGCCGTCGTTTCGATGTCCGTATCCGCTACCGCCAGCCGCTGCAAGGAGCGGAACTCTTCATCCGTCCGGACGCGGCCTACCTGCTTTTCGACGAACCTCAGCGTGGAATCACGCCGGGACAGTTCGCAGCCTGGTACGATGGCGATGAGCTGGTCGGATCGGGCGTCATCGCCGAATAACCGGACTTTCCCCGATAGCGTCCAAGCGACCGCCGCAGAAGAAGAAGCTCATAAACACGGGCCATTTTACCGAAACCCCGGCAAAACAGGCGACAAACAGTCTTCACAACCCTCCGCTCCACGCTCAAAATACAGGCAGCCATCACGTACCGTACCGGCCGATTTCCGACAAGCATTTCCCTCCCAAGCCCCTTTCCACAAGGAGGCAAAAGAAAGGGACAGCCCAGAACACGCCCCCGGCGAACGATGACAAACAGCCTCGGGAAACAAGTCTGAAACCCGAACCCAATATAATCGCCATACTTGTTGCGGCAATCGGAATTATCCCGCCCGCTTCCTCGATCGTCCGCAAAAAGGGAGCGGGAAACGAAGAAATGCCATCCGACAAAAAACCCCCCTCGGCTATTGAGCCGAGGAGTGTCAATACAGACCGATTTCGGACTTAAGTCGAAAATATTGAAAATTCAACCTTCGAAAAGTCGCCGCATTCCGTACGACCAGTCGAAACGGCCCGCACCCTATTGCATCTCCACGATCAGCGAACTATAATCCGACCAGTTCTTCTGATATTCGGCTTTCGTCCCTTTCGGTACATATATTTTATAGGAAACCAGATCCCAACCGCCGGGTTTCGGGAAGACGCCTCTCGAACCGCTCTCCAACACCGGGAAAGAGCCGGACGCAATATCGTCGAACAAAACGGTAATCTTCTCCAGGGTCATCTGATCCCAGGAACTCCTCGTATTGAAGGCCTGATCGCCGATACGCTGAATACTCTTTCCGATAACGACCGTTTTCAATGCGGTGCATTCCGCAAACGCTTTCGCGGCAATCTCGGTAACTCCATCGCCGATATAAGCCTCCTGCAAACCCGTACAATAATTGAAGGCCCCTTCGCCGATATAGGTTACCTTGTCCGGAATGACGATACTTTTCAGGGCGCTGCAATCGTCGAACGCATTATACTCGATCTTTTCCAGGCTTTCCGGAAGCTCGATGGAAGACAGTGCCGAACATCCGTTGAAAGTATTCAGATTGATCTTGGACAGGTTGTCCCCCTCGAATACCACGCTGGTCAGGGCCGTGCAATTCTGAAAAGCACCTCCGCCGCCGGTTTCATTCCACAGATTGCGTCCCACCTCGACAACGCTCGCAGGAATAACGATTTCCTGCAGCCCCGCCTCTCCCGAAAAAGCGGCATCCGTAATATAGATCACGGTACCCGTATAAGCCCACCGCCCTTCACCGGTAGCGGAATCATACGTACTCTGTTCGTCGAGGAATTTACAATCTTCGCCCCAGAAACGCGGATTGACGGAACTCTTCTCCCAATCCAGTTGCCGGGTAGCCCTATAGTCGATATACTTCACCTGTTTGACGACCAATTTACGCATGACGGTCCTTTCGTCGTCCGAAGCGAACACCAGAATTTCGCTCTCGGGATCGGTGATCGCAGCCGGATCGTCCGGTGCGGAAACCGTGATCTTTTTAGCCGACTTGTCCACGGCAACCTCGTATCCGCTGTGCGAAATGCACTCGATGGCGACCTGCACGTTCAGAGGATTCGTCAATTCGTACTCCACCTCCGCCGTCGCACCCGGGCCGCAATATACCGACATCTCCTTTACCCGGTCAGAACCCGAAACAAACAAAAGGTCGAATTTGTCCTTGTAATACGGCAGCTTGATCGATGCTCCGGTTTCGGCCAGCGTCAAAACGAGATAATCCGGATCGGAAACATCTATGTCGCTGAACATCGAATCGCCGTCCTCACCGGGATCGCCCGTAGCCGGGCCCAATTTATTCCACGTTTGGCCGTTGTCGTAGGAAATATACCAATAACCGTCGTCGCGGACCTCCAGTTTCGGCGTGACGCCGTCATCGCCCTGATCGCCGGCACTGCCCTTGAGCGAGGCCAGCCACTCCTCCTCGGTCCCCTGATAACCGTTCTCCACCGCAAGCTCATAAGCCGACTTACCGTCGTCGCCATTGCTGCCGTTGAGCGAAGCCAGCCATTCGTCGAGCGTTCCCCGGTATCCTTTTTCCACGGCCAGTTCGTAGGCCGACTTACCGGCCATTCCCTGAGCCAGAATCTTGCTTCCTTCGTCGTCCGTGAGCCATTCGCCGTCGAGCGTCCAATAATAGAGTCCGTCGGTATCCTGTTCGACACCGATTACAGGGGTCGTACCGTTCTGCCCATTTTCTCCCTTTTTCCCGTGATAGATCGTCACCGGACCGCTTTTGCTGAAAGAGATCGTATAACCGACCGTTTCACCGTTTTCCACGACCGGGACCACTCCCGTCACATAGTCGTTGCCTTGCAGGGCCTCGACAATCTGTTGCAGCGAAACGATATTGGTATTCAGCTGGCTGCACAGTTCCTCCAGCGCTGCCAGCCGCGACCCCATATCTTCGTTTTTGTTCCACATGGCCACTTCGTCATACTCCGTACAGGAAACCAGCGACAACAGGCCCAAAATCATGCATGTTATTATCTTTCTCATAGTATTCTCCGATTAAAAATTGACACCTGCCCTCACGATGAAACTGCGGTTCCTGACATTCTTGTAGCCGACCATCTGGCTGTCGTTCCCGTACATCGTATCGGTTTTGTCGATGTTTATCAGGCCGATCTGGTAAGCGACCCCGATCCCGAACCGACCGAACGTAATATCGGCTCCGCACGAAAAGCCCATGTCGTGACGCGAAAACCCGCCTTTTTCTCCGAAAACCGGGATCTCCTCGGCGCCGACCTTGCGCTTCCCGCCGACACCGACCGCATAATAGAATCCGGCATGCGGAATCAGGGCAAAACGTTCGCCCAGGGCGACGGTATAATCGATACCCACAGGAATTTGCAGGTAGTTCATCGTGGTACGGCTATCGTCGAAGCCACGGACCTCGTACCCTTTGCTTATAAAGGTCAATCCCGTCCGCAGATAGAACGGAAATTGCCGGCCCAACCGAATCCGATCGCTGACACCCACCTCGTAACCCGGCCTCGTCGATGAGGTCAAGCCGTAAGAAGTGATCCACGAAGTATCTTGAAGTAAAGGGCGTTTGGTCTTATATTTTAGAGCTGTAGTAGCTACATGTGTATTATCTTTGGACAATACATAATCTGAAGCCTGAGCATTGCTTCCAGTAGCCAATACCATGGCCAATATATAAAAACTAATACTTCTATTTTTCATTTTTTCTTTACAATTTATAGATTACAATTTAAGATTGCAAGGCGTGCATACATTTCTACCATAGCAGCCTGCGTCAACAACCATTTTTTCGGGTCGCAACATTCTCCACTATAATCCACACCAAACAAGCCATATTCATCTCTTGCATGAAGCCATGCATAATCCAGACTTTTAGCAAATTCCGTCACATACATATCATTTTTATCCAAACTATATAACTCTGCAAAACCTCGTAACATAACGGCAGAAAACCATACATCTCCCTTTTTCAATAAACGGATCTGCTTTCCACTTGCCGTTACATAGTCTCTAAAAAAATAATCATAACATGACTTTGCTATTTTCTGGGCATCGATAAGATATACCGTATCTTTTGTCAACTTATATTGAATCGCCGCAGACTGCATCATTTGTCCGCTATTATAAGCATGCTTTGCCGGTCCAACACTTCCGTCAATATTTATCCGATCAAAATACAAATAATCAGTCTTGTCTTGAAGATGTTCCTTTGTCCAACTATACATTTCCTTTCCCTGATAAAAATAAGTACTGTCTTGAGTTGCTTCAAAAAGTTTGAATGCAAGCACCGAAGCAGGAGCATTGGTACAAGTATTCTTTGAAAACTTCTTTTGTTCACACCAATAGATGCCTCCATCAAATGTATCATCCATGCCACTAAGAATAAAACTCCAAATCATCTTGGCTTTGCCCAAGTACTCCTTATCCCTTGTTAACATATACAGATTTGTAAACTCAATGCCTATCCATATATTATCATCATAATAACGATCCGATTGATGAACAAACGTCACATACGACGCATAGGCATGTGGTTCTCTTTTTATATCATAATATTCTTCTAAACCGGACAATACTTTTTCCTTCAACAATCTATAAAGTTTTTTATCCCGTGTAGCCTCGTATAAAGCATTCACAGCTGAGAAGGTACCCGAATAAGGCCATAAATAAGAATAGTCTTTGGGAATGCTGTTCCGTTTATCAAACAAAATCTTTTCAGAAGCTTTGTCAAAAGGAAATGTTTCCCGCAGCAAGCACGAATTCGGAATAGAATAGTTCTGATAGAGGGAGTCCAGAAGTATCCGGGCTCTCTCTAAACAGACATTTTTCTCCATTCCACTGTTTTTTTCATTATTCTCCACATTACAACCAGCCAAACTGACGCCAATGATAAAATTAAAAACCAAAAACAGTCTCAAGAAGAAGTTCGTTCGCATCACAATCATTAACTATGGTTTTCTTATGATAGTTATAGTACGGCTCTGTGTAGCCAAAGCAGTTTTAACTCCTCTATTAGAACGTACAGTCCACTTTAGCGTAACCTCTTGCCCGGCAGCGGCACCCGCTTTTTCTGCAATGCTATTCAACATAGTTGGTGTAATTGTAGCTCCAGTACTCAAACTCTTGTTGTCAGAAGCTTGAATATGGACCGGAGAAGAGAAATTCCCTTCCGCTTTGTCAAACAACACATCATAATACACAAGGCTATAACCATCTTGCGCCTCAGCCTCTTCCCATTCAAACAAGACATTACCCGATGATTGCAGATCAATACGGCTATTATCTATCGGTACTATAAGAGCTTCTACTGCCGTAACATTCAAATCTTCAAATTCTTTGGTATCATCGCACCCCACAAAAATCATCATTATTCCCCAAAGCGATGCTATAAGGATAAACAATAAACTATTTCTCATCTTTTCAAAATTTAATTAATAAAATCAATAACCAGGGTTTTGCCCCAAATTAGGATTAATCACCAATTGCTGTCTCGGAATAGCCCATAGATAATCACGATCCTTATTAAAGCTTCTATCACGATAAGTAAAATACTCCAATTTACCTTCATTCAATTTAAATTTTGCACCCCTAACCGGTTCATTCAACACAGTTTCAGCAATCTTCCAACGACGGATATCATAGATGCGGGTTCCTTCCAAAGCAAGTTCAACACGACGTTCATCCCTAATAATCTGGCGTAAATCTCCATTAGCAGGATAATCCATTGCCGCCGAAGTATTATCAAATCCTGCCCTCTGACGAAGCCGCTTGATAGTCTTGTCCCAGATATCTGAATTCATTTCACCAAGTTCATTTTTAGCCTCTGCATACATCAATAGGACATCGGCAAAACGCAATGTTATGAGATTGATATTACACTGCCATGAGGTACCAGTAGTCCATGCCTCTTGATTTGTATCATAATATTTGCGATAAAAGTATCCGGTATGTCCTCCGTTTTCGCGTCCGATCTTATCCAACGTATTATTTTTAGGATCATTCGGATCCACATTTACAGTAATCGCATTGCCTTCTTTATCCTCAATGACACTGCCATGATGCACAATAGTCATATCAAAACGTGGGTCACGGTCAACATAATCCCCCTTACTTTCATCCCATTTACTGCCATCCTTCATTAAATAAGTATCTACCAAGCTTTGAGTCGGGCTTGCCAATACGTACTGTACCAGCGGTAGACTAAAAGGAACATAAGTAGAAATATTACCCCAAGTTCGTTTTTCGGGAACATACTGAATATCCAGAATGATTTCTGAGTTGTATTCATTTTCCTTGAAAAAGAGTTTCTGGTAATCAGGGAAAAGTTCATACTTACCGTAATTATCTGTATTAATAAGCTTTTCTGTATATTGCACAACCTTTTCCCATTCATTGAAGTTCAATGCAATTCTTGCATTCATTGCCATCGCCGCACCAGCAGTAATTCGGCCTCTATCTGTAACGTCATACTCTTCCTTTGTAGGAAGTATCTCCGCTATTTCCTCCAATTCTTTATGTATCCAAGCTACAATTTCAGACTGAGTTGTAGGAGAAATAGTCTTTGCAGTTGCCTCATCGATATCCTCCGTAAAGAAAGGAACATCTCCGTACCAGTTTGTTGCTTGAAAGAATAAGAATGCCCTGACAAATCGTGCTTCCGCTTTCATCCGGTTTTTACGACCTTCGTCCATAGGCACACGGTCTATATTCTCCAAAAGAGTATGCGCCGTTTTAATGCCGCTATATATACTTTTCCACACATCATCAAAAAGAGCAGTAGATGACGTTGCTTGTCCATTGCCAATAGTCTTCACAGCATCACCTCCATAACCATTATAGAGATTGTCACTCAATCTTTCATCGCGAAAGAGCCAATCTGCCGAATTCATTTGCTTGTAAGCCATATTCAGCAAAGCCGATGCATTTGCTTCAGAAGTCCAATAAGTCTCATCCGTATATTTGTCAGTAGGAATCACATCCAGTTCGACGCAGCTCAACATTGACAGCATGCAAAATAAGGATAGACACCAGGATGAATATCTAAATAATATTGCTTTCATAATTTATATTACATTTAATCATTTTCAAAATTGAATTTCAATTCCACCACCAAAATATTTCAAGGTCGGATAATTTCGTCCACTATTGGCACTGCTAGTATCCATACTGTTACCAAATTCAGTTGATTCCGGATCAATGAACTTGTTCTTAGTAAATGTCAATAAATTCTGACCATTCAAAAACACTCTAACCTTTTTCATTCCTATTTTTTTCGTATAGGAAGCAGGTATTGTATAACCAATCTGTATATCTTTCAAACGAAGATAAGCAGCATTATATAAGTTTCTATCCGATGAATGTTTATAGTTGTGCTGATAAGATGACGAAGCCACGTTTATCAACCGAGGATATCTGGCATCCCTATTGTCCGGAGTCCAATAGTCCAGTTGGTGCTCATATATCACATATGAATAACTTCCATGGAAAGCCTCAATCATTTCTCCCCGGAGGGCCATATCACGTTTTCCAACTCCTTGCCACAACATACTGAAGTCAAGACCTTTCCAACTGAAATTATAATTAAACCCAAAGACATAACGCGGGAAAGCATTTCCAAGTACAACCCGGTCATCATCATTTATTACTCCATTCTTATCTATATCAACGTATTTCACATCTCCCGGTTGCAATTTTACTCCCTCGAATTTCGGAGAATTCTGGATTTCCTCTTCAGTCTGGAACAGTCCATCAGTCCGGAATCCATAATAACTATTAATGGCTTCCCCCTCTCTAATGATTCGTTCAACACCATCAGTCAGCTTTACAGACTCATCCCCATATTCCAGTACCTTGTTACGGGAATCTCCGATATTGAAGCCGAACAAATGAGAAAAATCTTTATGCTTGAATCTATAGTTAACAGTAAGTTCCCAACCATTATTGCGCACCTTACCAATATTAGCTTTTGGGACAGCCCCTCCTAATGTGCCGGGACTTAATGGTGTCAATAAAATATCTGAAGTATTCTTTTGGAATACATCAAAAGTAACATTCAATGCATTTTTCAAAAAAGAAGCATCAAAACCAATATTAAAGGTTTTGGTTTTCTCCCAAGACAATTCAGAATTTCCAAATGTAAATCCTGTACCTGTTACAGAAGAATTGTTAAAACCATACTGATCTGAATTTACTTTATAGGTAGTCAAGTACTGATAATCATCAACAGTTTGTGAACCTAACAAACCATACGAACCACGGATTTTCATATCTCCTACTTTGTCCTTCCAAAATGACAAAAAGTTCTCTTCAGATATTCTCCATCCTAAGGACATTGATGGAAAAAAGCCCCAACGATTATCTTTTGCAAAACGGGAAGAACCATCATAGCGAGCATTCACTTCTGCATAATACTTATCTTTATAGGAATATCCTAATCTTCCCAGCCATGAATGCAAAGCACGTTCACGGAAACCATTCGGAGTATTGTAACTTGAAGTTTCATAAACCGTATCATCTGTATCCTGATAAAGGTCTGGATCGACAAAATTACGTCTGATTTCATTTTTTTCACTACGGAAAGATTCAGATGTAAATCCAAATAAACCCGTCACTTGATGCACATCATTATAAGTATGATTGTAATCAAGGAAAAATTGCAAGTTCAGCATTGTTGCTTTATTGTTATAATCCTGAATACTATAATTTTTACTTTGTCCAGCATTAGCAATCTGATCTTTATTTAAATATTTATATACCGGGTAATATCTTCTCTTAATCAATCGATGCTCTGAAATAATATCATAACCAACAACACCTCTCAATTTCAGTCCTTGCCAGATTTTCAGATCACCAGAAACAATTCCCTGAAAATGGTCTTTGTCATTAGTTGTCAGTCCACCATGCCTCAATCTAGCCAAATAATTACCACCGGTCGTTATTTCATTATTATAATACTTGCCATCCTCATCTGGATACAGTGAATAAGTCCTTAATTCCGCAACTGTTTCAATAAATCGCTTGTCGGACTCAAAATTGTCATTA
>ENA-OPYH01002038-OPYH01002038.1-human-gut-metagenome-genome-assembly--contig:-NODE-2038-length-10416-cov-4.352283_pt1 | contig 10416 bp, 6 predicted proteins | sample MGYA00241254_ERZ501488 | MGnify/ENA primary metagenome ERZ501488 (study PRJEB25962, sample SAMEA2042660) | human gut metagenome | biome: human gut; feature: human-associated habitat; material: faeces...
GTCCGTGATCTCCGGGAGCTTGCCCTCCATCCGCAGGATCTTGAACGTGATCATCAGCCGCAGACGCACATCCGGGTCGTCCAGGTCGAGATTGAGCACGTCCTGAATGCGCTGCAGGCGGTAAATAACGCTGTTGCGGTGCATGTGCACGCGCTTAGCGGTCAGGGAAATGTTGCGCTCCGTGTTCAGGTAGTGGTACAGCAGCAGGAGGTTGCTGTTGCTGTAGCCGCGCTCCCCGGCAAGCTGATCCAGATAGCGCACAATGACGTCATCGAGCGCGAATTTTTCCCGGTAGCATTCGAGCATGTCGTTGAGATAATACTTGGAATAGTGATACTCCAGCGCATCGGGATCCAGCTTGCGGCCGATCTCGATGGCGGTCCGCGCCTGATCGTAGCCCATGCGCAGGCGTCCCAGCTCCGTGAACAGCAGGCTCACGCCGATATGCGCATGGTTCTTGCCCAGCAGCGTCAGCAGCTCGTCCCACCGCTCGCGGAACAAAAGCTGCTCCCCGACCGGGTAATCGTGCCAGTCCTGAAAGAGGATGAGCACGCTGTTTTGATACTGCATCACGCCATAATTGGCCACGTTGCTCCACGCGCGCAGCTGCAGCACCATGTACCCTGCCTTCGAGGTGGACGCCTGCTCGTCGAACTCGACATAGCCGAGACGGAAGTCGCCCGTCTCCGGCAGGCGCAGGCCGCGCGCACGGTCGCGCACCAGCTCCGGATTCTCCTCCCCATAGCGCAGGAGATCATGGATCATCTGCTGGCGCTGCGGCATGCTCTGGCTGTAAAAGCCCGTCTCGCGGAAGTAATGGTCGAGCTGCTCGGTAAAGCAGCGGAACAGCTCCTGATCCACCATCGTCGGCAGCCGGCCAGGGAAATAGCAACCGGCAAAGGAATAAAACATCCCGTTGGCAATGTAGGAGCGCAGGATCACGGGGTCGTTGCAGATATTCGGCGGCACCGACAGCACCGGACGCAGGTACCGGTCACTGACTTCAAAATAGCCGGCCTCCGCCATGAGCTGCAGCGAGTCCTTGTCGTAATAGCCCTGCTCGAGCATCTGATCGACATAGATATTGCCCGACCCGCGCTCGCGCGTGGCGCCGATGATGTTATACGCCGAGTCGACGACGACGATCGTCGCGTCCGGGATCATCTTCCGCCCGACCTCCATCAGCGGCTCCAGCCCGGCGTGCGCGCGCACGGCCAGACGCATCTGATACTCCAGTGTCTGCAGGCGGTCAAACAGTGTGAGCAGGTGGTTCGTCACCGCGCCGAGAGAATACTGTTCGTCATACAGCAGCGCATTGACACCGGGGCGAACGGGCTCCGCATCCTCCGGGCGCGCCCGGACAACGAAAAAGTGGTCGTGCAGCAGCCCCTTCGGTAAGCGGCGGATCACCTTTGGCTCGCTGACGTAGAGCACGTCTTCCTCGAGCGTGTTCTCGGACTCGGGCGTGAGCATCTGGACCCGGCGGAAGGCAAATGTCCGCTCCTGCTGCATTACGACCCGCGCGCCGAACGGCTGCATGCTCTCGGCGATCATTTCCACGGACAGCGTCATGATTCTCTCCTTTCCGTGCTGCGCAAAACGGCAGTCACAAGTGCATATTCCCACACAAATTTTGAGGAAAAAAGTTCCTTTCCGCAAAAACACCGGAGATCCGAATTTTTGGAGACTCCTACGATGAAATTGGAAGCCATTGGCGCAACTTTCGCGCTTTTGTCCGAATTCTCCGTGTTTTTGCGGCTTTTTCGCCTCATCTTTGTCTTTATTGTAACAATAACATGGCGAATTGTTCAGGGCATTTGTTACGAAATGCGGTTTTTCTCGCCGCCACGCGCTGTGCATTTCCTACAATCGCGTGCGCGTAAAGGGCGCTGCTGCTTTCATTTTGCCTAAAAGCAGACACCCGGGCGGCGCATAAATTCGTAGTCTCCTATGAAGACCTGTCCGCGGGGGTTCGATATAATGCGAATAAGATAATAAATTAACAAGCCGTCGGAGCGTTCGAATGATTTTGTATAGGAGCGAGCCAGATATGGATAACATCAGCAGATTTCAAAAAACGACCGGCGTCGGTCAGATCCTCGACGAGAGCTTTGCACGCTGCCCGGAGCGTGAGGCCATTGTATTCGGCGACTGGCGCATCACCTACCGGGAGCTGCAGGCACTCATCTACCGGACGGCGCACTGCCTGCGCAGTCTCGGCATTGCGCCGGGCGACCGCGTCGCCATCATCTCGCGCAACTGCCCGGAGGTCATGATCGCGGAAATTGCGATCCTGAAGCTGGGCGGCACCGTGGTCAAGTTCAACTGGCGGCTCGCGCCGGAAGAAATGATCTACCTGCTCGATCTCAACGAGGTCCGGTGCGCCTTCTTCAAGCCGGAGCGCGAGGACTGGGGCGACGCCCTGCGGCAGCACTATGCCGGACGCATCACGTTCCTGTCCCTGACGCCGGAAGCCGACGGCCGCTCCGCCCTCTATTCCCTGCTCGCAGGTATGCCGGACACGCCGGTGGAGACCGTCGTTGCGCCCGACGCCCCTGCCTACCACATGCACACGAGTGGCACGACCGGGCGGCCGAAGTGCGTGGTCTACTCCCACGCGCGCTATCTCAACCAGCTTGAGAGCATGCTTGAAACGCTGGAGTTCCCGGACGGGCAGGTCTATCAGTACATCTCGCAGCTATTCCACTCCGCGTGCACCGGCGCCTATCTCACGCTGGCGACCGGCGGTAAGCTCATCATGATCCCGAACTTCACCGTGAGCGACTATGTGGAGAGTCTCGTGCGGGAAAAGGTGCGCGCTATCGGCGTCATCCCGCTGATCCTGCAGGGCATCCTCGATGAGATGGACCGCAAAAACTACGACCTGTCGCACCTGAAGGTCATCAACTACTCCACCTGCCCCATTTCCCCGGATCTGCTGCGGCGCGCGCTCGACCGGCTCAACTGCCGCTTTTATCAGTCCTACGGCATGACGGAGATGGCCAGCACCGTCACGGCGCTGCTCCCGGAGGATCACCTGATCCTCGGCGGACGGTATCTCACCTCGGTCGGACGGGCGCTGCCCGGCGCCGCCGTGCGCATCGTGCGGCCGGACGGTTCGCTGTGCGATGCCGGTGAGGAGGGCGAGATCTGCGTGCGCGGGCAGGGCATGATGCTCGGCTACTATCAGATGCCGGAAAAGACCGCGGACGTGATCCGCGACGGCTGGTATTTCACGCACGACGTGGGCTATCTCGACGAGGACGGCTATCTCTACCTGCGCGGCCGCAAGGATTCGCTCATCATCTCCGGCGGCGAGAATATCTACCCCGAGGAAGTCATCGACGTGCTGCTGAAAATGCCCGAGATCGCCGAAGCCGCCGTCTACGGCATGCCCGACCCGAAGTGGGGCGAGCACGTGAAGGCGAGCATCGTCTGCAAGCCCGGCCGGTCACTGACGGTCGAGCAGGTGCAGACATTCTGCCGCGCCAACATGCCGTCGTTCCGCATGCCGCGTGAGGTGGAATTCTTGCCGGAGCTGCCGAAGAACGCCACCGGCAAGGTGCTCATCCAGGCGCTGAAAAACCGCTGAGCACGCGAAAATACAGCACACTGGCGCGTCCCCGTCTGCCCGGCAGATGGGGACGCTTTTTGCCGTTCTGACCACGGAGACGCAAAAAAGCAGGGCCGCTGTTGCGGCCCTGCTTTTGATCGGGAGATGCGCTTTTATTCGCCGTCGCCGAATTCCTTCTCGATGGCTTCGTTGTCCGCGCCCAGCGCTCTGTGCTGTGCATAGAGATCCTGCACGCCGAGGCTGTCAAAATAGATCGGCATCTGCGCCAGATACGCCTTGTTGCCCGACGGATAGGTGTGCTCGATCAGGTAGCCGTTGGAGACCGACTGCTCGAGCCACTCGCCGGAAAAGCGATCCTTGTACTGGTTAAGGATGCAGCTCGGCACATCGTAGGCGACGAGCTCGTCGAGGATATCCTGCGCGTCGCGCTGGAGCGCGTACTCACGGATGATGTCCACGAGCGCGGAGCGGTTGGCAATGATCGTCGTCGACTCCTTGGTCGTGAAGCGCGGGTCGGTCACGACCTCTTCCGGCAGACGCAGCGCCTTGGCAAACTTCGGCCAGACACTCGTATAGTCGTTGACGAACACGTAGATGTAGCGGCCGTCACGGCACTTGTAGCCCTGGCCGAGCGGGCTCATGGTGTGCGCTTCCCGCGGCCACTCATAGCCGTAGTTGCAGTTCGTGGCAAAGCCGGCGGTGACGAAGTTGCCGGTACCGTACAGGGACGTCATGACGTAGTCGCCCACGCCCGTCTCGCGCGCTGCGAGCAGGGCTGCCAGCACGCCGCTGAGCAGCGTGATGCCGGTCGTCGTGTCGCCCATGCCGGCAGGCGGGTAGATCGGCGGGCTGTCGGGATCGGTGCGGGTGTCAAGGATGACGCCGTTGGCGCCGAAATAAGCGATCGCGTCAATGCCGGGGCGGTTGACCAGCGGGCCGTTGATGCCGTAGCCGGTGACCTGACCCATGACGAGCTTCGGGTACTTGGCGTGCAGCGTCTCCCAGTCCAGACCGAGCTTTTTCAGGCCGGCCGTGCGGGTGCTAGTGATGAATACGTCCGCCTTGGCGAGCATGTTTTGCATGAGCTTGAGGTTCTTGGGATCTTTCAGATCCAGCGCGACACACTCTTTGCCGCCGTTGAAAATATCGTGGATGGGGTTCTCTTCCGCCGTGATGGGCATGCCCATAGAGCGGCCGTAGTAACGGCAGAAGTCGCCGATCGGCGGGGTCTCAACGCGCACGACACGCGCGCCCATGTCGCGCAGGAATCGCGCCGTCGTCGTCGCGGACCAGTAGCTGGTCATCTCGACCACGAACAGTCCCTCGAGTGGTTTTCTCATGGATATAGCCTCCTTGTTGATGCAGATTTTTTCTGAAATTGCAACGGTTTTCAGTTTGTTGAAATGAAATGGATCCGATGCTTTGTCTATATTATAACGATTGCTTCGGCGCTTGTTACCTGTATTTCTTACAATTCTTTTGCCCCTGCGGACATGCATTTTTGTGCTGTGTTGCCATAGATTTTCGGGCGCTTCCGGCACGAAAAAAGCGCCGCATCCGAACGGGCGGATGCGGCGCGGGAAACAAAGGGAAAAATCGCTCTTTACGGTTTCGGCATCAGGTAGAACACGATGTGCACATCGGCGCAATGCACGCCGTCGGCGTCCATGACGGGCACATCGAGCGGGTACTGCCCCTTGCCGTGCTCTTCGACATAGGCAATGCGCTCTTTGGCTTCTTCCTCCGTCATGGAGATGTCCACGATCAGGTCGCGCTTGGTCGGCTTGCGGTAATCAATGTTCACGCTCTTGATGATCGGCACATACTTGCCGGCATAGGTGCACTTGATCAGCGTGGCGCCCGAGGACTCGGCCAGCACGAAATAGCTGCCGGCATAGACGATGTTCACGTGGTTAAGGTGCATGCTGTTAGCAGGCAGACGCACGACCACATGGCGCTCCTCGGCGACTTCCGGGATGAGCCCGGCCACGTTCAGGAAGTTGATCTTCCCGTGCTGGAGATTGTATTTCGCCTCTTCAAAAAAGGCTGCGTTCATTTCCGCCATGTCTGGCTCCTTTCTCTTGCGCAGAGCTCAGTCGGCGACATACTTTGCCGCCAGGCCGCGGATGATGGTCTCGGCGTCGCCCATGACCTTCTCGACCATGTCCTTGGTCTTGGGCAGATCGGTGATGCGCTGCGCGCACTCGCCGGCGCCGGCCATGGCGTGCTCCACGTCGCCCTTATAGGTCGCGGCAATACCGTAACGCTCGAAGGTCAGCAGCTCCATCGGGATGCTCGAGAAGTCATCCGGCACACCGACGTAGGAGCCGGGGGCTTCCTTGGCGGTGTTGTAAGCATGCTGCAGGGACACGTCGCTGCGCAGCCAGCGCGCCGGGCCGACAAAGCCGCGGGCAATGATCGTGCCGCCGTCGGCGCAGTCGACGACCATCTTCTTCCACAGTTCGCAGAAATCGCTCTCTTCGGTGGCGAGGAAGCGGGTGCCCATCTGCACGCCGTCAGCGCCCATGGCGAAGGCCGCCGCGATCGACTTGCCGTCGCAGAAGCCGCCGGTGCCGCACACGAGCGTGTTCTCGTCAGAGAACTTCTCGATGATGTCCGGCAACAGCGTCATGCTGTGCACCGGCTGCCACGCCGTGTGCATACCGCCCTCGTGGCCGGAGGCGATGAGCACCTGCACGCCGGCCTTCTTGCAGCGGGCCGCGGTGCGCACACCCGGGAACACGTGCATCCAGATCATGCCCTGCTCCTTGACGAAGTTTGCCCAGGGCATCGGGTCGCCGGCCGTAGTGACGAGCACGCGGAAGCGGCGCTTCATCTCGGGATCGGCCTCGCGCAGCTCCTTGATGGCCTGCATGACCTTCATGGCATTGGCCTTGACCTCCGCAGAGACCATGACGTTCGCGCCGAAGATACCGTCGGACTCCTTGGTCTCTTCAAACACGCGGGTGAACATTTTCTTGAAGATGGTCACATCGTCATCGGTGGTCTCGGCGTGTGCCTGCTTGCAGAAGTCTTCAAAGACGATGGGGTTGGTCTCGCGGGACGTGGTGGCAAATGTGCTGCACAGGCCGAGGCAGCCGGCGTTGGCCGCCGCGATGCACAGGCTGGTGACCGGATACGGACCCATGCCGGCCTGGATGATGGGGTATTTGAGCCCGACAAGCTCGGTAAGTCTGGTTTTGATCATGATGTTTTTCTCCTTTCAAACGCTGTGTATGACCGGCAATGTGCCGGAATGTTACCTTTCTGACTATGACTACTATATCAACTCTGCACACCGCATCCCAGAGCACCGGCTACGAAAGTGACCACCGATCGCAGCGGCGAAATTAGGCACCTTGACCAGCGGCGCATCTGGAAAGTGTCCCCCGTGCAGAGAATGTCTGCACAGGGGACGGTGGATCTGACGGGGATATTCGGATCAGCAGAGACCAATCGCCTGCCAGAGCGGGACGCTGGCCAGCATGGCGATGATCGTTATGACCATGTAGGCGTAAGAAGCCTTCTGCGCGCAGGGATAGTCGACGCACTTGTCGCCGGTCATCTTGATGAAGCCGACCACGGACGGGTTGCCGTAAGCGGTGTTCCAGTACGTGCCGCACAGCCACTCGACAAAGACGAGGATGAACATGCTCATGCCGTGTGCCTCCATGAGCGGTCCGAAGATGGCGATCATCATCGTGAGCATGCAGGTCTGGGACACGATCACGTAACGCAGGGCAAACGTGATGATGCACAGGCAGGGAACGAAGATATACGGGCTGCTCATGATGGGCGCGAAGATGGGGCCGAGCAGGCTGGCCAGCCATGCGCTGACGCCGGTGGTGTTCATGAACTTGGCGATGCTGAGGATGCCGCCGATGAAGACGACAAGCGTCCACTGGCCTTTGGCGTTGGCCTCCGGCGCCGTCAGCAGGCCGGCGGCGAAGAACGCCACGTCAGCCGCGATGGCCACGAAGCCGGCGTCCACGCCGTGCAGCTTCTGGGTGATCCAGAGGATAATGGCGATGGCAACGATGATGATGCCCTGCTTCTCCTTCTTGGAGACGGCGCCGAGCGCCTTGTACTGCTCCTTGAGGAAGGTCACGTCGCCGGCGAGCTTTTCTTTCGGTTTGCAGATGATCGTGCAGTACAGATAGGTCAGAACGATGAGCACGAGATACCAGACGATCGTGCACTTGAGCCAGGAGCCCCAGGTGAAGGCGAGGCCCTGCATGAAGCCGATCATCAGCGCAACGAACGCCGAGCCGGACATGAAGGCAATGCCGAGGATGTACGTGCCCATGAAGTTGGCAAACCACAGGCCGCGGGCCGCTTTGCTGTTCGGCTCAGCGCCGACAGCCTCACAGACCTGGCCGATCAGGGGCGCCATGATGGAGGTCTTGGCATAGGAGCTGGGGATCATCGGGGTGGTGATGATGCCCGCGAGCATCATGGCCGTGACCTGGCCGCGATAGGTGCCGGGGAACTTCGTGAGGACCCACAGCGCCAGGCGCTTCATGAAGCCGCTGTTGTTGATGCCGACCGACATGATGAACACGCCGATGCACAGCCAGACGGTCGTGCCGGAGAACTCGACCGTGACGTCCGCCACCTTGCCGAGTTTGAATACCAGCAGCATGACCATGGTCGCAAGGGTTGCGACCCAGTCCGGCAGGGCGCCGGAGATCAGGCACGTCAGCAGGAAGCCGAAGCACCCGAGATACTGCCAGCCCTGACGGCTCATCATTTCCGTTTCCGGCGGCAGGTAGGCGATCAGCAGCATCAGGACAATACCGCCCAGAATGCCGAAAATCGTCTTTTTCATTTGCTTGCTCATGAGTTTCACTCCTCCTTAATGAATGGTTCTCAACTTGCGCTTTCGTTAGTTAATTATCTGTCAAGTTGGTTTTAGGTTACACCGAATTCAGCGCTTTTTCACCAACAAAGACTACGAAATCCGCAGAGAGAAAAATCATTTTTTTGTACTCCATAACCAAGCGGCCGGAAAACACACACATACTGCTGATTTTCAAGTATTAAATTAGGTATTCTCTGCACACTTTCCGCCCGAATTGTACAAAAACGGGTGCGCATTGCGCTGGGTTATCCGTTTTTTGCAAGCCGTACGCGCTTTGTACATTTCCTCCAAAACACGTCGCTGCGCCCGGCCGCAACTTTGGTCTGAATACTGTTGAGACCCCCGCCCCGCTTTGATATATTTTTGATTAGCAAGGCGACAGACGCATTTTTTCAAACCATTAAACATCATTAGGAGGTAGCATACATGAAAACAAAACTGACTGAAATGTTTGGCATTGAGTACCCGATCGTCCAGAGCGGCATGCAGTGGCTGGCCGTGCCGCAGCTCGCGGCCGCCGTGTGCAACGCCGGCGGTATCGGCACCATCAACGTCACCTGCTGGCCGACGCTCGACGAGTTTGCCGACGCGCTCGACGAGATGAACAGCCTGACCAACAAGCCCTACATCGTCAACATCTCCCTCGCCCCGACCCAGCGTCTGGACAACGAGGAGATCCGCAAGACCATCCGTCTGTGCGGCGAAAAGCACGTTGCCGCCATCGAGACGAGCGCCGAGGATCCGCGCGAATTCATCGCCGACATCAAGTCCGCCGGCATGCGTCATTTCCACAAGTGCCCGAACTACAAGGTCTCCATGAGTATGGAGCGCAAGGGACTCGACGGCGTCATCATCGCCGGCTACGAGGTCGGCGGCCATCCGTCGGCTGACGGCGTGGGCACATTCGTCATCGCGCGCCGCTGCGCCGCGGACATGAAGATCCCGGTCATCGCCGCCGGCGGCATCGCGGACGGCCACGGCCTCGCGGCTGCGCTCGCGCTCGGCGCTTCCGGCGTTGCCATGGGCACCCGCTTCGTGTGCGTCGATGAGTGCCCGATCTCCGACAACCACCGCCAGTGGGTCATCAACCACACCGAAAAGGACACCGTACTCTGCCAGAAGACCATCGGCAGCATGATGCGCGTGTCCAAGAACAACGCTTCCCTGCTCGCCAACGAGATCGAGAACCGCGGCCTGCGCACCGGCAAGGGCCCGATGGACATCCTCAAGGAGCAGATGCCCGTCATCACCGGCCAGAAGACCCGCGTAGCCTTCCAGGACGGCAATGTCGACAGCGCGATCTTCTGCGCCGGCATGGGCATGGGTCTCGTGCACGATGTCGTGCCGGTCAAGGTTCTGCTCGACCGCATGGTCAAGGAAGCCGAAGAGACCATCAACAGCATCAAGGCGTCCTTCTGATCGCATAACACGCTCCACACACCATCCTTTCTATACATCCACCCCTATTTCCTTCCCCCCACTCAAGGCGCGGATGCAGCCGCGTCCGCGCCGCAGCAACAGCGAGAGCCGCCCCTTTTCCCGGGGGCGGCTCTTCTATATATCGTTTAGATATCGTTGTTTCCCCGGACAGTGTGCGGCGCATACGCCGCGCGCCGGGCAGCAAGAAGGCCGCAGCGCATATGCGCTGCGGCCTTTTGATCGTGATCGTGTTTTGCGCGCGGACGGCTTACGGCTGCTCGCCGGGATCGCTGTTCGGAGCGTCCGCATCCGGTGCGGACGGTGCCTCCGGCTGGGCCGGCGCTTCCGCGTCCGGCTGCGGGGTCTCGGGGGCCTCGTCCATTCTGCGGATGACCTTCGCCGGCGGCTCAATGGTGTCGTCCGGGTGGACGGGCATCACACCGTGCTCACAGTAGTAGCGGAAGTCATCGCCCTCGATCGTCTCGTGGATGAGCAGGTACTCCGCGAGGCCGGTCAGCAGGTCGGCGTGCTCGCGCAGCAGCGCCTCGCACTTGGCGTAGGC
>ENA-OPYH01002044-OPYH01002044.1-human-gut-metagenome-genome-assembly--contig:-NODE-2044-length-10386-cov-2.685897_pt1 | contig 10386 bp, 10 predicted proteins | sample MGYA00241254_ERZ501488 | MGnify/ENA primary metagenome ERZ501488 (study PRJEB25962, sample SAMEA2042660) | human gut metagenome | biome: human gut; feature: human-associated habitat; material: faeces...
AGTTTTGTATCTTTTTTGCCGTTATTTTATTTCTGTTACATATATTATTTTGGCTTGCTGATTTTCTGTTGCCAATTTGTTGCCATTTCATTATAACCGTAGCATAAACGTTTCGCAATCGTTATTTTGAAAATATGCTTCAAACCACGCCTTTTTCGCATACAATGCATTCGCTACCGCACTTTCCACAGTCTCGCCACAAGTAATGCAACCTGGCATATCTGGATAAAAAACCACAAATCCCCCTTCATTCTTGTCTTCTGTAATTTCCATGCGATAGGACTTTTCCATATAATCATTCGGTATCTTCATTGTTCTTTTTCCCACAATCTATAACTTCCCAATATCCATTTTTAGGAGAACCATGCCGGATAAGAATACCAAGTTCTTTTAATTTTTTAATATTGCTTTCTATATTTCGACTGGCAACGCCAATCTTTTCTGCTAATTTTGCTGCTGATAACTGGTTATTCTCCAAAAGTAACTTTACTATTTCCTGCTGAGTACTATTAAGCTCAACTATTCCATGTTTCTCCGATGTTTCTCCGATGCTTCTCCGATGTTTCTCCGATGTGTTTATTTTCTGAAGTCATCGGTAAAAAATTACGGAATAATTCTACTCGAAACATATTATCAAATTCTTGAAATTTTGGTTCTGGAAGTCCATATTCCTTCGCAGCATTAAGAATTCTTTTTATCCCACTACCCCATGCTTCTACCAGTCCCATCTGGCTAAAAATATTGGCAATTGCTTTATTTCGGATTTTAGAATGACCATTCATGACTTCCTCGTATGTCAGTCCATTGTACAGTCCCCCCGGAGAAGTCACCTCCAGTCGATTATCATATATTGCAACTTGAATGCAAGATTCGTCCAATAAATTTCGATGACAATGTGCATTGATAATCATTTCTCTGATTGCTTCTGGCGGAAGTTCATATTTTTCCTTTCTCACCAAACCATCAATTGTTGCTCCAAGTCTTATGTTTCTCAAAACAAAATCTATTGCTGATTCAATCTGTGTATAGATTGATCCTATAAATTCTCTCTTATCCAGAAATACTGCCCTATCTGTTCCTTTAAAGACTGCACATTGGGTTTTAGAAAACGGAAAATAGTCAGAAGTTAACAATGCATACGCATTCGTTGCCATCATCTGTCCTTCACTTTGTTTCAGAATTTTCCAGTTAATAAGCTGTTCTAGCTTTACCGAATGTTCTGCCATTCCAGCTTTTTTTCGAAAACTTTCAATATCTCTGCAAAGCTTTTCTGTTTTCTCTTCTGAAACAGGATATCCTACACAAGTCAGTTCATCCCATGAAATCCTGGCACCTTCCATTTCAAGTTCTCTACACCTACAATCAGCTTTCCGCCCTGAGTATTGGCAAAAGCTACGATTGTTTTCATGTACTTTTCACTTTTATCTGGTAAAATAATTTTGTATTCAATATTTTTTGATTCTCCTGAAAACATTGTATCTATTACCATTTTCACACTCCATTTTTTATTATTTCTCGTACCACTGGTGCAAGTTTTAACTAATTGTATTGTACCCCATTTTTAAATTTTATCAAATATTTTCATTGGCAACATTTATGATAGTCGAATTTATCAAATACGCCTAAAATTCTTCCTTGGTTATTCCATTTGAAAATTCATATATCTTTCCAAAAACTTTTTCCATGCTATCCCGTATCTCTTCCAAATCATCAATGTACAAAATACGCAAGTTTTTAATTGCTCTAGTAACTGCCACATATAAAATATTTCTACCCTTTTCATATTTAGAAGAAATTTGATCGACTGATTTTCCATACTCCTTAAAAAACGTCTCAAACAAGCCTTTGTCTTGTCCAAAATCTTTTCCTAGAATAATTGCAACATTTTCATACTCTAAGCCCTTTGTACTATGAAATGTATGATAACATATTTTCTTTTTTTCATTCCTATGTACATAATGAAACCAATTCAACAATTCAACAATCTTCATATTTAAAAGTTCTTGTATAATCAATTTGGTCTCAAGAGTTTCATCCCACGTTTTATACAATGAAGTCAAAAAAAATCTTAATACCCCATCATAAGATACTTCTTCATCAGCATCAAATATTCTTTCAATAATAAGCTTATACATTTGATTATTTGAAGTATCATATTCATTAAATATAGCAATCAACAGTTCATCTAATGTATTTCCATCTAATGATTTCAAACTCGTTATAAGTAATTTTAAATCGTGAAAACTCATATCTCTATATTTATCTGTCGGAAAAATATCCCTAAGCGGCTGCCTTTCGTCTCTTACTTCAGTATATAATTTCATCAACCTAAAAAGTAATGACTGTGACTTTCCTAAGTGAACTGTATCATGGCTTAACAATTCTGTGTTTAATTGTTTATATCCAATCCCCTGATATACCTCTGCCCTTTTAAATACTTCATATACTTTTGAAAATCCACTATATTCAGCTACTAATTGATTTGTAGCAAACATACAATGCAAGGTATTTTCATTTTGAGCATTCCATTTTTTGGCACACATACCAATAAACTCACTTACCTCTTCACTCTTTCCGTAATAAAATTTGACACTTCCTCCGCCACTATCAGAATAAATAGATTTCTGCACAATTTCATCATTTCGCACGCTGTTTGCCACATCAATTATTTCTGAATATGATCTACGATTATACATTTTAAATACATTGCTTAACGTTGGATGCAACTGGTTTAGTTTCGTTCCAACACCAGTATCATAAATATTCTGAACTGAATCCCCAAAGTAAGCAATAAATATATCATGTTTTATTTTTTTTGCATGCTGGTCTACAATATTCATTATCTTTACTACAATATCTGCCGTATCCTGATATTCGTCTATAAGAATATAAGGATAATGATCAATAACCAATTGCCTCATCCTAGGGTATTTTTCAATTAATTTATATCCATATTCCAATAACGTGTCATGACTAATACGCATTTTATCCAGACGATCCCGATTATACATAGCATCATAATATACTTCTTTATAATCTTTTTCACCGTTTTCTATTTTTTGCAAGCATTCAATATATCTTTTTCTTTTAAAAAGTTTATCTACCAATCCTTTGAATTTTGAAACATTAGATATAAGTTCTGTATATTGTTGATGAACTTCTTTTGGCATAGCAGCTTTAAATCCTGCCGCATTTAAATTATATGCCATATTATATTTCTTTTTATTCTCATACATTAATTGTAGAAAATGAGTCTGCAGCGAAGAATTCAATTCCCTATATTTCTCATAATCCGGTTTACTTGATAGCTGATTATTGATTAATTCTATTTCGTTGTTCAATTTTTCAATATGTAAACTTAATACAGCTGATTTTTGATTACAAATAATACTCCAAATTCTTTCATGAATAGTCGATATTTCCACTACATCAGAAACACCCAACTGTTGCTTGATGTGATCTGCTGCCACATTAGTATAAGTTATACAAGCGATCTTTTGATTATGACTCTTTAGATCTTCACGATGACAACTAATTATATATTTTAAGCATTCAATTAAAGCATAAGTTTTCCCCGAACCAGCCCCTGAATTAAAAACAGTGCTATCAAATGTATCACTATATTTAAACAGTTTTTCTATCGATTTTCTTTCATTATCTAACTCTTCATCATCAATTTGAGATAATCCCATCAGTTTCCTCCTAACTTCTCTTCTAACCAATCAAGCCCATCTGAAATGTATTGAGGTAATTTGGGAAGGTTTTCCTCTAATTCCTCATTTACAATTTTATAAAGCAGCTTACTTGCAAACTCGCCTTTACTTTTTTCCAGCTTTCTCTGCCATTTGTAAGAATTCTCCTTATTTTTTTCATATTTAGGAATTTTTCCGACAATACTTTTATATATTTGAGGCTTCAGTTCTTTAAGCAATTCATTTGCAAGTGCATTATCATAATTAGTTAAAATAAATGCTTCTTCAAAGCTCGTGGCATAATATCCATTTATTTTCCCTTGATATGCTAAATACAAATTATTTTTTTCTATATGATTAGAAATAGCTGATATATCTGACTTTCCATATAAATCTATAATGGTCGCATTCGTTGTTTTATGATCATCTAGGCACCTAATTTGCTGATAAATTGTTGCACTTTTTCTATCTTCTTCTGTGTCTTCCTCACTCTCTTCTTTACGCTCAATATCCAAATCCGTTATTATTAGTACTGGTATACCAAGTGCTTCTATAAGCCTTTTATACAAAAATCCGTGTGCCCCATTTATATTAAAAACAGAAACAAAATGTTGGCATAATCCCTCCCTTTTTTCGATATAATAAGGGATTATCATATCTTCTGCAAATCCTTCTACAAATATTGCTGCTTCCGAAAAAAACAATTCAGATACTTTATATTTTATATGCTTTTTTAAAAACCTAAATGATTCTGATTCCTCATCTTCACTTTCATTAGGCATTACAATTTTATTACATAAATTTGTGACTGAAGCATTACTTTTTTTCTCATGCAGATAACAGATATTATTGAATGTATTGGTACTATGAATCTTACTATTCAAAATATGTGAAGAATGGGTAGTAATTATTATTTGACTATTTACATCCTTGTCTTTACTTGAAAGCAAAACACGAATAGCCTCATTTATATTTTTTATAAATAATTCCTGCATTTGTGGATGCATAAATGTTTCCGGTTCTTCAATAGATATCAAATTGATTTTACTATTAAAAGATGAATCAGGATATCTTTCCATATAGTCTATAATAGTCGCTATAATCATAACTAAATTTGTATATCCTAATCCAAACTGATCTTCTGGAATATTTGTATCATCTTCTATATATTCATATTTAATAAGATCTTTCATCAGCTTATCAAATGTAATGTCTGCACTTAAATCTACCCCCATACGCTCCATTGAAACCAATGTTTTTAAAACGTTTCTTATGACATCCGTATGATTTTTACTTATATTTTGAGTCAAATCACTATTGATTTGTTCTAATTCCTTCGTTATTTCTTTTTTTTCTTTTTGAAAAACATGATCATATCTATAATTAATTATTTTATTAAATGCATCCGTTAAGCAGTGGTCATTTTTTAAGTGATTTGCTTTAATGCACTGCAACTCCATCAGATTAGACAGCTTAAAGTCTGCATCAATTCTATTCAAGTTCTTATCATAATAATTTAACGTATAATCTATGTCTTGCAATAAATTCAAAAATTTTGCAAATGCATTTTTATCTTTCCCTTCTGAGAAAGATTCTTTCATCTCCGATTGAAAAAATACCAAATCCCCGACTTCGTACCTAATGCATATATCCAATTCCGAATCCTCAATATCTTCAACAAGCATAAATGGTATTAAATTAGAAATTCTATCACTACTATCTTCCTCTAACTCAATTGTAATTTTAAATTCTATATATGGTGCTGATACTGGTGGATTATTAACATCGTAATCATTCAAATATTCTTGCAAATATCTGTAATTAAAATCATTTGCACCAAATGCATTGCTATGATTTATCAAATTGTCTAATGCTGTAATTATTGTCGTCTTACCTGCATTATTCTTCCCTATAATCAATGTTGTGCCCGATGCAACATCAATCTCGCCAATTTTGCCTGAAACCTCTTTTGTTTCTTCAGTCGTAACGGTTTCTTCTGCATTTTCATCTTCCTGTTTTTTAACAATTTTGGAACTGATAAATTCCACAACATTTTGCTCTGCAGAGAATTTTCTATAATTCGTTAGTTTTAATCTTTTTAAAAACATTATTACTCCTTTGTTCTAAAATCATTTTAACTCTACTTAATAAGCCAAGTTTCTGTTATTTTTCATTGGCTCAATAACCTATTGTTCTTATACTGTATTATACTGACAAATGCAATATAAGCCAACAAATATTTGTACAATATTTCATTTGTACAATATTTCATTTCCTAATTTCAAAAATGCACCCGTTTCCAGGTGCATCCACTCATCTACTCCGACTCAGGATATAACTCATCTAACACTTGCTCCAGCGTTCCATCCTTTGCGTAAGTCAAAGCATCCAACTGTCTGAAATTATGCTTGCAATCCACTTTTTTATCATCTTACTTTTCCTCTTCATCTTCCATGCACCTGTATCATAATACAAGTGTATGACACGACAGCTTATTTTTCAATACAGTTGTATTTATAATTTTATCGTATTATGAATTTTTCAGATAAAATCAAATTTCAACGAGAACAGAATCATCTAACGCAGAAAGGACTTGCAGAACTGGTCGGTGTCTCTCAACGTGCCATCGCAGCTTATGAAAGTTCCGGCACTATTGCACGTATCTCTACTATGAGAAAACTCGCTCATGCCCTCAATGTCTCTTACGACTATCTAAAGCATGATGAAATTACTGATCCTTCTTATGGAATGGAAAAAATGGATTATATTGATGAAGTCCATGGACAATTAGGCGAAAAATCAGTCAGAGATATCAATAACATTCTGGAAGCCAACCGTGCATTGTTTGCCGGCGGCGAATTGGATGAAGAAGCAAAGGACGCTTTTTATCAGGCAGTGACTAAAGCATATCTTTCCTGCAAAATGGAAGCAAAAAAAACATTTGGGCGAAAAAAGAAATCAGAGAAAAAATCGTAGGTGTCGCATTTTTCGTACACCACTTTTGCTACACTATAATCTGTAGCAAACTATCTTATGAAATATCGAGGTGTTTTTATGAGTTCTAAATGTATAAGAGACACTGTCAATAAAGTAAAATCAAAATATCAGGAAACCGACCCTTTTCGCCTTGCCGCAGCAATGCACATCCTTGTTCAGAAAATGCCCATGGGAAATTCTCCAACTTGCTGTAAAGGATTTTGCATGACAGAAAGCCGAAAGACCTGTATCGTCATCAACTGTGATCTGCCCGATATCATTCAGCAGATTATTCTGATCCATGAAATTGGTCATGCCGTCCTGCACCAGAGAACCATGCAGGTAAAATGCTTTCACGATTTTGAATTATTTGACGGAGTATCTCAATGTGAATATGAAGCAAATTGCTTTGCTGCAGACTATCTCTTAGAAGATGAAGATGTATTAGAAAAGCTTAACGCAAATATGTCTTTTTTCCAAGCAGCTTCCGAACTGCAGGTACCACCGGAACTGCTGGATTTCAAATTCCGGATGATGAAACGCAACGGAGTCCAAATTGTAGATTCACCGATCACTGCCAACAGTAATTTTTTGAAAGATATGCCTACCGAAGGCATTATCGAAAATTATTAAACAGACGAAAAAAACAGCTTGTCTGAAATCCATGGTTGATGGAAAAGACAGCTGTTTTATTTTTCTCATATCACCCTAATATAAATCTCCTACAAATCCATTTGCCTCCAAGTGCATGTAACACTCTCCAATCTGTTCGGACTCCATAATCTGTAAAACATATTCCATTCCGGTAGCAAGTTCTTTAGATTTCAGCTCTTCCACTGGAATCCAATATACCTTTCCTTCCTCAGAGCTTGTCAACGTTCCTGTAAACTTTTCTGCTTTATAGAGTGTAATCACATTATGTACTGCTCCCTTGTACCAATGATACAATCCACAGAGTATTGGGCTTTCTATTGTCAGTCCTGTCTCCTCCCAGACTTCTCTGATCATAGATTTGCTGAACAACTCATTCCGTTCCACATGTCCACCAGGGAAAGTAGTTCCGGTATAACTATCATTCACTTTATCCAAAGCCAGCACATTCCCTTTTCCATCCAAAATCATGCACATATTCATAAAGCACACTTTCTCTGTCCGGCTCCCTGATGTTTCATTCAATGATTTTCGGACTCTTTTATTTATATCTGAACGTTTTGATCTGTAGTGCTTAAATACTTCACCATATGGAATCCAAATTTCCGCTGCTACTATTTTTTCATAAACAGAATTCACCATTCCTTCCAAATGCTTTTCATTCGGAAAAACATATTTTTTTGTATAATAGTCTCTGGTTGCCTGAAACATCCATTCCGCAATCTTTTCTTTCTGCTTCAATTTAAGTTGAGAATATTTCTTGTCTGTCTGCAGTAATTTTTCATCTATCATTTCATGGTTCTTCCGTGACATAGATCTGCCTCTTTCCTTAAATATTGTCTTTTTTACCACTACAGAATATCATAGAATCTTTTTATAAGCATCTATTTTCATGTTGATTTTTTCAAGGCTCTGGCATATAATAATCGTAGCTAAGGAAATTGGTGAGATTCCATTAGACAAAACGAAAACCCTCAGAGTTGCCGCTCTGAGGGTTTTCTTGTTGCCTATGGGAATTTACCAGTTTCCTTAGCTATGTTCATTATATGCCAGAGCAGGGAAAAAATCAACTAAGAAAAAGAAAGATATTACTTTTTTGTTGTCATACAGAGGGAAGATGAGGAAGAAGAAAATACCACTTTTATACCATTGTACCATTTTTATGCTGTATTATGTATGTGATTTATTGACGATGCCGGAAGATGATGAAATTCTCAAGAATGGTACAGTAGATTTTGTTTCCATCAGTTATTATTCCAGCAACTGCGTCAGTGTCACCCAAAAAGGGAAAATTACTGCGGCAAATGGAGGAGAAAATATTAAGAATCCATATCTTGAAACTTCTGCATGGGGATGGCAGATTGATGTTTTACTGGTACAAAAAAGTCATTGAATCCTGCGGAGAAAAATTATAAAAAGATTCAGACAGAAAGCCCTTTTGGAGAATAATATTTCTTCAAAAGGATTTTTGATATATATGGATAATTCCTGATGAAAATCTATGTTAAACCATGTATAATAGGATTTGTGGATAATAAAAAATAAAAATGGATGAGGAATGAAAATGGAGGGAAATTTAACAAAAGATCCTATTCTAAAAACGCTGACGAAACTTGCGGTTCCGATCATGGCATCATCGTTTCTGGGAACTTTGTACAACATCACGGACATGGCATGGATTGGTCTGCTTGGTTCGAAGGCAGTTGCAGGTGTAGGTGTTGGAGGTATGTTTACCTGGCTTTCGCAGGGACTTGCAGCTATGGCTAGAATGGGTGGACAGGTGCATGTGGCACAGTGTATCGGACGTGGAGACAGAGAAAGGGCACACGGATTTGCACAGGCGGCAGTACAGCTTGCTGCATTTATGGGAATGGCATATGCAATTCTTTCGCTGCTTTTTACCAGACAGATGGTAGGATTTTTTCAGCTTGCAGATGCACAGGCTCATGCGGCGGCAATGTCATATACGAGGATTGCCTGTGGGCTGATCGTATTTTCTTTTATGACGCTGACACTGACTGGACTTTATACGGCACAGGGAGATTCAAAGACACCTTTTATAGCGAATCTTGTCGGTCTGGCCACAAATATGGTTCTGGATCCTGTGCTGATTCTTGGAGTGGGGATGTTTCCGAAGCTTGGTGTTGTCGGGGCTGCAATTGCGACAGTGACAGCACAGGCGATCGTTATGAGTATCATGATAGTCGGAATTGTCATACAAAAGAAAGAAAATGTACTAAAAGGAACTAGGCTTTTGGCAAAAATCCCGCGGGAATATCTGCAGGGAATCTGTAAGATCGGAATTCCGACAGCAATACAGGGAATGGCATATTGTGCAATCTCCATGGTGCTGACACGTATGATCTCCGGGTATGGTGCAGAAGCTGTTGCAACGCAGAGAGTCGGAGGTCAGATTGAATCGATATCATGGAATACTGCAGACGGTTTTGCAGCGGCATTAAATGCCTTTATCGCACAGAACTATGGTGCGGGCAAAAATGACCGTGTCAAAAAAGGATATAAGGCTTCTTTGTGGACGGTTGGTATCTGGGGATTGTTGATCTCAGCTGTATTTATATGTATTCCGGAACCGATTGCCAGAATCTTTTTTCATGAACCCAAAGCGATCGCAACATCAGTTGAATATCTGATCATCATAGGTTTCAGTGAAGCTTTTATGTGTGTGGAACTGACGACAGTCGGTGCATTATCAGGGCTCGGCAGAACCCGACTTTGCAGTATCATCAGTATAGCTTTTACCAGTGCAAGAATTCCGCTGTCGATCATTCTTGGAGGTATTATGGGTCTGGATGGAATATGGTGGGCTATTTCTTCAACCTCAATTGTAAAGGGAATTATTTTTACCTGTACATTTTTATGGATCACAAGAAAACGACGGTAAACTTTCAAAAACAATGTGTGTAATACAGAACAGCAGAAAGAAAAGATTGCGGAATGGATGTTTCAGGCAATCAGAGAGTATTATATGAAAAAATGCACTTTTCCGAATGACAAACATCTGGAAGAAGTAGTGGAGAGCAGGTGTTTTGTAATGACAGCTAAAGTG
>ENA-OPYH01002046-OPYH01002046.1-human-gut-metagenome-genome-assembly--contig:-NODE-2046-length-10377-cov-6.101918_pt1 | contig 10377 bp, 5 predicted proteins | sample MGYA00241254_ERZ501488 | MGnify/ENA primary metagenome ERZ501488 (study PRJEB25962, sample SAMEA2042660) | human gut metagenome | biome: human gut; feature: human-associated habitat; material: faeces...
ATATTGAAGATTCTGAGGTAAGTACAGGAGCTGGAGTACAGAGCAGAAGTTCGATGAAATATGTGGCTGGCATTGGAATTATAGTGATAGGAAGCATATTAATCCTTAGTGTTTTAAAGAAAAAGAAATTGGAGGATTATGAATGAAGAAAATCAGTCTGTACTTATTAATTTTTACAATGCTATATTGTCTGTGTGCGTGTGGAAAAAATTCTGATGCAAAATCAAACAGTAGAGAAGATGATGGCAGAAAAGAACAAAAGATAATCATATCATCAATTCAGGTTGCTTCAAATACGAAGGTTATGCGTGCAAAGGTGTTCCTTCCGAACGCAAAATCTTTGGAAGGAACAAATTATTGGTTAGGTGGGTTAGATACTACCAGTAAGGTGGATGTAATAGATACAGGTGATGGTATTCAGATCAATGTGTGCGGCTTTTATTCCGATGATACTGCGTGGAAAAATCCGAAAGTATATAAGGGATTTCAATCACCGGATAATTCAAATACGCCATTAAAAAATGTTTTGGTTAATGGAAAAGTTGTTCCAATGAAGGAGAAGATGTTAAAAGCGGATGTTAAGAAAACAAAAAAAACAATCCCTGTTGAAATTACACCTTATACGGTTAGTATTTGTCCCGTCAATGACTGGAGAGAAAAAGGGTGTTTTTATCATGTAGTTGCAACAACAAAAGACGGAAAGCAATATTCCATAGGAGAATTACCTCTTACCGATGACAGAAAAGGAACTGAAAAAAAGAAACATCCTTTCATGGATGGTACAGATCTTGAAGAGCTTGGAGATGGCTATGCATCTGCAAGTGAAATGAAATATTGTGGGGCTCGTTATATTTTCAATCAGAAGATTGATATCACACAGATAGAACAGATAGAAATAATAAAATATAAAATCAGCAGATGATATAGGTATAAAAACAGGTCATAAATTTGTTGACGCTGACAAGAAACCATGTTAGGATGATGGCAGAGACTATCAATGAAGTGACAGGGGAATGAGTTTTTGACTCATCCCCCTGTTCTGATTATCAGGAGAAATGGATGAAAAAGAACAAGCAGATGAAACCAGACAATGTAGTAAAACGTCTAGGGGCATTTTTTATCGTGCTCACCATGTGTATTACCGTGCAGCCTGTCGTGCCGGTAAAGGCGCAGGAGGCTGTGCAGACAGCGGCAAGAACGATCTATACGGAATTTAAAGATGGAAATTCTACTCGTTCCGGAGATGGAAGCTATGGAAATCCCTACAATTTATTTGAGGATGCCTATGCGGCTGCCGGCAATGGGGATGAAATCTCAATTTTGGGAAGTGGTGCTTTTTTAAATGCCGAGGCTGCGGAACCGTTTATTTTTGATAAAAGCGTGACCGTCAACGGAAATGGAAATACTTTTTCCAACCGTAAGGGGGGATTTATCCTGAATACGGATGTGACATTTAAAAACATTACGCTGCGGTTTTCCAATCGTCTGCACGATGCAATTTTTGCAAATGGGCATAAACTTGTTCTTGAGAATGTTACGTGCGACAGCGGATTCCGCTATGTAGATATCTTTGGCGGATCCCTTTATGAGAATGGAAAGAATATGGGGAATCATCCGGGATCAGAGGCACAGATTCTGATTACGGGGGGTGGTACCAATCTGGGGAATATTTATGCCGGTTCCATGAACGGAACATATGACGGTAAGACACAGATCGTGCTTGCGCACGTTTCCGGTACGCAAAATGGAGAAATCTATGCATCCGGTGCCATTGAACCATATGTAAATCAGGATGACTGGTTTTCCACGCAGGAGCCGGATCCACCGGCAGCGGATGGACAATATACGGTTTCCGGCGATGTGGAAATTTCACTTACCGGTTCCGATACGAAACAGGTGTACGGAGTATCTGAAAATCACGCAGGGAAGACATTTCTGACCATAGATACCGACCAGTCCTATACCGGAATTCCAGGTATAAGCAAAGTAGGAAACCTCACAGTAAAGGGCGGTGGAACATTTGCACCGGCAGCGTTGGACAGCTGTACGGTCAGGCTGGAAGGGGCAAGTGCGATTGATCTTTCCCAGATGGAAACTCCACAGGTACATTCGATTGTGAGTGCGGATTCAGCAGGAAACCGACTGATCTTAGGAAAAGAACAGAAGCTGAATGTTACAGATACCATTACGGGTGCACTTACATTTGAAACCCTGAATGGAAGAAATGGAAAATCCGGAATTGCGGAGTATGGTCACACCTATCTGGAACTTGGAAGGGCTGCGGATACGGCGGTTTCTTTTACACCGACAGACGGACAGGCGGGAATGACACTGGAACGGACATCGTCTGGAAACGGAGAAATCTGGAAAACCAGTGAGTTGTCAGGGGATGAACCGGTTGCGGTAAAAAATATGACCATAAAAAATCCGGTAATTACCACAACGGTTTCGGAAATTTCAAAAGTCGGTGAGTATAAAAATAAGGATCCAAAACCATATCTGGCAGAGGTAGCCTGGCTGGAGCAAACGGATGAGTATGATCGGGATCTAGGGGTTGTTCCGATGGAATATGAAGTAACATTTAATGGAACTGCTTATTTTTCAAAAACAGTTACAGAGGACGAGAATAGTTTTATTTGTATTCCAGAGTTAAATTTAATGTTTATGACGGGGGTATCATATGAGGAAATTACAGATGATACGATCACACCCATGTGCTATCGCACGGCTGAGAGTTCTACGGTAAAAGAAGGAACCTACTATATCACAATCCGTCCATTTTCAGCAGATGAACAAATTGAGCAGAAGGTAGTTCTGATTGTAAACAAAGATCCGGATACATCCGGTTCGACGGTTACTTCAAAGGAAACAACCACTACGATAAATGGATTACCATCGGCCGTGTCCATGCAGGATGAACTGAATCTTACCGTGCAGACGGTCTATACAGATAGCAGCTTACAGGGACAGAACGTGCCGTCTGCTGGTTTTTCGGTATACATTAACCAGACCCCTTATGAAGTATCCGGCATCACGCTTCAAAACGGAGAGGCAGCCATAAAGATTCCGGTTTCAGAGACTAACGGATTTCATATGGGAGAAAATGCAATTACAGTTTCTTATGCAGGAGCAGCCAATGGAAACTACAGGGCACTTCCTTCCCAGGCAAACGAAACCGTGACGGTAAATCCAATTGCCGTAAAGATGCAGTATGATACCATCCAGCAGACAGCTGCATACACAGGGCTGAAACAGAGCTGCTTTGTTTCCACGGTAAATGTAGTCCGAAAGGACAACGGAAAGACGGTAGATTCGCAGGTAAAGCCTGAAGTTTTCTATCGGCAGGATGGGAAAAATGTTGTTCCGGTGCAGCCGGGCAGTTATGATGTCTGGTTTAAAGTGGATGGAAACCAGTACGATGTGATAGAGGAAAAAGTCGGAACCTTTACCATTACAGCGGCGAAACCATCGATTCGTCTTACGGCAGAGACAGAAAACGGTAATTCCGTACATCTGTATGCAAAGGTAGATGGAGTCCGAAATGGCAGTATTCCGCTTGGTTCGATTTCTTTTTATCAGGACGGAACCATAATAAAGGCACAGGAAAAACTCGTATATGGGGAAACCGATACGGTTGTATCAGGCTTAAAACGTGGCGGTTCTTATCAGTTTAAGGCAGTATATGAGCCGGATGATAAGGATGGACAGACTTATTACGAAACAGTGACAAGTGAAGCCGCGACCGTTACAATCAAAGAGGACAGTTCCACCGGAGGCGGTGGAACAACCGGAGGAGGCTCATCTTCCGGAGGAAGTGGAACAACAGGAGGCGGCTCATCTTCCGGAGGCGGTGGAACGACTGGAGGCGGCTCATCTTCCGGAGGAAGTTCCGGTGGCGGAAATACTTCGGGTGGTAATACAGCCGGAGGGGGAACACCATCTAACGGAAATACAGCTGGTACACAAACACCGTCCGATGGAAACGCGGCCGGACAAAATACACCAACCGTAACCGTTACCGGAACCCGGAAAAATAAAGCCATCAAAACAACGGTGACCGCTGATCTGATAAATCAGATACTGGAAGAAAACGATGGAAAACACACAGATGTGACGATCCAGGTTACCGATCCGGCTGGCAACGTAAGCTATACACTGACCGTAAATACAGCAGACATACAGACCGGAAATAAGCTGTATGTGTGTGCAAAAGATCAAAAGACAGGTGCCTATGTCCTTGTAAACGACAAGAGTTATACGGTTACAAAAGCCGGAAATGTGAATTTTTCAGCAGATTCCAATAAGAATTACGTCCTTATGGATCAGAAAGATATGGATCAGGTCACAACGAAAATATTAAAAACGGTTACATTGAAGAATAAAACCGTTCAGGTGAAGAAGGGAAAACAAAAGAAGGTTTCTCTGGCAGCCACCTTAAATATGGACAATGTAAAAAGCATTTCTTATCAGAGCAATAACAAAAAAATTGCATCTGTAAACAAGAAGGGTACCATAAAATCGAACAAAAAAGGAACTGCGTCCATTCGCGTGACAGTAACCTTAAACAATGGAAAGACCAAAGTTTTAAAATTAAAAGTCAAAGTCAAATAGCAGATGCAGGAAAAGACAAAACCCCGGAAATAAATATCCGGGGTTTTTGTTTTACCTAGAGAGAAAGTGCACACTGATCAATTTTTTCCAGTTCCTCCCCCGTAAACGGAGCAGAGTTTAACACTTTCAGATTTTCAAGAATCTGTGCCGGGCGGGAAGCTCCGATCAGAACAGAAGTGACCACACCGTCACGGATGACCCATTTGAGCGCCATCTGTGCGAGACTTTCACCACGGGCAGCCGCAATCTCATTCAGGCTCCGGATACTGTTCAGCCGCTTTTCATCGAACTGGTCGGCATGCAGGAAACGTCCGTCCGTGTTGACACGGCTGTCTTTTGGAATACCGTTTAGATAGCGGTCGGTCAGCATACCCTGCGCGAGCGGGCTGAAAGAAATAATTCCTTTCTTCCCATCTGCTGCGGCCTGTTTTAAACCGTTTTCTTCAATGGTACGGTTAAAGATATTGTAGGAATTCTGGTTGATAATAAACGGGCAGTGCAGATCTTCTAAGATGGCAGCCGCGCGTTTCATCGTTTCCCCATCGTAGTTGGACAGACCGACATACAGTGCTTTTCCGCTTCGCACGATCTGGTCGAGTGCACCCATGGTTTCTTCCAGCGGCGTATCCGGATCCATGCGGTGGTGATAGAAAATATCCACATAGTCCAGACCGAGCCGTTTTAAGCTCTGGTCAAGGCTGGCAATCAGGTACTTGCGGCTGCCCCAGTTTCCATAAGGTCCCGGCCACATGTCAAAACCGGCTTTGGAACTGATGATCAGTTCATCGCGGTAGGAAGAAAGCTCTTCCCGAAGGATCTTCCCAAGATTTTCCTCCGCACTGCCTGGCTGCGGTCCATAGTTGTTTGCCAGATCAAAATGTGTGATCCCGTGGTCAAATGCCGTAAAGCACATCTGTCTCATATTTTCATAAACACCGGTATCTCCGAAATTGTGCCAGAAGCCCAAAGATACTTCCGGCAGCATCAGTCCGCTGTCGCCGCAGCGGTGGTATTTCATGGTTTCGTAACGTGATTCATTTGCGTGATACATAAGAAATCCTCCTTAGTTTGTAAAAAATTTATCATAAATGCCAAATCCAAAGATAAAAAGCACAATCAGCGGCAGAATATAGGTAATGTAGCCGCGCATCCAGTTTTTAATTTTTAATCCTTTTCCGGTATTGGCTTCGGTTGTGTAGTTTTTCCAGCCCCAGCCGTAGCGGCTTGTGCAAAACAGCAGATATACCAGGGAACCGAGAGGCAGGAACAGGTTGCTTACCAGAAAATCTTCCAGGTCAAGCACAGACCCGCCAAAGATTGAAAAACCTTTCCAGTTCCATACATTGTATCCGAGTACACATGGCAGGGAGAGTACAATGATCAGTACCAGATTAACGGCACAGGATTTCTGGCGGCTGCATCCGGTCAGTTCCATACCGCAGGAGATGATGTTCTCAAATACTGCCAGGATTGTGGAAAACGCTGCAAAAAACATAAACAAAAAGAACAGGCTTCCCCAGAGTCTGCCAAGCGGAATATGGTTAAAAATATTCGGCAGGGTGATAAAAATCAGGCTTGGTCCGGAAGTCTGGTCAACATGGAACGTAAAGCATGCCGGAAAAATGATAAGTCCGGAGGTGATAGCAACAAACGTATCCAGAATGGCAATATTTACCGATTCACCAAGCAGAGAGCGTTCCTTTCCGATATAACTTCCCAAAATTGCCATCGCGCCGATTCCAAGGCTTAACGTGAAAAATGCCTGGTTCATGGCACCCGTAATGGTTTTTGCAATACCGATCTGTTTCATCCGTTCAAAGTCCGGGATCAGATAAAAGGCAAGGCCTTCTTTTGCACCATCCATAAAAAAGCTGTTGACCGCCAGAATGATCATGATGATAAGCAAAGAAGTCATCATGACCTTTGTTACTTTTTCCAGACCGTTCTGCAGTCCACGGGAGCAGACAAATACGCCGGCGCAAACAACTACCACCATCCAGAAGCCCATGGTCAGAGGTTTGCTCAGCATTGTGGTAAACTGTCCGGATACACCGTCAGCATCCAGTCCCTGAAACTGTCCGGTGACCGTCATATAAAAATAATGAAGCATCCAGCCGGTGACCGTTGTATAAAACATCATAAGAAGATAGCAGCCGATCAATGTGATAATCCCGTGGATATGCCATTTCTGTCCGGGTTTTTCCAGTGCCTGGTAGGCTTTGACCGGACTTTTCTGGCTGGCACGCCCAACCGCAAATTCCATCGTCATGATCGGGAGTCCGAGAATAATCAGAAACAACAGATAAAACAGCACAAAGGCACCGCCTCCGCCCTGTCCGGCAGTGTATGGAAATTTCCATACGTTTCCGATTCCGATCGCACATCCGGCTGACAGGAGAATGAATCCCAGACGGGATTTTAATTTTTCTCGTTCTTCCATAAAATAATCCACCTTTTTGTAAACATTGTATAAAATACAAACGAAATTATACAATCTGTTGTGAGAAGTTTCAACCCTTTTTGACGAAATTTTACCAGGTATGTGTTGCATTTTTTTACAGATACTAGAGGAGAAGGTTGCGGAGTGTTCATGTTCTGCAATTAACAAGATTATCTTATGGAAAGAAAGAGGTATAAACCATGGTTTTAACAGAAAAAGAGATGGCTACAATTGAGGATCTGCACACACAGGAGCTGTCCTGCGTGGAGAAGTACAAACGTTACGGGCAGGAAGCAAAGGACCCGGTACTTCGGGATTTGTTTGCTGATCTGGAAAAAAAGGAGCAGAAGCATGTGGAGTCTCTGGAACAGGTCATGAAAGGCAGCGTCCCGTCCTGCAACGTCAATGACAGAGAGGGAAAAGAATATGCGCCGAAGGCAACCTATGATTCCATGACCAATCCAGAAGATAAGAAAAACGATAATTTCCTTGCCACAGACAGCATTGGTTCTGAAAAAATGGTGTCCGGAACGTATAATACCGATGTGTTTGCATTCGGGGATTCCGATGTGCGAAAACTTCTGGCAGATATCCAGGTGGAAGAACAAAACCACGCGGAGATGCTCTATAAATATAAAACCGTAAACGGCATGGCATAGCCGGCATGTGGAGTGGATGTCTCAAAGCATCCACTCTTTTTGTTTTTACAAAAGGATTACAGAAACCGGATAGTACATCTTACATAACCCGTTTATTATAAATCCTGTAATAAATCTTACAGATTTCACAAGGAGAACAAAAGAATTATGAGAAAAAATGTGATGAAACTTACAGCAGGAGTTCTCTCCACCGCTGTATTGGCAGGAATGTTTGCCACTGGTATCCCGACAAAGATTGCAGCAGCAACGGAACACTGGAATGATGCTTCCCGGGAATCTACAGACTGGAGCAACTGGAAAAAGAACTGGGCTGCTTATAGCAGTGAGTATGAACATGTATCGCTGACTCCGGGTGCGGATGAGACAAAATTAAATTATGCATGGTACAGCAAAACGGCTGAGACTCCAAAGGTGAGAATCTCTACCAGACAGAATATGGATGGTGCGACAGAGTTCACCGGAGCGCAGACCGAAGCTGTGACCATAGATACCACAAAATATTTTTCCAATAAAGTAACCGTAAGCGGGCTCAAAGAAAATACCAGCTATTATTATCAGGTATTTCAGGATGGAAAGTGGCAGGATACACAAAACTATACCACACAGGCATTTGATGAATTTTCTTTCCTGTATGTCGGGGATCCGCAGATCGGTGCTTCGAAAGGTCAGATCAGCAGTGAGAGTGAAAAGATGGAAAATGCAGGAAATGTTGTAACTTCTGCACCGGAAAAAAATCTTGCTGCAAGAAATGACAGCTATAACTGGAACAACGTATTAAATGAAGCACTCGAAGATCATTCCGATGTCAGTTTTCTTGTGTCCGCAGGAGATCAGGTGAACTACGGAAGCAACGAGCGGGAATATGCAGGATATCTTGGGGCAGAGGCACTGACTTCCCTTCCGGTAGCAACGACCATTGGTAACCACGACAGTGTTTCGAATCAGTACAGCCTGCATTTTAATAATCCAAATGCTTTTTCCGATACCGATACCAATTATGTACAGGGAAAGACAAAGGCAGGAACTGATTACTATTATCGTTATGGAAATGTCCTGTTCATTGTTCTTGATACAAACAACTATAACTGTGCAACGCATGAGAATGTCATGAAAAAAGCAATCAATGAGAATAAAGATGCCAAATGGCGTATTGTGGTATTCCATCAGGATATTTACGGCAGTGGTTACGACCATTCCGATTCCGATGGTATGGTGCTTCGTACACAGCTTACTCCACTGATGGATAAGTATAAGATTGATGTGGTGATGCAGGGACATGATCATACCTATTCCAGAACCTTCCAGCTTGAGGGGGATGGAAAGGATCATACTTCTTACAGCACTTATGGATACAAATCTGTAGAGGAAGCTAAAAAAGACAGTGATTATCAGGCACAGAATAACTGCTATGAAATCGTAAACAAGACCGTTGGCGGAACCGTTACCAATCCGGAAGGAACCGTATATTTAGAGGCAAACTCTGCAACAGGTTCAAAATTCTATAGCCTGATTGCTTCCAAACAGGACTTTATTTCTGAGAGAAGCCAGACCTGGACACCAACCTATTCCGTCGTAAAAGTAACGGACAAAAAGTTTTCTGTAACAACTTATGATGCAACGACCAGAAAACAGTTACAGGGATCTACTACATATACGATCGTAAAAGATGCGGTAAAGCAGACCATTCAGGCGAAGAACTCTTACAAAAAAACCGTAGGAGACAAAGCCTTTTCCTTAAATGCAAAAGCAAAAACACCGCTTACCTATACCTCTTCCGACAAAAAGATTGCAACTATTGATAAGAACGGAAAAGTTACCGTAAAAAAGGCCGGAAAGGTTACGATTACGGTGAAGGCAGCAGCAACCAGCCAGTATCAGGCAGCAGGCAAAACAATTACGATTACTGTTACAAAGAAAGCAGTAAAGAAAGCAGCTAAATAATAATGAAGAAAAACTGGAAAAAAGTTTTAGTGGGAACCCTTTGTCTGGTGGGGTTCCTACTGTTATTAGTCAAAGGAAACCAGTTCGAAAAAGTATCCCTGATTTCCACGGAAGGGCAAAGCTATGAGAAAGCAGTCGTGACAAAGATCACGAAAGATAATCTGGCAGAAGATGGAAACCGATACGGGACACAGGAGGTGCGCGTACAGGTTAAATCCGGAGCATATGCAGGGGAAGAGCTTGATGCCGTCAATCCAAGCGGTTCCTTGTTTGGCATGGAGAACTGTGAAGTTGGTTCGCGCGTAATTGTCATTGTCAGTTCCACAGATGATAATGCTGTCGTTACGGTATACAGCAAAGACCGTACTATGGCAATTTATCTGTTTGTACTTTTTTTCTGTCTGGTGATATGTATTATAGGTGGGAAAAAAGGAGTCAAAGCCATTGCAAGTCTGGCATTTACTGGTGTGTGTATTGTTTATCTGATGTTTCCGCTGATGTACCGGGGCATTTCACCGATCGGTATTACCATTGTTGTTGTCATTCTCTCGACATTGCTGACCCTGTGGCTTTTGGGCGGAGTCTCTAAAAAGACGGTATCTGCAGTGGTGGGAACGGTCAGCGCCATGGAAATGCTGCTGGACACAGCGGGAAATCTCTTCGTCTGCGGCCGGGTTCCCTCAAGAACGGAAACGGTGTCCCTGACTAGCAACGATTATAACGACT
>ENA-OPYH01002056-OPYH01002056.1-human-gut-metagenome-genome-assembly--contig:-NODE-2056-length-10334-cov-7.950871_pt1 | contig 10334 bp, 10 predicted proteins | sample MGYA00241254_ERZ501488 | MGnify/ENA primary metagenome ERZ501488 (study PRJEB25962, sample SAMEA2042660) | human gut metagenome | biome: human gut; feature: human-associated habitat; material: faeces...
GTGATAACTGGATCGTGCAGAACCTAAACTCTGCACTGAACACCTGGAATGAGAAACTGTCAGAAATCTGGACACTGCTTACCCAAAGCCCGGAATCTTTTAAGGGCGGGGATATTTGGAGCGTCATCACCGGGATTAACGGAGCGCTGACAGCCATTGGATATGGGTTGTTGGTCTTGTTTTTTGCTGCCGGGATTGTCAAGACCTGTGGCAGTTTTACGGACATGAAGAAGCCGGAGCATGCCCTGAAAGCCTTTATCCGCTTTGCCCTGGCGCAAGGCGCCATCATGTATGGCATGGAACTGATGACAGCGCTGTTTTCCATTGTTCAGGGGATTGTGTCTACCATCATGGCACAGTCAGGCATGACCAATGGTGGCGTGACAGAACTTCCAGCAGAGATCGTGGAGAAGATTGAAGCGGTGGGCATGCTGGAATCCATTCCTCTGTGGATTGTGACCTTGCTGGGAAGCCTTTTGATTACAGTGCTGTCCTTCATTATGATCCTTACGGTATATGGAAGGATGTTTAAGCTGTATATGTACACTGCCATTGCACCCATTCCCATTTCCACCTTTGCGGGTGAACCCTCCCAGTCGGTGGGAAAAAACTTTATCAAGTCTTATGCGGGAGTGTGTCTGGAAGGGGCGATCATTGCACTAGCTTGTATCATCTTTTCTGTCTATGCAGCCAGTCCGCCAGCAGTAGGGGATACCTCTTTGAGTGCGGTGACCATTGTGTGGAATTATGTAGGGGAACTGGTGTTTAATCTGCTGGTACTGGTGGGTGCGGTAAAAGCATCTGACCGGATTGTGAAAGAAATGATGGGATTATAGGAATAGAAAAATAAAAGAAAGAGAGCGAGAAAAATGGAAGTAAAAATGAATAAAGAAATCCGCAACTATCAGGAGTCTATGTTTATGGGACTGAACCTGCGACAGTGCATCTTTTCCCTGTTTGCCATTCTTGTGGCGGTAGGGATTTATTTTGGTCTGGGAGACTATGTAGGGCAGGAAATGACCGGGTGGCTGTGTATCTTAGGCGCTGCTCCGTTCGCAGCCTGTGGGTTCTTCCAGTACCATGGCATGAATGCGGAGCAGTTTGCCTGGGCGTATATCAAGTCCGAATTTTTATACCCCAAGCGATTGCTGTTTCAAAGCGAGGATCTGTACCATGCCTGTATGGAAGAGACGATGAGTCTTGGAGAAAAGACCAGGGGAGATGGCGCTGCCCTTTTGAAAAAGAGGGAACAGCGGGCAAGGAAAAAACAGATGAAGCAGAAAAAGAAGTCAGGAAGGAGTGGTGCGTTTGATTAAAACCTTACAGCAGGCATTAAAAATGGACCGGGAGAAGTTCAAAGTCCCAAGGTCTGTCCAGCAGGCGATTCCCATCCAGCGGATCTGGCCGGATGGAGTGTTCCAGTCCGGGACGAAATTTTCCAAATCCTTTCGGTTTTCGGATATCAACTATGCCATTGCAAGTAAAGAAGATAAAACGGAAATGTTCTTAGATTACAGTGAACTATTAAATGCGTTGGATTCCGGTGCATCTGCCAAGATTACCCTAAATAATAGAAGAATCAATAAGGAAGAGTTTGAAGCCTCCCTGCTGTTGCCGATGAAAGAGGACGGGTTGGATACATACCGGAAGGAATACAACGAAATGCTGTTATCCAAGGTCAGCGGCACCAACAACAGTATTTATCAGGAGCGGTATCTGACGGTCAGTGTCCATAAGAAGAACATTGATGAGGCAAGGACCTATTTTGCCCGTGTGGGAACGGATATCATCACCCATCTGAGCAAGCTGTCCTCCATTGGAGAAGAGCTGGATGCGGAACAGCGCCTGCAGATCTTCCGGGATTTTTTCAGGGCAGACCAGCCTCAGTGCTTCCCATTTGATATGAAGGCGTTTGCCAAACGGGGGAGCAGTTTTAAGGACTGGATCTGTCCCCAGTCCATGGAATTTTCCAAAGACTGTTTCAAGATCAACGAGCGATATGGACGGGTGCTGTATATGCAGGATTATGCCAGTTATGTCAAGGATGACATGATTTCGGAGTTATGTGATTTGAGCCGGGATCTGATGCTGTCCATTGACATTCTCCCGGTGCCAACAGACGAAGCAGTGCGTGAGATCCAGAACCGTCTGCTCGGTGTGGAGACGAACGTGACCAACTGGCAGAGACGCCAGAATGCCAACAATAACTTTTCCGCCATTGTACCCTATGATATGGAACTACAGAGGAAAGAGACCAAAGAAATGCTGGATGATTTGACGACCAGGGATCAGCGGATGATGTTCGGCATCCTTACCATGGTGCATATGGCAGACAGCAAGAAACAGTTGGATTCGGATACGGAGAGCATTTTATCCGTGGCAAGAAAACATTTGTGCCAGATGGCAACTTTGAAGTGGCAGCAAGTGGATGGACTCAATACGGTACTGCCTTATGGCATCCGAAAGATCAATGCCCTGCGTACCCTGACCACAGAGTCCACCGCAGTGCTGATTCCATTCCATACCCAGGAGATCATGCAGCCGGGTGGTATTTATTATGGGCAGAATGCGGTGAGCAAAAATATGCTGGTGGCAGACCGAAGGAAACTATTGAATGGAAACTCTTTCCGTCTTGGTGTCAGCGGTTCGGGAAAGAGCTTCTCAGCAAAAGAAGAGATTGTGGATCTGGCCTTGTCTACGGAAGATGACATTCTTATCTTAGATCCGGAGTCAGAATTCGGTTCGCTGGTGGAAGCGCTGAATGGAGAAGTGATCTCCATTTCTGCAACGTCCCATACTCATCTGAATGCACTGGATATGGATTCTGCCTATGGAAACGACAAGAATCCGCTCATTGAGAAGTCAGAGTTTATTTTGTCCCTGTTTGAACAGTTAGTGGGGGCTGGCAATCTGTCGGCAAAGGAAAAATCCATCCTGGACCGCTGTACCGCAGATGTGTACCGGGAATATATCCGAAGCGGTTATAAAAGCGAAGTGCCGACCTTGAAAGACTTGTACCGCCAGCTCATGCTCCAGCCGGAAGAAGAGGCCAGAGGGCTTGCCTTGTCTTCGGAACTGTTTATCAATGGAAGTCTCAATACCTTTGCACAGAAAACCAATGTGGATACGAAGAACCGTATCATTGCCTATGATATCCGGGAACTGGGAGAGCAGCTCATGCCTCTTGGTATGCTGGTTACCTTGGACAGTATTTTCAACCGGGTAATCCAGAACTGGAAGAAAGGAAAAACTACCTGGATCTTTGCCGATGAGTTTTATCTCTTGTTCCGGTATCAGTACAGTGCTGACTTTTTCTACCGCCTCTACAAGAGGATTCGTAAATACCAGGGATTTGTGACAGGTTTAACGCAGAACGTGGAGGAACTTTTGAAATCGGATACTGCAAGACTGATGCTGGCAAACAGTGAATTTTTGATCCTTTTAAACCAGGCGACCACAGACCGGGATGAACTGGCTTCCCTTTTGAATATTTCCGAGAACCAGTTATCCTATATCACAAATGTAGGCGCAGGAAAGGGACTGATCCGGTGTTCCGGAAATCTGGTGCCATTTGAGAACAGCTTTCCGAAGAATACGAAGCTGTACCGCTTGATGACAACGAAACCGGGAGAGTGTTAGTCGAAAAGATATTTTTTAGGGTGCTGTTGGAATTTCTTTGGCAGCATCCTTTTGGGAAGGAGGGAATGTAAATGGAAGAAGGACAAACAGTGGAAATCCAGGAAACGAGAGAACCGCTTCGGGAGCAGGGCAGTATCCGGGTATTGCTGGAGCTGTTGGAACAACAGGGCATGAATCAGGAAAAAGGGGATGTGCTCCGTATGGCAGACTATATTGATTCCATGGAAATGCAACTGGGAACCGTCTTAAAAGAATTGGGAGAGGTGAAGAAGCAACTGGGTGTGATGCAGGAAAGTAAGGTCAAACTCTTTGCGGTGAATACAATCCAGAAAGCAGAACATCAGGTGAAAACACTTCGTTTTCAGGTGGGAGAATGGAAACGAAAGTTTGTGGAACGGGCAGAACAGGCAGTAGTTGATTTTAAAGAAAAGGGGAAAGATGCCCTTGCCTGTGCGGTAAAGGGAATGCACCTTACCCAAGGCTTGCAAAAAATCCAATCGTCTCTGCATACGGTGATGCTGTCGATGGATCAGAAGATTGACCGTCTGGGGAGCATGGCGGAAGAACTGCAAGTTGCCAAAGGGCATCTGAAAAACGCATTTTTGGAAATGAACGGAAAAGATACCGCAAAAATCACAGAGCGAAATCCGGAACAGGGAATGATCTTTCAAACTCAGAAGGTGTTATTCCAATCCATGCGGAGCATCCATCGGCTGGAACAGAAAACAGAACGATTGCAACAGCAGATTGGAAAACTGGAAGAAAGACAAAGGAAACCGACATCTTTGAAAGATACCCTGCAGGAACTGAGACAGGAATCACATCCTCTGAAGCCTGGCAAAGAAGAAAAAAAGAAGGCGGCAGTTCGATAAAGAGAAAATTTTCAGAGAGAGGTGAGAACTATGAAAGAAGAAACAACGATTACCTTTTTTGCATCTGAATGCGGGGAGTTTCATGGAATGGGAGAGTGTATTGAATGTACATCTTTAAAAGAAGCATTCCGGCATTACCAGAGATTTTGCAAACGTTTCCCTCACATGGTTCCGTCTTTGGAGTTTTCCCTCCACCATGCAGACGATCCGCTGTATAACGAGGGAGAATATCCATTGGCGACCGGGGAGAAGGGAAAAGAGTTATTGTCCTATGTTCCCTATTATGCCAATCATCCGCTGGTGCAGGAAGCGGTAAAGGAACTGGAACAGCTGGAGAGCCAGCAGAAGAAATCAAAAAAGCGAGGAAGGGAACGTTAGAAAGTACAAAAGATGGGAGGTGTGTGATTGAAAGAGATCAAAGAAAAAGTGCGGGGGCAAAGTCCGAAGATCCGTAATCCTGCCTCCCGGCTTCCGAAGGAACTGGTGCGTTCTGCGATGCTGGAAGCAAAAGAAAAGTCCAGCATTATGGCAGATAAGATCAGAAGAGAAACGGGGGAGGAATCCCCGGTAGAATATGCCGGAAACCGCATCCAGCGTGTGGAACAGCGCATGGGAAGAGAAAGTGCTTCGGCAGCCTATCGTGGCGGTAAGAAGCTGGCGGTGAAAACCTATGAGAAGATAAAGGCGCAGAAACAAAAGCAGAGAGAAGCCGCGACACCCTCGTTGGGAGAGGAAAATACAAGAGGTAACACATTTACCCAGGCAGGACAGACAATGGCAAAGAAAGGGCGAACAGAAGCCACAAGAAGCATTAAGGTCAAGCCGGAAGCCGAGAAAACAATTAAGGAAGCTGGAAATCGGACGGTAAAAATAGCGCCCCGTGTGGTGAAAGCCTCTCCGGTTTCTTCCCAGAAAGTGAAAACCCAGGCAGTCTTACAGAAAAAGCAAGCACTGAAATCCATGAAAGCAGCCAGGGAAGCAAAACGGGCTGCCATGCACTCGGTTCAGACTGCCAAGCAAAGTGCAAAGGCAACTGGAAGAGGATTGAAAGCCATGGCAGAAGCTGCCGCTCATGCAGTGAAAGCTGCATTTGCGGCTCTGATGGCAGGCGGTGGTGCGGTTCTGGTTGTTCTGATTTTGATTGTAGGGATTATTGGCGGTGCAGCCTTTTTGGGAAATTCCCAGAGCAGTGAGGCGTTAAGTGCGGAAGTGTTGGCGCATACGCCCGCCATTCAAAAGTATGCCAGTGAATTTGGAATCCCGGAATATGTTCCGGCAATCCAAGCCATTATGATGCAGGAAAGCGGAGGCAGGGGAACCGATCCCATGCAGGCTAGTGAGTGTCCTTATAATACCCAGTATCCCAATACTCCCGGTGCGATTCAGGATGCAGACTATTCCATCAAGGTGGGGATACAGTATTATGCAGATTGCGTCCGGGAAGCCGGATGTGAAAGTCCCCAGGATATGGACAAGCTGAAACTCAGTTGGCAGGGATACAATTATGGCAATGGCTATATCTCATGGGCGTTGGAAAAATTTGGCGGTTACAGTGAAGCCAATGCGTTGCAGTTTTCCCAGGAACAGGCAGCCGCCCATGGCTGGTCTGGTTATGGCGATCCAGAGTATGTGCCTCATGTGATGCGGTATTATTCCGGTGGAGGTTGGTTTGCCGGCCTATTTGGAAACGGACAGCTTGTTACCATTGCGAAAAGCCAGCTTGGAAATGAAGGCGGAGAGAAGTTCTGGTCATGGTGGGGATTTACAGAGAGACAAGAATGGTGTGCCTGCTTTGTCAGCTGGTGTGCGGATCAGGCAGGGCTCATTCAAAAGGAAGCAGTACCGAAGTTTTCTGTTTGTACGGATGGTGTAGCTTGGTTTCAGGCAAAGGGGAAATGGCAGAGTGGAGGAAGTGTTCCGACACCAGGGACTATCATCTTTTTTGATTGGGATCATGACGGAGCCAGTGACCATGTAGGAATCGTGGAAAGCTGCGATGGAACTACGGTACATACGATTGAGGGAAACAGCGGAGATGCAGTAAAGCAGAACAACTATACGGTGAATTCTCAGTCCATTTTGGGATATGGACTGGTTGCTTACTAAAAAATGAGAAAAAATCAAAGAACAGATTGCATTGTAGGAGCAAAGGAACAATGCTATAATAGGGAAGCAGGCAGGGCGCACGTCCTGCCTGGTGATAAATACGAAAAGTACAATCATGAGATTGATAAAATAGAGTCATTGGGGAGTGGAATATTTGAAACGGGAAGAAATTTTTGAATATGTAAAAAAACAATATGGAACAATTCCGGAATATCTTTGGAAGAGTTCTCCTAAGAGTGCAATACTCCGGCATAAAAATGGAAAGTGGTATGCAGCTATTCTGCGAGTTGAAAAATCAAAACTGGGTTTGAAGGAGGAAGGAACCGTAGATATCATCAATGTGAAGTGTGAACCGGATATGGTTGGACTTCTGACACAGACCTACGGTTTTCTGCCAGGGTATCACATGAATAAGAAGTATTGGATCACCATGTTGTTAGATGGAAGTGTAAGTGAGGCAAAAATCTTAGATTTTCTGGATATGAGTTATGATTTGATAGATGGGAAAAAGGATTGAGTTTAGAGGTTCTGTAACGAATTTGATATAGGAGGGATTCTATTATGGACAAGAGAGAACAGATGATCCGGTTATGGTTTTCTATGTGGCTGGAAAAGAAAGATTTGGGAATGGATGATATTTTTGCAGAGAACGTGGTTTATACAGAAAGCTGGGGACCATGTTATAGCAATCGTGAAACCGTAAAGCATTGGTTTCAGGAATGGAATATGAGGGGGAGTGTAATCGCCTGGGATATCAAACAGTTTTTTCATAAAGAAAATCAAACGGTGGTGGAATGGTATTTTAAAAATGTGATGGAGAATGGAGACATTGAAGAATTTGATGGAATTTCATTAATTGAATGGTCAGCGGAGAATAAAATCCAATCCTTGAAGGAATTCGGTTGTAATCTTCATAACTACGATCCGTATCAAAAGAGTGATACGCCCCAATTCAGAGAAGAAAAAATTCATTGGTTTTAAATGCCAGGCAAGTAGTATAAAGGGATTTTAGCAAGCAATGAGAAGGTGTGTGGTAACATGCATCTTCTTTTTTGCGCTCCAAAAGATTTTTAAGATTTCAAAAAGAAAATCATAAATTTTTCGATCTGTAACATTTCTAGGACATTTCTGTTGTAAAATAAAAATTGGAATGATAGCAAAATTGTCGTAAAGGATGAAAAGGAATGAAACAGATTTTAATCGTAGAAGATGATGAACTTTTAAATAAAATGTTAGTTTACAACCTACAGTCAGAATCCTATGGGATTGTTTCTGTGGAAACGGTAAAAGAAGCCATGGAAGTATTAAAAAGCCAACCGTTTGACCTGGTACTATTGGATATTAATCTTCCTGATGGAAATGGATATGAAATTGCAAAAACAATCCGGGATAAATATAGTGATACCATTGTAATCTTTTTGACCGCAAATGACAGGGAAAGTGATGAGATCCGAGGATATGAACTTGGAGCAGTAGATTATATTACAAAACCTTTTTCCATCCATTCCCTGCAGAGGAAAGTAGAAAATGTACTGCGTATGATGCGGCATCATGTGTCCATGCAGGATGTCTTTGATGATGGCAGGCTGTTTTTAAATTTTGCAGAGCAGACAGCTATGCTGGGTGGGAAGCCATTAACCTTATCTACTTTGGAATTTCGGATGCTGAACCTGTTCTGCCAGAACCGCAATCGTGTATTAACAAGAAAGCAGTTGTTGGAAAAAATATGGGACTGCACAGAGAATTATGTGGACGAGCATACGTTGACGACAACGTTAAGCCGCATCCGGGGAAAGATTGAAACAAATGGAACAGTATATATCAAAACGGTGTATGGCATGGGATACAAATGGACCGGAGGTGAACCAGCATGATAGGAAAGAAAATCTCTGTAAAAAAGATGTTTTTTTGGCTGACTTCTGGAATGGCACTTTCAATGACAGCAATCATATTGGTCTCATTCTTTCTGACAAAAAATATCGTAGTGTTATGGGTTGGTCTGGCATTAATAGTCTGTGCAACACTGTGGATGCTTTTTATGGTACAACTGTTGGGGATGAGATTGTCAAATTTTACTTCTGAATTGTGCCAGATCCTTGACGACATGATGAACCGTAGTCAAGAGCCTGAAAATGTATCAGACAGGGAGACGATTTTTGCCCGTATCCATCATCGTCTGGTGCGTCTGTATAATATCCTGCAGGAAAGTAACCGGAAGGTAGAAGCAGAAAGGCAGGAATTACAGTCCTTGGTGTCAGATATTTCCCATCAGGTCAGGACTCCGGTAAGCAACATGAAAATGATTGTAGATACACTTTTGACAAAATCCCTGGAAGAACAGGAGCGGAATGAGTTTCTTAAAAGTGTAAGAGGCCAGATCAATAAGCTGGATTTTTTAATACAGGCATTAGTCAAAACCTCCCGTTTGGAAACCGGGGTGATTCAATTAGAAAAAGAAGATCATTTCATATATGATACTTTAGCGCAAGCTATGAGTGGAATCTTATATTCTGCAGAACAAAAAAAGATCCATGTATCAGTGGAATGTCCAGAGGATGTGCGTGTGTCCCATGACAGTAAGTGGACAGAAGAAGCGATTTTTAATCTGTTGGACAATGCGGTAAAATATACCCCGACAGGGGGAAGTGTCCATGTGTCTGTAGCGCAATGGGAAATGTATGTGGAGATAAAAGTATCCGATACCGGAAAAGGAATTTCAGAGAGCAATCAGGCATCTATTTTCAAGAGGTTTTATCGGGAAGAAGAAATTCATAATCAGCCGGGTGTTGGGATCGGTCTTTATCTGACCAGGGAAATTGTGACACAGCAGGGCGGCTACGTTACGGTGGAATCACAGGTGGGAAAGGGATCGGCATTTTCTATTTTTCTGCCGAGATAAAGAAATATACGGAGGATACTATGGCAGCTGTAAAATTAGTTTCACTTACAAAAGAATATCAAAATGGAGAAAATTATATAAGAGCCGTTGATGATGTATCCTTTTCCATAAAAGAGGGAGAGTTTATTGCAGTCATTGGTGCTTCCGGAAGCGGAAAGTCAACCTTGATAAATTTAATCAGCGGATTGGAAAAGCCCACCCATGGATGTGTTTATGTGCATGATGTAAATTTGACGAAATTATCTTTAGAAGAACAGATTTCTTTTCGCAGATGGCATATTGGAGTTATTTTTCAAAAATATAATCTAATTCCTGCCATGAATGTGTTTGAGAATATCGTGCTTCCGGCAAAATTACTGGAGAGGACAGTAGATGAAAAAGAGGTTTTCCGTTTGGCAAAAACTCTGGGAATCGAAGAGAAGCTCTTTCAGATGCCGGATGAGTTATCTGGAGGACAACAACAAAGAGCAGCCATTGCCAGAGCTGTCTACACCCATCCCACCATTCTGTTAGGGGATGAGTTGACGGGAAATCTGGACTCCAGAACCAGCGTTTCTGTTATGGAACTGTTAAAAAAGATTAGCAGGCAATATCAGCAGACCATGCTTGTGGTTACCCATGATGAAAAAGTTGCTGCCATGGCAGATCGGATCATCCGCATGAAAGACGGAAGGGTGGTGGAAGATGAAGAACTATGATTATCACCGTCCGGCAGAAAAAGTGCTTTTGGATTCTTACCGAAAGCAGAATCGAAACAAAAACCGTCTTTTGTTTCTGGCAGTTGCACTTACCGTTGGAGTGATTTTCTGTATGATAAG
>ENA-OPYH01002066-OPYH01002066.1-human-gut-metagenome-genome-assembly--contig:-NODE-2066-length-10299-cov-4.900137_pt1 | contig 10299 bp, 7 predicted proteins | sample MGYA00241254_ERZ501488 | MGnify/ENA primary metagenome ERZ501488 (study PRJEB25962, sample SAMEA2042660) | human gut metagenome | biome: human gut; feature: human-associated habitat; material: faeces...
CTTTACGGGGACACTACCATAGACGCGCCCCTCATCCGGCCCTGCGGGGCCACCTTTCAGTCTACGCGCTAAGAGCCGCCTTCGGCGGTTGCGCTCCGACACGCGCCTGCGGGCGCAGCCCCGCGGGGAGAAGCCTTTTAAATATGCTCCAAAATCTTGTTGCCCATCTCGGTGCAGCCTACCCTAGTGCAGCCGGGAGCCATCATGTCGGCGGTGCGGTAGCCCTCGTCGAGAACAGCGTTGACGGCAGCCTCGATCTCGTCGGCCTCGGCGGGCATATCGAAGCTGTAGCGCAGCATCATTGCGGCGGCCAGGATCGTGCCGATGGGGTTCGCCTTGTCCTGCCCCGCAATGTCCGGCGCGGAGCCGTGGATGGGCTCGTAGAGTCCGTTCGTGCCGTCGCCCATGCTGGAGGACGGGATCATGCCGATCGAGCCCGTGATCTGGCTCGCCTCGTCGGAGAGGATGTCGCCAAAGAGATTTTCGGTCACGATGACGTCAAACTGGCTCGGGTCACGCACGAGCTGCATCGCCGCGTTGTCGACATACATGTGGCGAAGCTCGACATCTGGGTAGTCCTTCGCGACCTCTGTGACCGTCTTGCGCCAGAGACGCGAGGTGTCGAGCACGTTGGCCTTGTCGATGGAGGTGACGCGCTTGCGGCGCTTGCGCGCGGTCTCGAACGCGACGCGCGCGACACGCTTGATCTCGTGCTCTGAGTAGGCCATGATGTCGGTGGCCTTCTGCTCGCCGTTCGCCTCTTCCGTGCGGTGCTCGCCGAAGTACACGCCGCCGATGAGCTCGCGCACGACGACGAGGTCGATGCCGCCTTCCGCGATGTCGGCGCGCAGCGGGCAGGCGGCGGAGAGCTCGGAGAACATCTTGGCGGGGCGCACGTTCGTATAGAGACCCATGCCCTCGCGCAGCTTGAGCAGACCGCGCTCGGGACGGTTGGCGGCGGGCTGATTGTCCCACTTCGGGCCGCCGACCGCACCGAGCAGCACGCTGTCCGCGTTGCGGCAGGTCACTAAACTCGAATCCGGCAGCGGCACGCCAAATTTATCGATGGCGTTGCCGCCCATCGGCGCGTCGACGTAGGTGAAGGTGTGGCCAAACTTCGCGGCCACGGCGTCTAAAATGCCCATGGCCTCGGTGACGATCTCGGGGCCGATGCCGTCGCCCTTGATGATGGCAATGGTCTTGTTCATTTCGCCGCCTCCTTTGCCTTGAGCGAGGCCATCAGGCCGCCGCGCGCGATCATGTCCTTGATAAACGGCGGGAAGGGCTCGGCCTGATACGTCGTGCCCTTTGTCACGTCTGTGATGACGCCGGTGTCGAAGTCGACTGTTACCTCGTCGCCGTTTTCGATCTCCGCGCTCGCGGCGGGGCACTCCAAAATGGCGAGGCCGATGTTGATAGCGTTGCGGTAGAAGATGCGGGCGAAATTCGCCGCGATGACGCAGGAGATGCCGCTCGCCTTGATGGCGACGGGCGCGTGCTCGCGCGACGAGCCGCAGCCGAAGTTTACGCCCGCGACCATGATGTCGCCGTCTTTGACGCGGTGGATGAAGTCCTTGTCGATGTCCTCCATGCAGTGGGAGGCGAGCTCCTTGTGGCTCTGGGTGTTCAGATAGCGCGCGGGGATGATGACGTCCGTATCGACGTGATCCCCATACTTATGGACAATGCCGTGTGCATTCATTTGTTCATGACCTCCTCCGGATGAGAAATGTGGCCGGTAATACCAGACGCCGCGGCGACAGCCGGAGAGGCGAGGTAGACCTCGCTGTCGACGTGGCCCATGCGGCCGACAAAGTTGCGGTTGGTGGTGGAAACGCAGCGCTCGCCGGCGGCGAGGATGCCCATATAGCCGCCGAGGCACGGCCCGCATGTGGGCGTGGAGACGATGCAGCCCGCGTCGAGGAAAATATCGGTGTAGCCCTCGTGCATGCAGGCGCGGTAAACTTCCTGCGTGGCGGGGATGATGATGCCGCGGACGTTCGGGGCCAGGTGATGCCCCTTTAAGATCGCGGCGGCGGCGGCCATGTCAGGGAGCTGGCCGTTCGTGCACGAGCCGATGACGATCTGGTCGATGGCGATGTCGCTGCCCTCGCGCGCGCTGTGCGCGTTTTCGGGCAGGTGCGGCCAGGCGACCGTGCAGTCGACCTTGCCAAGGTCGATGTCGATGACGCGCTCGTATTCTGCATCGGGGTCGGCCTCGAACGCTGTCCAGGGGCGGTCCACGCGGCCCTCAACATAGGCGCGCGTCACGTCGTCGACGGGGAAGATGCCGTTTTTGCCGCCCGCCTCGATGGCCATGTTGCAGATCGTCAGGCGGTCGTAAATCGTGAGGTTCTTGACGCCCTCGCCGGAAAATTCGATGGACTGGTAGCGTGCGCCGTCCACGCCGATCATGCCGATGAGCGTCAGGATGACGTCCTTGCCGGAGACGAACGGGCGGAGCTTGCCGGTGAGATTCACCTTGATGGCGGACGGGACCTTGAACCACGTCTCGCCCGCGGCCATGGCCGCACCCATGTCGGTCGAGCCGACGCCGGTGGAGAACGCGCCGAGCGCGCCGTAAGTGCAGGTGTGAGAGTCCGCACCGATGACGGCCTCGCCCGGGGCGACAAGCCCCTGCTCGGGCAGCAGCGCGTGTTCGATGCCCATCGTGCCGACATCGTAGAAGTGGTCGATGTCGAAGCGGCGGGCAAAGGTGCGGCACTGCTTGCACTGCGTGGCGGACTTGATGTCCTTGTTCGGTGCGAAGTGATCCATCACCATCGCAATGCGGCTCTTGTCGAAGACCTTTTCAAAGCCCGCGGACTCAAACTCGTTGATGGCCACGGGGGTCGTGATGTCGTTGCCGAGGACGAGGTCGAGCTTTGCCTGGATGAGCTGGCCCGCGCGCACGCTCTCAAGTCCTGCGTGCTTGGCGAGAATTTTCTGCGTCATTGTCATGCCCATGTCGCGTTTCTCCTTTCAGTTGCCGGATTCCATGATCTTGTTGATGCCGTTGACGTAGGCGCGGATCGACGATTCGATGATATCGGTCGAGAGGCCCGAGCCGGTGTACGACCGCCCGTCGGGGCCGGAGACCTTGACCACGGCCTCGCCGATGGCGTCCTCGCCGTCCGTGACGGCGTTGAGGCTGAAGCTCTCGAGCTTCACGTCCATATGAAGCATGCGGTTGATGGCCTTGAACGAGGCGTCCAGCGGGCCTGTGCCGATGGCGACGTCTTCGATCTGCTCGTCGCCGCACTGGAGCTTGATGCACGAGATGTTCGGCACGCCGTGGCCCGTGTTGACCACATGACTCACGAGCTGGCAGCTGCCCTGCACCGCGGCCTGACGGTGGAGCACGAGCGCCTCAATGTCGCTGCTCGTGATGTTCTTTTTCTTGTCGGCGAGATCCTTGAAGCGGGTGAACACGCTTTCAAGCTCCTCGTCGCTCAATTCGTAGCCCATGGATTCGAGCTTTTCACGCAGCGCGTGCTTGCCGGAGTGCTTGCCGAGCACCATCGTGTTCTGCGGGATGCCGACGTCGGTGGAGTTCATGATCTCGTACGTTCTTGCATTGGCAATGACGCCGTGCTGGTGGATGCCCGACTCGTGCGCGAAGGCGTTCGCGCCGACGATGGCCTTGCTCGGCGGGATGGGCACGCCCGTGATGTTGCTCAGCAGCTTGCTCGAGCGGTAGATCTGCTTGGTGTTCACGCCGGTCTCGGCGTCGTAGAAGTCCTTTCTCGTGCGCAGCGCCATGACGATCTCCTCGAGGCTCGCGTTGCCCGCGCGCTCGCCGATGCCGTTGACCGTGCATTCGACCTGCGTCGCGCCCGCGCGGACGCATTCGAGCGAATTGGCCACCGCCATGCCGAGGTCGTTGTGGCAGTGGACGGAGATGTCGACGTGCTTGACGCCCTCGATGTTTTCACGCAGGTAGGTGATGAGGTCATACATCTCCTGCGGCGTGGAGTAGCCGACGGTGTCGGGCACATTCAGCGTCGTCGCGCCCGCGGCGACGGCAGTGGAGTAGCAATGGGCCAGAAATGCCCAGTCGGAGCGGGAGGCGTCCTCGGCGGAAAACTCGATGTCATCGCAATAGCTCTTGGCGTAGGCGACCATCTCGCGGATGCGGTCGATGACCTGCTCGCGCGTCATCTTGAGCTTGTACTCCATGTGGATGTCGCTCGTCGCAAGGAAGACATGGATGCGGGGGTGGTTCGCTTCCTTCACGGCGTCCCACGCCGCGTCGATATCGCCCTTGGCGCAGCGCGCGAGCGAGGCGACCGTGCAGTTCGTCACCGCGGCGGCGATGGCCTGCACGCTCTTGTGGTCCATCGGAGACGCGATGGCGAAGCCTGCCTCGATCACGTCGACGCCCAGCTTTTCAAGCTGGCGGGCCATTTCGATCTTTTCCGTCAGATTCATGCTGCAGCCGGGGGACTGCTCGCCGTCTCTCAGGGTCGTGTCAAAAATTTTAATGCGTTTCATGGTGTGTTCCTCCTGCTCTTTTTTCTCTCGCATAGCAACAAAAAAAGCCTCCGTCTCTTCCCTTGAAGAGACGAAAGCTCAAAACTTCCGCGGTACCACTCTTGTTGGCATAAAATATGCCCGCTTTCTGCATCGGCTTGAAAATCAAGCGAATGCGCCTCGTTGGTAACGGTGAGGAGATCCGGCTGCGCCTAAACGAATGTCTCAGCGAAGCTACTCAGGGGCCAGTGACATCATCCCGCTCTGCATTGCCTCGCAGCGACCGGCAACTCTCTGAAGCGTCTGTGGGACGAATTTTTCCCCGTCACGGTATTTGTGAACTATGAGATTTAATGATGCTACTATAATCGCCCGCCCCCGCTTTGTCAAGCGGGGAAAAAGAAATTTGCGCTTTTGACAAAAAACCGCGCGGAGTAAAAACATATTTTGCGTACGTTGAACGGAGAAAAAGGCGGGAGAGCAAAAGAAAAGGGAACGCGCAAGCGTTCCCTTTTTTGCCAAAATTTCTTACCTGCCGCCGAAGATCAGGCTGCCGAGCCCCGTGGAGGTCAAAAACAGAATGAGCATGACGACAGGGACGACATACTTCATCATCACGCTGTAGAGCTTGGCGCGGCCAAAGTGCTCGCCGTTTTTCTCGACCTCGGCGATGATCCATTTCGGACCCACGACCCAGCCGACCAAAATGCTCGTGAGCAGGCTGATGAACGGCATCAGGAAGCTGTTGCTGATGTAGTCCATCACGTCGAGCAGCTGCGCGGTCGAGCCGTTGGGCAGCGGAAGCTCGAAGTAGAGCACATTGTAGCCCATGCAGATGAGCACAGCGGTGACGAGCGAATAGACGCCCACGGCGGCGCACATCTCCTTGCGCGACTTGTGGAAAATCTCCATGCAGTTGGCGACAAGCGTCTCCATGACGGACACGCAGCTCGTCAGCGCGGCGAAGCCGAGCGCGAGGAAGAACACCGCGCCGATGACGCGGCCCACGCCGCCCATCGCGGCGAAGACCTTCGGCAGGCTGATGAACGTCAGGCTCGGGCCGCTGGCCATGCCGTCGGTGCCGAGAAAGACATAGACGGCGGGGATGATCATGAGGCCTGCGAGGAACGCGACGCCCGTGTCGAAAATTTCGATCTGGTTGTTGGCCTTGTTGAGGTCGACGTCGTCCTTGACGTAGCTGCCGTAGGTGATCATGATGCCCATGCTGACACTGAGCGAGAAGAAGAGCTGACTCATCGCGTCGAGCGCGATGTTCAAAAAGCGCTGGACGGTCAGGCCCGTGAAGTCGGGCTTAATGTAGACGAGCAATCCTTCGATACCCGTGCGCGTCATGCCGCTCTCGTCGGTGTAAGAGAGCGTGAGCGAGAAGATGGCGATGCCGATGATGAGAAGGAGCAGACCCGGCATGATGTAGCGGGAGTATTTTTCAATGCCCTTTTCCACGCCGCAGTACACGACCCACGCCGTCAGCGCCAAAAAGATCAGCATGAAGACGATGGGCGAGACGGGGGAGGTGATGAACGAGGTGAAGAACCCGTCCTGCGCGGCGGCATCGCCGCTTGAGATGAGGTAGAGGGTAAAATACTTCGTGATCCAGCCGCCGATGACGGAGTAATACGTCATGATGAGCGTGGGGACGAGGAAGGTGAGGTAACCCAAAAACTTCCACTTCTTGTTGAGCGTTGCAAAGGCATTGAGGGCGTTCTGCTTCGTGCGGCGGCCAATGGCTACGTCAGTCGTCAGCAGGGTGAAGCCGAATGTCAGCACCAGCACCAGATAGACGAGCAGGAACAGTCCGCCGCCGTCCTTGGCACAGAGATAGGGGAAGCGCCAGATATTGCCGACGCCCACCGCGCTGCCCGCCGCAGCCAGCACAAAGCCGAGCGAACCGCTGAAACTACTGCTTTTTTTCATGTTCGATTCTCTCTTTTCTTTCATGTAAATGGAATGACTAATGCCCCATTATAGCAGAAGAAACCGAATTGGCAAGGGGAAAAGCACTGAAAATGCAGGAATTCTTGCGAAAATGTGAAAAAATATCTCGCCAGCGGCTTGCTGGTGAGATATTTTATTCATAACAGGATTAGATTTTGTCATGGCCGACGGCTTCGTCGGTGAAGACGGCCTCGAATTCCTCAGCGCTCATCGTCTCGTGCGCAAGCAGGAATTCCGCCACGGCGATGAGGTGCTTCTGATCGCGCGAGAGGATGTCCTCGCAGCGCTCGTAGGCTGCGTCGACGATGGACTTGACCTCTTCGTCGATCTGTGCGGCGACCCGCTCGGAATACGGCTTGGCCTGCGCCATCGAGCGGCCGATGAAAATTTCATCGTGGCCGGATTCGAACGAGATCGAGCCGAGCCTGTCGCTCATGCCGTACACCGAGACCATCTTGCGCGCGATCTGCGAGGCGCGCTGGATGTCGTTCGACGCGCCGGTCGAAATGTCGCCGAGTATCAGCTTTTCCGCCACGCGCCCGCCAAGCAGCGAGACGATCTGCTCTTCCATATAGCGCTTGGACTGGTACGAGCGGTCCTCCGTGGGCAGCGAGATCGTCATGCCGCCCGCGCCGCCACGCGGGACGATCGTGATCTGGTGCACGGGATCGTGCGTCGGCAGCGCGTGCATCACGATGGCGTGACCGGCCTCGTGATAGGCGGTCAGCTTGCGCTCGTGCTCGCTGACGACGCGGCTCTTCTTCTCGGGACCTGCGATGACCTTGATCTCCGCCTCGGAGAAGTCGGACATCGTGATGAGCTTGCTGCCGCGGCGCGCGGCGAGCAGCGCCGCCTCGTTCGAGAGGTTCTCGAGGTCCGCGCCCGTGAAGCCGGGCGTGCCCTTGGCGACGGTGGAGAGGTCCACATCCTCGGCAAGGGGCTTATTCTTGACGTGGATCTTCAGGATCTCCTCGCGGCCGCGGATGTCGGGAAGCCCCACGTAGACCTGACGGTCGAAGCGGCCCGGGCGCAGCAGCGCGGGGTCGAGGATATCGGCGCGGTTCGTCGCCGCCATGACGACGACGCCCTGATTCGTACCGAAGCCGTCCATTTCGACGAGCAGCTGGTTGAGCGTCTGCTCGCGCTCGTCGTGGCCGCCGCCGAGGCCCGTGCCGCGCTGGCGGCCTACGGCATCGATCTCGTCGATGAAGATGATCGCGGGGGCGACCTTTTTCGCCTGTTCGAAGAGGTCGCGCACGCGGCTCGCGCCGACGCCGACATACATTTCGACAAAATCAGAGCCGGAGATCGACAGAAACTGCACGCCCGCCTCGCCCGCGACCGCGCGGGCCAGCAACGTCTTGCCCGTGCCCGGAGGGCCGACAAGCAGCACGCCCTTGGGGATGCGCGCGCCGAGGTCGATGAACTTGCCCGGCGCTTTCAAAAAGTCGACGATCTCCTGCAATTCCTCTTTTTCCTCATCCGCACCGGCGACGTCAGAGAACGTCGTGGGGCGCTTGTTGTCTCCGCCGGTCTTGAACGACGCCGTGCCGAATTTTGCCATGCGGTCGCCGCCGCCTCCGCCCGCGGAGCGGACGGAGAGGAAGTACCAGATGGCGAAGATGCCGAGCACCGCTAAAATATAAGGCGCGAACATCGCGACATAGTTGATCGAGTGGTCGGCGGTGAAGTCGTAGTCCTCGATGATGCCGTCGGCCTTCTGCTGCTCGATGAGCTCGCCTAAGTCGTCATAGAAGAGCGTCACGCTGAAAAGGTCCTTTTTGAGCTCCGTTTTGCCGTCGATGGGCTCGCGCAGCTTCATGCGCAGCGTGGTGTCCGTCACCGTGAAGGCCGAGACCTGCTCGGATTCGAACAGCTCGCGTACCTCGGCATACGACGGTTCGGCCTCCACCGGCTTGTTCATAAAGCCGTAGACGCCGACGAGCACCAGCAGCACCAGCAGATACGGCAAAAGATTGGGACGCTTGGTCTGTTGAGTCAATGGGATATCCTCCTTGCTGATTCAAAAAAAGAGGCAAGGCCTCTTTTTTTGAGAAAGATTCGCTGCGTTTTGTGCCTCGGTTGTCCGCTGAAAGCGAACAATTCGACACAACACTCCGCGCAAGGTGTTTTCTGCCACGCACATGTCGCGGCAGAAAACAGATTTGAATTGATTTCGTGCCGTGCGCGGCACGAAACTCTGCGAGGCTTTTTGAGGAGCCAGAAAGATCAATTTTCAGAATAGACCTCGGGCTTGAGCACGCCGATGTACGGCATATTGCGGTACTTCTGGGCGTAGTCGAGGCCGTAGCCGACGACGAATTCGTCGGGCACTTCAAAGCCTGCGAGGTCCGCGGCGATGGGCTTGGTGCGGCGGGCGGGCTTGTCGAGCAGCGTCACGACGGTCACGCTGGAAGCGCCCTTGGTCATAAAGTAATTCTTGAGGAAGTAGAGCGTGTTGCCGGAGTCGAGAATGTCCTCGATGACGACGATATCGCGGCCCGTGATGTCCTGCTGGAGATCGCGCGTGATCTGCACGACGCCGGACGAGGTCGTCGCGTTCTGATAGGACGAGACGGCGATGAATTCAATGTCGCTCTTGAGCTGGCAGGCGCGCACGATGTCGGCCATGAAGATGAAGGAGCCCTTCAGCACGCCGAGAAACAGGGGATTTTTGTCCTTGAGGCGCTCGTAGAGCTCGTCGCCCATCTCCTGCACGCGCGTTTTGAGCTGCTCCTCGGAATACAGTACCTTCAGGATGTCCTGATCCATATTGCTCTTAGCCATAGCTTTTTTCTCCACTTTCTTTTTATTCGTATTTGTTGTATCTGATGCGGCATTCCGCCGCAGGTCGCACAAATTGGCGTTATCGGGGGATGACGCGCACGAAGCACGCCATGTTCCCGCCTTTCGGCAGGAAAGTAACGTCCGTCCCCAGCCGCCACACGGCGGCAAGCCGGCCGCCCACATAAAGGGCGGGGAGCGCGTCGCGCTCGGTGAGGGAGAGCTTTCGGTCGACGCACAGCCGCTTGACGCTGCGCGCGCCGTTCGCGCCTTGAAGCATTAAGCGCGCGTTCAGGTCGCACGGGGCGACGGTGATGATCTCACCGTCTTCCGGCACGCGGAGCGAAATGCCCTCGCCGTCGGGCTTATGCAGCAGCGTCAGCTCGAAATTGCCCCATGGGAGGGGAACGTTTTCCACAAGCGCCGCCTTTGGCAGCGCGGCGGGGGAGAACGCCATCGTCAGCGCGCCGTCCGCGATGCGGACAGTCGCGCTCTGCGGCAGCGTATAGCGCCGCTCGGCGCTGCCGCCTCTCTGTGCAAGGGCGCAGATCGCGTCGAGCTGCTTGCGCCCGATGTCCTTGCGCCCGAGGCCGAGCGCGTCGGCCAAGTGCAGCAGGATACGTGGCTGCACAACTTCATCGGCGGCAAGAAAGCAGTCCAGCGACAGCGAAATACCGCCGTCCTGCGCTTTTGCATGGGAAAGTGCGGCTTCCGCCGCCTGCTCAAGCGCATCGTCGAGCGCAGTCAATGAACGCGCCGTTGTGGCGATATGCTGAGGCGCGCGGGGATTGAGCTCCCTGAGCCGCGGCAGAATTTCAAGCCGCAGGTAGTTCCGTGCGGCGGCGTTCGGGTCCGCGTTTGTGTGATCCTCGACATGCGGGATGTTGTGAGCGCGCGCATAGGTGACGAGCTCTTCTCGCGTCTGCTCCAAAAACGGGCGGACAATGTCGCCCTGCTTGGGCCGCATACCACACAGGCCGCGCAGATCCGTCCCGCGGACGAAGTTTAAGAGCACCGTTTCCGCGTTGTCGTCCGCATGGTGTGCCAGCGCGATCTGGGCGCCGAGCATTTGCGCTGTTTCACGGA
>ENA-OPYH01002067-OPYH01002067.1-human-gut-metagenome-genome-assembly--contig:-NODE-2067-length-10298-cov-5.093625_pt1 | contig 10298 bp, 9 predicted proteins | sample MGYA00241254_ERZ501488 | MGnify/ENA primary metagenome ERZ501488 (study PRJEB25962, sample SAMEA2042660) | human gut metagenome | biome: human gut; feature: human-associated habitat; material: faeces...
AATTTTGATGTACCTGCGCAAAAGCTCCAACCGGCGGCAGGAGGCCAGCATCGACGAGCCCCTGAACACCGACGGCGACGGCAACGAGCTGCTGCTCTCGGACATTCTTGGCAGCGACGCCAACGCGGTAAGTCAGCAGCTGGAGCAGGACGCCGAGCGCGCGGTGCTGCGCAGCGCCGTAGCGGCACTCTCGGCACGGGAGCGGCAGATCATGGAACTGCGTTTCGGCCTTACCGACGGCGTGGAGCGCACCCAGAAGGAAGCCGCCGACGCCCTGGGCATCAGCCAGCTGCCAAATTCACATGACGACCGTAAGCGAGGGCCTCTACCAACGCCTTTCGGAAAAGGAGGTGAATTTCGGCATCCTCGATATGCGCGAACAAGCTCTGCTGGATTTCCGCATGACCAACGAGGCCGATGCGCTTTTCGGTGTGAAAGAGCGGTTCGTAGACCCCGTGACCCGGAAAGTAAAGTACATGAGCGACGGCCTCGTGCGTAAGATCGAAAAGCATCTCGACATGGGAGCCGAGAGCAAGATCAGTAACGACCTGCTGTATGGCTGGTGTAGCGACGTATTCTGCGGCAATAACGGCAGCGAGCGGCGCATTATGTTCTACGGAAAAGATTTCGGGAGGCAGATGGCCGGGGCCTCGACTGTTCAGAAACAGTTAGAGGCGGGCAGTACCGAGGTCGTATTCGGTATCACGTTCCACCGTATCAGCACTCCGGACGGCGAGTTGTTGATGAAACCGCACGACCTGCTGAACGAATACGGCTATTCGAAGGCCGCCATCGTGATTGACCCGGCAAACGTCTATCGGGCCATACAGAAACCGCTGGAAGCCACGGAGCTCGACCGCGACAAAACGGGTCTGTCCCGCTCAAGTGATGTTCGTATCGACGAGAGCCACACTCTCGCCGTGACGAATCCCGACGCACACGCACTGCTTACGGTGAAATAAGCTACTCACAACGACGGGAGCGGGCAACTGCTCCCGTCATAAAACCCACGACACATGGCAACATTTTTCGTTCTCAACCACAAGAAATACCGCACGTCCGTCCGTTGCGCTGACGGGCGATTGGAAGCGGTACGCTTCGAGCCCGAGGTATATTTCGGCGGGGTCGGAGAAAGCACCTACACCACATCCGACCCGGCCATCATCGACGCGCTGCATGAGCATCCTGCCTATCAGGTGACATTCTGGGAAAAGGCCACCATCACAACCGCCCCTATCGAGGAAACAACACCCGGCAACCCGGCGACCGATCTGGAAACGCTGCTGTCCGACCCGGCCACGGCCACTCGCGAGGAAACGGTAACGTCAGTAGCGGCAGCGCGGGCATGGTTACAGGCCAACCTCGACTATGTGGTGCCCGCAGGTATGAAGAAAGACGACATCAAGATCGAAGCGGCCAAACGCAACATTCTTTTTATTAACTGGTGATGAAGCGCGAGCAGATCATAGCACAGGCGCTTCGGTGTATCGACGAGATTTATCCCGAAGATAACGCAGCTAACAGCCCGAATTTCCCGCTTGCTGATTTCATTGACGAGGCGGGCAGGCGTGTTTTGCTCGCGGCCCCGTTGCATACGATTTCATCGGTAGAAAGTCTTGCGGAATGTCCGTTGAGGCCCAATCCCGACGGGAGCGGCGAAATTGATCTGCCCGCTGATTTCTTACGCCTCGCCCGGTTGCGTATGGACGGCTGGCAACGGCCCGTATTAGTTGCTCTGCCGGAAGATCACCCGGCAGCGACCTATCAGTATCACCCCGTTACACGAGGCGGTATGGCAAAGCCTGTCGTCTTACTTACGCATGGCGGCACCAAGCTGCGCTATTCCAGTATTACGGGCACCGATCACCACATAGCCGAGGGCGAGTACATCCCTTACAAGGGGATCAACGACATCTATCCCGAAAAACTGATCGACGTAACCGCATGGACGCTCGCCGCGCTGGTACTGGGTGTTTCCAACGAACCAGCCGGAGCACAGGCCGCAGATAAACGCGCATCGGAAATATTATCGCTGCTATGAATTTCGACGTGAAAATAGATTGCCGGGCACTTTTTAACGAGTGTGTCGATCAGACATTACTGGACTACCGCAACCGCACGACGGAAGCCGGGCAGAGTATGACTGCGACACATACACTCGAACTCTCCCTGCTCGATGCGTTCATGTTCAATTTACAGAGTGTCGCCGAAGCTCTCCGGGCTCGTATCAGTAAAAACGTAGAACGGCTGTTATTCATTCCCGACCTGCTGTTATTCCGTATGCGCGATATTCTCGACATGGCCCCGGAAGCAACAGCCATCCGCATAAAAGACGCGCTGAAATTCGGGATGCTCATGTGGTGGTATGGTGGTAAGGATGCCCCCTTATTCCAGTATTACCAAATCCTTTTTGGAAATGCGCTCGATGATTTGCGAAGCAAACTTATCGGTTCCCACACCGAACGACCATACCGGATGCTATGATTACACGGGAGAACAAGATTATTCGGTTGTCATGGGCCAAAGCTGACCTGTTCCAAACAATATGCACGGAAACGGCCTACAATGCCCGGACGCTGGCCGACGATAAGGGGTTGCCTCTATTCGACAGGTACGCCATAACTGCTGACGAACGGGCCTTTTTCGATCAACACATTGCCGAAGCCCTCACCACCTTATCGCATCACTTTCGGCGTATCGTTCCGGATAGTCAGCCGATGGCGGTTGAGGGCGACACCTGCGGCCTTACGTTCACGGCACGTCTGGCGGACGACGGACGGGAGCTATACGGACTATCCGAGCTCGACGCAGTAGACCATAGTGCAACCAATGTATTATGTTATTTGATTGTTTCCGAGTGGTATTTATCCGTACAGGCCAGCGATTTATGGAAAACTTATTTACAAAAACTCGCCATCGCTGCTGCTGAATTATCAACGCTTTTATTCCGATTCTACCGTCCGGCCCTAAAACAGTCGTTCATGGTAGCTCCCGACCCGAGCGAGGCCCCACCTAAAGATTATGAAATAAACATCGACGCAGGAACAATCTAACAATATGGAACAATCCGAAATATTACAGTACCTCGCCGAACTGACCGGCATAGAGGGACACGCTTTCCACCGGGCGATCTTGCTGGAGGTCGTCGTATGGTTCGTAATGATAGCAGCAGTTATCATCGACTTTTCCACCGGCATCCGCAAGGCGCGTGTTCTCAAAATCCCGAGGGACAGCCACGGGTTCCGGCGGTCGTTCGAGAAATTCGGCGACTACGGAAAAGTTACCGGAATGTTAATGCTATTTGACCTGCTGGCCATACTGTTCGGCATCTATTCGCTCCCGTATGCTTCCGGGCTGGCCGGGGTCGGTGTGGTTTACACGGAATACAAATCCGTGCGGGAGAATCTCACGGCAATACGGTCGGCAGCGGTGAAAATGACAACCCTTGTCGAACTACTCGCCAATGCCCACGACCCGAAAGAAATAACCGGCTTATTGTTGAAATACAACGAGGTCAAAGACAGCGCCGACAAAGGCAAAGCGCGGCGCGATCAACTCAACACGTTACTAAACCTTACGCAAAATGAAAATATTGATTGACAACGGCCACGGGAAAGAAACGCCCGGCAAGCGTTCTCCGGTATGGCCCGACGGCTCACAGCTTTACGAATACGAATTTAACCGGGATATTGCCCGGCGGGTATATGCAGTACTGACGGCCCGAGGCGTGGACTGCGAATTAATCGTGTCGGAGATCTGCGACATATCATTGGCCGCGCGCCGGCCATATTGAGTTGGTCGTGCCCGTAGCCCATATTTGGTATTTCCGCAGCCTTCCCAACAAGATCGGTTATCTGTTGGGTCTGCCTACCAAAAAACTGGAGCAGGTCATCTACTACGAGAAGTATATCGTCATCCAGCCGGGTGTGGTCGAGGGCATGAAGGATGCCAACGACGAACCGCTTAACGGTTCCACGAAGCTCGACTTGCTCAGCGAGGATGAGTACATCAATATAGTTGACAACAAGTTGCCCGAGACCAATGAGCTCCTGCCCGACGATGACCCCAAGAAGTTTATCGCCAAGATGGGTGCGGAGGCTATCTACGATCTCCTCTGCGAGCTGTCTCGTGAGGATGTCAATGGTGTGACGGGTCTTGACCTCCTTGCTGGTGAGTTGCGTGAGCGTGCTGCCAACGACTCTAGCCAGCAGCGCAAGACGGAGGCCTTGAAGCGTCTGCAGGTTGTCAATGCTTTCAATCAGTCGAAGGGCATCAACCGTCCGGAGTGGATGATCATGAAGATCGTCCCTGTCACGCCTCCTGACCTGCGCCCGCTTGTTCCCCTTGATGGTGGTCGTTTTGCCACTTCCGACCTCAACGACCTCTATCGTCGTGTCATCATTCGCAACAACCGCTTGAAGCGACTGATGGAGATCAAGGCCCCTGAGGTGATCCTCCGCAACGAGAAGCGTATGCTGCAGGAGGCTGTTGACTCCTTGTTTGACAACTCCCGTAAGTCGTCTGCCGTCAAGAGTGAGAGCAATCGTCCGCTGAAGTCGCTTTCCGACTCGCTGAAGGGTAAGCAGGGTCGTTTCCGTCAGAACTTGCTCGGTAAGCGTGTTGACTACTCCGGTCGTTCTGTTATCGTCGTCGGCCCTGAGCTGAAGATGGATCAGTGCGGTCTGCCCAAGGAAATGGCTCTGGAGCTGTTCAAGCCCTTTGTCATGAAGGATCTGGTGGAGAAGGGCATTGCCAACAACATCAAGTCCGCCCGCAAGATGGTGGAGCGCGCTAAGCCCGAAGTGTGGGACAGCCTGGAGACCGTGATCAAGGGCCACCCCGTTCTGCTGAACCGTGCACCTACCCTGCACCGTCTGGGCATTCAGGCTTTCAACCCGGTGCTGGTGGAGGGCCGTGCAATCAAGCTGCACCCGCTGGCATGTACCGCATTCAACGCCGACTTCGACGGTGACCAGATGGCAGTCCATCTGCCTCTGGGCGAGGATGCCTGCCGTGAGGCCAAGATGCTGATGCTGGCTTCCGGCAACCTGCTGAAGCCCTCTGACGGCGCACCTGTTACCGTGCCTACGCAGGATATGATCCTGGGCAGCTACTACCTGACCACCGTTCGTGAAAATGACGAGGGCGCAGGCAAGGTGTTCCGCGATGAGAACGAAGCCCTGATGGCTTATGCAGAGCACATCGTTACCCTGCACGCACCCATCAAGGTGCGCCGCACCATGACCATTGACGGCGTGGAGCGCACCGGTCTGGTGGAAGCCACCGTCGGCCGCATCATCTTCAATAACCCTGTTCCTCAGAATCTGGGTTATATCGACCGTACTGATCCCGAGCACTGGCTGGAGTACGAGGTCAGCTTCCGCGTGACCAAGAAGACTCTGCCCGACATCATTTCCCGCTGCATGACCCGCAACGGCACCCGCAAGTGCGCAAAGATGCTGGATGCCATCAAGGCGCAGGGCTACAAGTACTCCACTCTGTCTGCGATCTCCGTCGCTGTGTGCGACGCTGTGATCCCGCCGCAGAAGCAGGAACTGATCGCTGAGGCTGACCAGCAGATCGCAAAGGTCGGCAGGCTGTTCAACCGCGGCCTGATCTCCGACAACGAGCGTTACAACCAGACCATCGCCATCTGGCAGGCTACCACCGATAAGGTCTCCAAGGCTCTGGCAGACAACCTGCCCAAGGACAACGAGATCTATATGATGGCTGACTCCGGTGCTCGTGGTTCTATGAACCAGATCAAGCAGCTGGCCGGCATGCGCGGCCTGCTGGCAAACACCGCCGGCCACACCATCGAGATGCCCATTCGTGCCAACTACCGTGAAGGTCTGAATATTCTGGAATATTTCGTTTCTGCCCGTGGCGCCCGTAAGGGTCTGGCCGATACCGCTCTGCGTACCGCTGACTCCGGTTACCTGACCCGCCGCATGGTCGATGTCTCTCAGGATGTCATTGTGCGCGAGATCGACTGCGGCACCACCGACGGCCTGTGGGTGTCTGAGATCCACGAGGGCAAGGAGAAGATCGAGAGCTTCCGTGAGCGCTTGATCGGCCGCTTTGCTGTGGGCGATGTGGTCAACCCCGTCACCGGCAAGGTGATCGTGCCGGAAGGCAAGATGATCGACCTGTACGATGCAAACGAGATCGAGGCTGCTGGCATTACCAAGCTGAAGATCCGCAGCCTGCTGACCTGCCGTGCAAAGACCGGTGTCTGCGCACGCTGCTACGGTTCCGATATGGCAAACGGCGAGCCGGTCCGTCTGGGCGAGTCTGTCGGCGTTATCGCCGCAGAGTCCATCGGCGAGCCTGGTACTCAGCTGACCATGCGTACCTTCCATACCGGCGGTATCGCATCTGCTGAAGATATCACGCAGGGTCTTCCCCGTGTTGAAGAGCTGTTCGAGAGCCGCCGTCCCAAGAGCATGGCCATCATGAGCGAGATCTCTGGTGTCGTTTCTCAGGACGATACCAAGAAGAATGTCGTTATCAAGGTGACCGGCAAGGACGAGAACGGTGCCGAGGTCGTAAAGAGCTACTCCATCCCGTTCACCCAGCATTCCCGCGTGATGCCGGGTGACCGTGTGGAGAAGGGCGACATCATCACCCGTGAAGGTGTTCTGTATCCGCAGGATATTCTGGCAATCAAGGGTCTGGAGGATGTCCAGAACTACCTGATCAACGAAGTTCAGAAGGTCTACCGTCTGCAGGGCGTTGAGATCAACGATAAGCATATCGAAGTCATCGTCCGTCAGATGTGCCGCAAGGTGCGCGTGACTGATTCCGGTTCTTCCAACCTGATCGGCGGTGCACTGGCAAGCCGTCTGGAAGTGGAGAGCATCAACGCCGATCTGCAGCAGCGCATCGACGCTGGTGAAGAGGGCCTGAAGCTGGTCGAGTACCAGCAGGTGCTGCTGGGCATCACCAAGGCTGCTCTGGCAAACGACTCCTTCCTGTCCGCTGCATCCTTCCAGGAGACCACCCGCGTGCTGACCGAAGCTGCCATCAAGGGCAAGGTCGACCCGCTGGCCGGCCTGAAGGAGAACGTCATCATTGGTAAGCTGATCCCCGCAGGTACTGGTCTGCCGGAAGTCCGTGAGGATCTGAAGAACCGTGAGGCTGAGCGCGATGCTGAGATCGCTGCCGAACAGGCAGCTGCTGTACAGTAAGCAAAGCTCCTTCTTCTGAAATAAAACAATGGACCGCTCTGTGGGCATCCGCCTGCAGGGCGGTTTTTATATGCCCGGAAAAGCGGAAACAGGGGAGAAAACTGTGCGTTTTGCGTCGAAAAAATGCTGAAAGAAAAAATCTGGAATAAATGCAAAAAACTTTGCAAAAACTGTTGACATCCGCCTGTAAAGCGAGTATTATATAACTGTTGCGCATCCCTCATGGGGATAGTGCGGCAAAAAAGTCGGAAAAAAGTCCGATGTGCATTATTAAGAAAGGAGAAACAAAATGCCTACTTTTAACCAGCTTGTACGCAAGGGCCGTCAGGTTCTGGCTACCAAGAGCACCGCTCCCGCACTGCTGAAGAGCTACAATTCTCAGAAGAAACAGTATTCTGATCTGAACAGCCCCCAGAAGCGTGGTGTCTGCACTGCTGTTCGTACCATGACCCCCAAGAAGCCCAACTCTGCTCTGCGTAAGGTTGCTCGTGTCCGCCTCACGAATGGTATCGAGGTCACCTCTTACATTCCCGGTATCGGCCATAACCTGCAGGAGCACTCCGTCGTGCTGATCCGTGGCGGTCGTGTTAAGGACCTGCCCGGTGTGCGTTACCACATCATCCGTGGTACCCTGGATACTCAGGGTGTGGCAGGCCGTAATCAGGCCCGCTCCAAGTACGGCGCAAAGCGTCCTAAGGCCGGTGCTGCAAAGAAGTAATTGAGGACAACCGCCATAAACGGCTTTCCATTATATAAATAACAAGTCCGCTTGCAAAGCGGAGGGCAACAGTTTATGTAAAGGTCAGCTCTTTGTGACACAACGGGAGTTTTATTACTTTCGAGTACCGATGATATCATTCTGTGAAGGAGGGAAGAAAGATGCCTAGAAGAGGTAACATTGCTAAGCGCGATGTCTTAGCTGATCCTATTTACAATTCCAAGATGGTCACTCGTCTGGTCAACAGCGTTATGCTGGATGGCAAGAAGGGCGTCGCTCAGAAGATCGTTTACGAAGCTTTCTCCATGATTCAGGAGAAGACCGGCAACGATCCTCTGGAGACTTTCGAGAAGGCGATGGAGAACATCATGCCCAGCCTCGAGTGCAAGACCCGCCGCGTTGGCGGTGCTAACTACCAGGTCCCTCTGGAAGTCAGCCCGGCTCGCCGCGAGACCCTGGGTCTGCGCTGGCTGACTGCCTACAGCCGCAGCCGTGGTGAGAAGACCATGGCACAGCGTCTGGCTGCTGAGATCATGGATGCTGCCAACAACACTGGTAACGCCGTGAAGAAGCGCGAGGATACCCACAAGATGGCCGAGGCCAACAAGGCTTTCGCTCATTTCCGTTATTGATCTGTTCTGTAGGAGGTTAATTTCATGGCTACACCCAGAGAAGTTTCTCTTCAGATGACGAGAAATATCGGCATTATGGCCCACATTGATGCTGGTAAGACTACTACTACCGAGCGTATTCTGTACTACACCGGTATCAACCACAAGATCGGCGAAGTTCATGATGGCGGCGCTACCATGGACTGGATGGTTCAGGAGCAGGAGCGTGGTATCACCATCACTTCCGCTGCTACCACCTGCTACTGGAGCCACTCTGAAACCCAGAAGGATCCGGTTGCATTCAAAAAGAACCGTCACCGCATCAACATCATCGACACCCCGGGCCACGTGGACTTCACCGTTGAGGTCCAGCGTTCCCTGCGCGTGCTGGACGGTTCTGTGACCGTTCTGGCTGCAAAGGGCGGTGTTGAGCCGCAGTCTGAGACCGTTTGGCGTCAGGCTGACGAGTACAAGGTTCCCCGTATGGTGTACGTCAACAAGATGGACACCATGGGTGCCGACTTCTTCCGCTGCATCAAGATGCTGCACGATCGTCTGCACGCAAACGGCGTGGCAATCCAGCTGCCTATCGGTCAGGAGGATACCTTCCGCGGTATCGTTGACCTGGTCGATATGAACGCTGAGGTCTACTACGACGACATGGGCAACGACATGCGCACTGAGCCCATCCCCGAGGATATGCGTGAGCAGGCCGAGGAGTACCACAACATTCTGATCGAGGCTGTTGCTGAGAACGACGAAGAGCTCATGGAAAAGTACCTCGAGGGCGAGGAGATCACCCGTGCCGAGCTGAAGGCTGCGATCCGCAAGGAGACCATCGCTAACACGCTGGTTCCCGTTGTCTGCGGTTCTTCCTACAAGAACCGTGGTGTCCAGAAGCTGCTGGATGCCATCGTGGACTACATGCCCGCTCCCACCGATGTCCCTGACATCAAGGGCGTGAACCCCGAGACTGAGGAAGAGGAGACCCGTCCGTCTTCTGACGACGCTCCCTTCGCAGCTCTGGCCTTCAAGATCGCTACCGACCCGTTCGTTGGTAAGCTGGCATACTTCCGTGTTTACTCCGGTAAGGTTGAGGCAGGTACCACTGTCTACAACTCCGTGAAGGACAGCAAGGAGCGTATGGGCCGCATCCTGCAGATGCACTCCAACCACCGCAAGGATATCGACTGCTGCTATGCAGGTGATATTGCTGCTGTTGTCGGTCTGAAGAACACCACCACTGGTGATACTCTGTGTGATGAGAATCATCCCATCATTCTGGAGTCCATGAAGTTCCCCGAGCCTGTTATCCGCGTTGCCATCGAGCCCAAGACCAAGGCCGGCAACGAGAAGATGGGCATCGCGCTGGCAAAGCTGGCCGAAGAGGATCCGACCTTCAAGACCTACACTGACGAAGAGACCGGTCAGACCATCATCGCCGGTATGGGCGAGCTGCACCTGGAGATCATCGTTGACCGTCTGCTGCGTGAGTTCAAGGTTGAAGCAAACGTGGGTGCACCTCAGGTTGCTTACCGTGAGACCATCCGCAAAGAGGCCAACCAGGAGACCAAGTACGCACGTCAGTCCGGTGGTAAGGGCCAGTACGGTCATGTTAAGATCAAGATCGAGCCCAACGAGCCCGGCAAGGGTTACGAGTTCGTCAACGCCATCGTTGGCGGTGCCATCCCGAAGGAATACATCCCGGCTATCGACAACGGTATCCAGGGTGCTATGAAGTCCGGTGTTCTGGCTGGCTATCCTGTCGTTGATGTCAAG
>ENA-OPYH01002070-OPYH01002070.1-human-gut-metagenome-genome-assembly--contig:-NODE-2070-length-10285-cov-4.493451_pt1 | contig 10285 bp, 10 predicted proteins | sample MGYA00241254_ERZ501488 | MGnify/ENA primary metagenome ERZ501488 (study PRJEB25962, sample SAMEA2042660) | human gut metagenome | biome: human gut; feature: human-associated habitat; material: faeces...
ACCGCGGACCGCTGGAGCGGGCCAGGGAGCATATTGCGCAGTACCAGATGGGGGACTACATAGAAACAAGACTTTCCGACGGACTCCATGCCCTGCGTGCGGGAGAGGGTGATTCTCTTCTCATCGCGGGCATGGGCGGCGGGCTTACCATAAGAATTTTAAGCGAAGGTGAGCCGCTGCTGTCCGGTTTTCGGGAGCTGATCCTGGAGCCGCAGTCGGATATCGACCGCGTGCGTGCATGGCTTCTGGAACACGGATTTTTCCTTGCACAGGAGAATTTTGTAGAGGAGGATGGAAAATATTATCCGATTCTGCGGGCAGTGCCAGGGGAAAAGGAGAATCTGAAGGCGGAGGAGCTTTTCTATGGACCGCGCCTTCTGGAAAAGGAAAATCCGGTGCTGAGGGAATACCTTCTGAAACAGCAGGAGCAGAACCAGACGCTGATCCGCCAGCTTTCGGATCACTCCAGTGAAAAGGCAGCACAGCGCCTTTGGGAATTAAAAGAAAAAGAGGCAGTACTGGAATCTGCGCTTGCGCGTTTCCATACGATGTAACGACAGCGTTTGCACAAGAGGGGCGTGTCTGAAATTTTCAGCAGTTGTAATTTTCGGGCGCGCCTTTTCTGTCACTTCTGAATTTTCAGAAAGTTTTGCAAGAAGGAGGAATTACAATTGATTCAGGTAACAATTGATGGAAAAGGATACGAATATCCGGAAAATTGCTCTTATTATGAGATTGCAAAGGATTTTGAAAAAACAATGGACGCGCCGATTGTCCTTGTGAAAGTGGACGGACGGCTGCGGGAGCTGCACAAACAGCTGAAAAAAAACTGTGAACTGGAATTTGTGACAACGAAGGATGAGATCGGACATAAAACGTATCAGAGGAGTCTTTCTCTTCTGCTGGTAAAAGCGGTGTATCATGTGGGAGGCTACGATAAGATCCGCCATGTGATGCTGCATTTTTCGGCGGGTTCGGGCTTTTTCTACACGGTGGACGGCGATATCACGCTGAATCAGGCGTTTTTGGACGAAGTAAAAGCGTATATGCATGAACAGGTGGAAAAGGCGGTGCCGATTTATAAGCGGAGTGTCGATACGCACGAGGCGAGAGAACGGTTCCGGCTGCATGGCATGACGGATAAAGACCGCTTATTCCGTTACCGCCGTGTCTCCCGTGTGAATCTGTACAGTCTCGGGGATTTTGATGACCGCTTGCAACTGCGCCTTACTATCGTGAGGCGCGAGTGACGTTAGAACGGCGGCAGACTGCGTGCGAAATAGCGGCATTGCTGCGCTCGCCGCATTGATGAGACTGGCGGTAGACGGAAATTAGGCTGCACTTCTACAAGATGAGCAGAGCGGCAGCGGATAGTAGGAGCAAGTCAAATCGTATAGCAATGCTAACGCGGCAAAGCCGCGCGCAGGCAGCTGCATTCCGGAGGCTCAAAGATTGTTCAAGCTCCAAACTGCCAATCTAAACCTTTCTCTTGGGGGATCTAAAGGGGGCCATTCTCTTTTGTGAAAGAGAATGGCCCCCTTTTGTGCCGCGGCGCGCACGCCGCTTTCCCCTCCCGCATAGTGCGGGAGTATCATCAATCCTTTTGATAAATCGCCAGCCCAAACGCCAGTTTGACACTAAGCTCCTGAGCCCGCTCAGCCTTTTGCTGGTCTTTAGCGCCAGTTTTATAATAGTACGGCGTCATGCGGAACAAAGATAGAATATCCTCATTACAGGATAAATGAATGATATCGCGCACTTCGCGCGTTTCGACGAGCGTGAAGCCCTCGGTCGTAAGCGGCGTGGGCGGGTTGTCGCGCGGCGTGTCGTAGATGAGCGCTTTGAGCTCCCACAGATGCTCGCGCAGGGGATAGGCGCGCAGAAGATAGCCGCCCGGCTTCAGCACGCGCGCAAATTCCTCCGGCACGAAAGGGGAGAAGATATTGAGCACCTCGTCGACGCTGCCGTCTTCGACCGGCAGGTGCGCGCACGAGGCGACACAGAGCGTGAAGTCCGGCGAGCGCTTCGATGCGTACTGGAGCGCGGTCTTCGAAATGTCGACGCCTAAAAGCTCGCCGTGCTTGCCCGCTTTTTCGATGGCGCGCAGAACGGCAAGAGAATAGATCCCCTCGCCGCAGCCTGCGTCGAGGACCGTCGCCTCCGGCGGCGTGAACTCCGCCGCGGCGTCCGCAACGGCGGCGATGAAGCGGTCGTAATAGCCCTTGTCCAAAAAGTCGCGGCGGGCGCGTACCATGAGCTTGTCGTCCCCGTGGTGGCCCTGCGAGGAGTTGAGCAGGAGGTTGACGTATCCGCTCTTGGCGATGTCAAAGCTGTGGTTTTTCGGGCAGAGATAGGCCCCCGCGCGTTTTTCAAGCGCCCCAGCGCAGACGGGGCAGCGCAAATTGACCATCAGAACAGCCCCACCTGCTGCGGCACCTCGCTCCGGCCGAGCGAGCGGAGCTGCTGCTGGTTTTCCTCGGCCAGCGCGTCGGCGATGGCGATCTTGCGGACGATATTTTTCATCGTCTCGTCAAAGAGCGTCCCGTCGCGGTAGTCCGCGGGGAAGATGAAGTCCACGCGCCCCTTGGCGAGCAGGTCCTCCACGCCCGCGCGGTTGCTGTCCTGATACACGGCCACCGCCTGCCCGCCGTAGGCGCGCATCATCTTCATGCACGGCACGTCGGAAAGGCCGTCGCCGATGTAGATCATGTTCGTGAACGGGATGCGCTTGGAGTCGTCGGGCATCGAGGCGTTGAGCTCCTTATCCTTCGCGACGTCGAGTATTCCCTTGTTGATGCGGTAGACAAACTGGGTCTTGTTTGTGAAGTTGACGTCGAGCTTCGGCCACGAGGCGAGGCCCTCTTCGTTGTAGAAAAACTCACAGGCGTAAATTTCCTTAAATTCGTGGCTCACGCCGCTGCCCTCGATGATCTCGCGCAGGCCGGAGGAGAGCACGTAGTGCTCGATCTCCACGCCCAGCGTTTCGCCGAAGGCGTTGATGCGCGAGAACCAGTCCTGCACGCCGGGGAACAGCTCGATCGCATGCCCGCAGGAGACGAGGTAGTCGCGGTCCAGGCGGATGCCCTTTTTGCGGCACTCCTCGATCATCGTGTACATGTAGGCGAGCAGGCCGTCCATGCGGTTCTCAAAGCCGAAGGAATTCGCGATGCTCCAGAACTCGCCGGGCGTGTAGCCGAGCGAGGGGATGAACGTATAGTCCTGCATGTCGGTCGTGCAGAGGGTCTTGTCAAAGTCGTAGAGAAAGGCGATGATGGGCTTTTTGTTCATGTCGTCTCCTTTTCACCGCGCTGCGGCCAAAGAAAAAATAAAAGGGCGGTCTGAAACCGGCTCCTCTGTGGAGCCGGCCAAAACCGCCCTTTTGCTGTTACTCTTCTCCGTGATAGTTGCGGCCGAACTTGAGGTCATCCAGACGGATGGCATGGCTGGCCGTTTCCACAAACGGGCTGTCGTCCGGCTCAAGCTTCTCTGCCTTGGGCTCCTCAGCCTTCGGCGCGCTCTGCTCCTCTGCCGGAGCGGTCTCCTGCGCCTTTTCGGGCGCGGCCTCCTCCGCCGCGGGGCGGAAGGACGCGAGGATATTTTCCTCGATGGCGTTCACGTCGGCCTCGGTCTTCTGCTCGGTCTTTTCGCCGCCCGCGATCTCCTCGGGCGTCAAGTCAGGCGCGCGCTCGATGAGCGCAAGCTGTGCCTGCGCAAGCTCGCGCGTCTTCTGCAAAAATTCTGCCGTCGCGGCCTTGGCCGCGTTCAATCGGCGCTGCTCGAGCTCGACATCGCTCTGCAGCGCGCCGATCTTGGCGCGGGCTTCGTCCTCCGCGCCGGCGAGCACGGCCTTTTTCTTCTCCTCGGCCTCTTCGACCATGGTGTTGGCCATACGCTGGGCGGTCAGGAGGGCGGCGCGCATGGAATCCTCCGTCGCGCGGTACTCCTCCACCTTGTCGACCAGCACCTTGAGCTTGGCCTTGAGGGCGGCGTTTTCTTTATAGAGCGAGGTATAATCGTCGGTCAGCTCGTCGAGAAACTCGTCGACCATCGCCATATTATATCCACCGAAGGCCGCTTTGCTGAAAGCGCGGCCGGAAACTTCCTGCGGTGTCAGCATGCTATCCCACTCTCCGTTTCTTTACAGGTAGAGGCCGTTATTTTCCAGCTCGTCGATCAGATCGCCCATGATATCCACATGATAGGGCGTGATGATGTACGTGTTGGCCGCGACCTTTTTGATCTTGCCCTCGCCTGCGTAGGCCACGCCGGAGAGGAAGTCGATCAGTCTTCTTGCAATGTCCTTGTTCGTGGACTCAAGGTTGATGACCACCGTGCGCTTTTCCTTCAGATGGTCGGCGATCTCGCTCGCGTTTTCAAAGCGCTCGGGCTTGACGAGCACGACCTTGAGCTGCGTGGTCGCGTTGATGTTCACGACCTTGTTGCGGCGGTCCTCCGCCTTGCGCTCGGCGCTGCGGCGGTCGGCAAAGGCGCCCGTGTCGCCGCGGTCTCTCAGATCGGGGAAATCATCTTCATATTCCTCGTCCTCATCCTCATAGGGGTGAGCCCACTTTTTCAGATCATCCAAAATACCCATGGTATCAAGACCTCCTCGATCAAATCGTATAATTGCGGGCACCGAAAATCGCCGTGCCGACGCGCACCATCGTCGCGCCTGCGCGCACCGCGTCCTCGTAGTCTCCGCTCATGCCCATTGACAGTATATCAAGTGTATTATCATACAACTTGGCATTGATGTCAACAAAAAGTGCATGAACTTTTTCAAAGTAGGGCAGGCTGCCGTGCTCGCCCTCGGCGACCGGCGGGATACACATGAGGCCGCGCACGCGGACATTTGCGCACTTTTTGGCCTCTTCCGCCGCCTGCTCCAGGCTCTCGGGCGCAAAGCCGCTCTTGGCCTCCTCGCCGCCGATATTCACCTCAAGCAGGATATCCTGCACGATGCCCAGCTTCTCGGCCTGCTTGTCGATGGCAGAGAGCAGCTCGAGCGAGCCGACCGATTCGATCATCGCGACCTTGCCGACGACATTTTTCACCTTGTTGCGCTGGAGGTGGCCGATAAAGTGCAGGGGCGCGCCGTCATAGGCGTGCTCGGCGAGCTTTTTCGTCATCTCCTGCTCGCGGTTCTCGCCCAGCACGTCGATGCCCGCGGCGATGGCCTGACGGCAGGCGTCCGCGTCGTTCATCTTGCTCGCGCCAACGAGGGTAATTTCGCTTACGTCGCGGCCCGCCTCTTTGGCGGCCGCGGCGATGTTTGCGCGCACGCGCGCGATGTTTTCAGCAATGCTCATTTCTAATCTACGACCTTTCCGTTATATAGCTCCCCTGCCGAAACGATGACCTCATCGTTCGGGCGCAGGGTGTAAAGGGACTTTTGGCTCTCCGTGGCGGCTTCGATCGTGCCGGGCTCCACCAGACAGTAGTCGCTGCCCTGATAGACGATGCTCACAGGCTTGAAGTACGCCACGCGCCCGACGAGGCAGTAAACGCCTGACACGCCGTTTTCATCCACGCGCAGCGCGTTTTTCGGCACGCGCAGGCCGTCGTACGCGCTGATGATGAGCTCGGCGTTCTGCTCGCGCAGCAGCGTCATGTAGGATAAGTACCGCGTGCTCTTGAGCACGATCAGGCATTTGCCGTTCTCCACGGCGCTGATGCGCGTGAGCGTGACGGGCAGGTCAAAGCCGACGCCCGACGCCATGCGGAGCGTCAGCCTGCTGTTCTCCTTCAGGGACGCGGCGTCCTCCTCGTTCACGTTCGCGGCGAAGTACCACGCGCTGCCCTGAATGAGCTTGCCCACCGTGGTCGAAACGCTCTGCGGCGCGGCGGACGAAAGCTGCGAGGGCGTCATCGTCTCAAGGACCTCCGGCGTCAGCACGCTCTCGTACCCGTCGGCCACGGCGCTGTAAGTCCCCGACACGGGCGCTGTGATGCGCGTCGTGCCGCCGCTCGCCGCGCCCGAGAGCGCGGTGATCTGCGCGTTCAGTTCGTCGAGCTTCGCCGTTAAGTCATCGCTGCCGTTGTAGGCGTATTCGCGCTTCAAGACCGTCGTTTTGAGCTGGGGGATCAGCGTGTCGAGCGAGCTGTACGCGCCCGACTCGTAGGCCGCACGCACGGAGATGATCTGCTCGCGGATGTCGGTATCCAGACGCAGCGCGGTGGCCGCGTCGCTCGAGGCGCTCTTGGCGTACTCAAGCTGCTCTTTCTGCGCGCGCAGTGTCTCGAGCTGCTGCGTGGCGTTCAGCGCGTCGGCCGAGCGGTAGACGGAGGCGATGGTGTCGCCCTGGCCCACGCGCTCGCCCTCGGCGTGCTTGAGCTCGATGAGCGTTTCATTGCAGTCCACGACCTGCTCGTCGCGCACCACGTAGCCCCGCAGGGCAATGGACCGCTCGCTGTGATAGCGGTAGACGAGCGTCGTCGTCTCGGGGCTGACAAAGTAGTTGTAGCCCTGCACGGCGAAATACCCGATGACCGCCAAAAGGAGCAGGATCGTGATGATCTTTGTGGAAACGGATGTAGATTTCATGGCACACTCCCGGATCAGGCGTGCTTACTCCTCGCTTTCCTCCGCGCCTTTGAGATCGATGGCCGCGATGGGCACGATCGTTGAGATCGCGTGCTTGTAGAGCATCTGCTGCTTGCCGTCGCTCTCCAAGATGACGACAAAGCTGTCAAAGCCCGTGATGACGCCGCGCATCTGGAAGCCGTTGACGAGAAATACCGTCACGCTCGTGCGATTGCGGCGCGCAGAGAGGAGAAATAGGTCCTGAAGGTTTGCGATTTTTTTCATGGCTTTTCTTTCCTTTCTTTTTTGCGGACGGCTTGTCCGCGTTAAAGTCAGGATACGCCATAGGTATGGAGAATTTCTGTCGAAAAAGCGAGGCAATCGGGGAGAATCCTCGTTTTTTTCCAATAAAACCAGTGGATGCTGGGGTCGCGCCGCAGCCACGTGAGCTGGCGCTTGGCATACTGGCGGGAGCGGAGCTTGATCTCGTCGATGGCCTCCTCGCGCGCGGCCTCGCCGTCCAAGTAGGCAAGCGTCTCCTTATACCCGATGGCCTGCATGGCCGTCACGTCGCGGGGAAGTCCGGAATCGAGCAGCGCTCTGACCTCGTCGAAAAGACCCGCCTCGACCATTTTGTCGACGCGGAGGTCGATGGCGCGCTTCATGTCGTCCCGATCCTCATAGGCAAGGCCGATGCGCACGGAATCGTAGCGCGGGGGGATGAGTCTCGTCTCCGCGTTGTGCTGTGCCATGGTCTTGCCGGTCTCGTAGTAGACCTCGAGCGCGCGGAGGATGCGCTTTTTGTCGTTCAAATGGAGATTTCCGGCGGTCTCGGGGTCGATGCGTCGGAGCTCGGCGAACATCGCCTCGCCGCCCTCCTTGTCCCAGCGGGATTCCAACTCCGCGCGGTATCTGCCGTCCTTGTCACCGCCGGCGAAGCCGTGACCGGCGAGCAGGGCATTGAGGTAAAGCCCCGTGCCGCCGACGATGACGGGCTGCTTCCCGCGCGAGAGGATATCGTCGACGCACTTCGCCGCGTCGTCCGCATAGCGGGCAACGGAGTAGTTTTCCCGCGGGTCGGCGACGCCGACCATGTGATGCGGAATGCCCTGCATCTCCTCCGCCGTCGGCGCGGCGGTACCGATGGCCATGCCGCGGTAGATCTGCATCGAGTCGCAGGAGACGACCTCGCCGCCGAGCATTTTCGCAAGCTCGACGCCGAGCCACGTTTTGCCGCAGCCCGTCGGGCCGACGACGCATACGAGTTTCATCTTCTCCCTCCTGCGCTCACGCGCGCTTGAACATTTTTTCGAGCTCGTACTTCGTGAGCTTGGCTTTCACGGGCCGTCCGTGCGGGCAGAACTGCACCTCGCCGCTCTGCACCTTGTCGACGAGCACGCGCAGCTCGCTTAAATCGCTCTTCCATCCACCCTTGATGGCCGCCTTGCAGGCCATCGTGTGCAGCAGCGCGTCGCGCGCGGCGGCGGGGTCGGCGGTGTGGGCGGTGACGAGCTTGTCGGCAAGCTCTTCGAGCGCGGGGATGGCGTCGCCGCTGTCGATATCGGCGGGGATGGCGCGCAGGATCAGGCTCCCGCCGCCGAACTCCTCGCACTCAAAGCCGAATTCGCGCAAAAGCTCCAAATTCGCCGCAAGCGCGCTGTACTCCTCGGCGGCGAACTCCGCCACGAGGGGAGCGAGCAGGGCCTGACACATCAGTGGCTCCTGGTTGGCCTTCATGCGGTCGAAATTCACGCGCTCGTGCGCGGCGTGCTTGTCGATGAGCCAGACGTTTTTATCCTCGTCCTCGCAGACGATGTAGGTGTCGAGCACCTCGCCCGCGATGCGCCACGGCGCGGCGGACGGGGGAACGAACGTCGTCTGCTCGATCTCGGGCTCTTCCTGCTTCGCAGGGGCAAACACGGGGACGGCGGGCGCTTCCGGCTCGGGCTCTGCCGCAGTCTCCGCCGCCGGTCCGATGATCGGGCCAGTCACGACGGGGCGGGCGTTTTCCTCGGGCATCGGCAGCGTGACGACCTCGTCGTCATGGTTTTCCACAGAATGGACAGACTTTTCCACAGGCTGTGACTGCTGTGCTGACAGTACTGGCGCGGACGCGGGCGTTTCATGGCGCACATAGTCGGAAAGCGCCGCTTTGCCGCCGCTCTGCGTGTCGATGGCGGGCACTCTCGTCTGCCACTGCGGGGCGGGCGCGGGCTTCACCGGCGCGCTCTGCGGCGCGGACACGGGACGCGCACCGGCAGGTGTATAGGCGGGCTTTTCCGCCGTCTTCCTGCTCTCGCGGTACTGCTGCGAGGTCATGTTGGCGAAGAAATCGCCGCGCGGATTCTGTACTTGAGACGCGGGCTTCGGCTGGGGGCGCTCGGCCTCCTCGCGCTTGTCGAGCGCGGCCATGACCGCGTGGTAAACGAGATCAAACACGCGCTTTTCGCCCACGAACTTCACGATGGTCTTGGCAGGGTGGACGTTCACATCCACCATGTCGCGCGGCAGCTCGACGAGCAGCACGCAGCCGGGGAACTTGCCCTTCATCATGCGGTTGGAGTACGCTTCTTCGAGCGCGGCGGTGAGAAGCTGGGATTTGACGAGCCGCCCGTTGACGAAAAACGTCTGCATGCCGCGCGTGCCGCGCGAGGCGATGGGCGAGGTCACAAAGCCCGTGACGCCCATGTCGCCGTCCGCGCCCTTGACCTCAAGGAGCGAGAGCGTGAACTCACGCCCGAGAGAGGCGTAAATGGCGGAGCGCAGCGCGCCGTCGCCGGGGGTCAAAAGCGTCTGCGTGCCGTCCTTGATGAGCTTGAACGACACCTCCGGATGCGAGAGCGCAAGATGGCCGACAAGGCCCGCGATGGCCGTGGCCTCCGCGCTGTCGCGCTTCATAAACTTTAAGCGCGCGGGCGTGTTGTAGAAGAGGTCGCGCACGATGATGCTCGTCCCCTCGGGGCAGCCCGCGTCCTCGACCGTGCCGGGGACGCCGCCCTCCAGATGGAGCTTTGCTCCGCTGAGCGCGCCGCGCTCGCGCGAGAAAATGTCGAGCCGAGAAACGGAAGAGATCGCCGCGAGCGCCTCGCCGCGGAAGCCCAGCGTGCCGATGGCAGCCAAATCCTCCGCCGTGCGCAGCTTGCTCGTCGCGTGGCGCAGAAAAGCGAGCGGCACCTGTTCGGCCGGAATGCCGCTTCCATTGTCCGTGATCCGCACCAGCGAGATACCGCCGTCGCGGATTTCCACGGTGATCGCCGTCGCACCGGCGTCCATTGCATTTTCCACCAGCTCCTTTACCACGGAAGCCGGCCGTTCCCCGACCTCACCGGCCGCAATTTTATCGATCGTATTCTGATCCAGTACTGCTATGGTAGCCATGTTGTTCCTTTCTGTTTCGGATTGATTCTAACTTATGTTCTGATCCAGTATTCCCCTATTTCCAGCGGTTTTTCACCTTTCCCTGGAAACGGTACAGGGTATTTAAAGCATCCATCGGTGTCATATTCGAGATATCAAGCTCCGAGACCGCCAAAGCAGCACCCACCGCCCGCAGCCAGGGAAAGGGCTACGCGCTTGTCGCCGTAGTCTATCTGCTCGGCCTGTGCATGGGCGCACTCGACATGGGCATCGTCAACCCCGCGCGTACCGTTATCCAGAACACGCTCAGCGTTGACGATAGCCTCGGCGTATGGATCATCACCATCTACACGCTCGCCTACGCCGTGTCGAGGCGTGACCGTGATCCCTCTGAACGTGACGCTG
>ENA-OPYH01002075-OPYH01002075.1-human-gut-metagenome-genome-assembly--contig:-NODE-2075-length-10255-cov-4.874706_pt1 | contig 10255 bp, 4 predicted proteins | sample MGYA00241254_ERZ501488 | MGnify/ENA primary metagenome ERZ501488 (study PRJEB25962, sample SAMEA2042660) | human gut metagenome | biome: human gut; feature: human-associated habitat; material: faeces...
TGCTTTTTCAAAAGTAACAGAAGGCAATATGTTGGTTTCCAATCATATGATAAAAATGTCCTGTTTCAGGAGTGATAGAGGCAGTGATACAGGAAAACATCCTGTATCACTGCTATAACGCTTGAATATCAATATCTGAAACTTTTGTAGTGATAGAGTGATAGAAGATTTGCAGAAAAACTGATTCTTCGTCACTTTCAGGGTAGTTCAAGCACATGATTGCTAGACTGACCGCAGACCGGACAGCGGACTCCTTGATGCGTACCGGACAATGTTACATAATAGGAACTGTTGATTTATAGTCCATAGATAAAGCCCTTTAGCATATTTGCTGCCCCGAAAGTGACGAAGAACCAATATTTATATGAAATACGGTATTTAGTTGTGATTTTGGTGCGATTACTTCAGTGCGCTCCTTAAAAAAGACGAGGTTCTCAAACCTATTTCCAATCCCATCATTAGCAAGTAACATTTTCTAAAGTTAGGTGAAAATTTTATGCCACATGGGGCGATAGAAAAGGGCCAAATTCCCGGAATGAAAAAAGGACTGTGGAAGCAGCCCTTACACAGTGATGTAAAAAGGGGTTGGTCGTACGTGTCGTGCAAGGGGAATATAAACGTAACAGATTGAAAAACTGTAAATAGCATCGGGTGAAAACTGTATAAGGAGGAACGTGCGATATCTGTGGAAAATTTTTCCGAAAATACTGTTTTGTGAAAATGCATTTAGAAAACTCCTGGCAGGTTTTCTAATAAAAATGTAAGAGTTTTTTCTAAAATACTAATATCATTTGATAATCAAATATTATTTTCATATCAAAAATCTACAAAAAAATGACTAAAATAAACGATCGTTTTTTTTAGTCATTCAAAAGTCAACATTTTTTTTCAATCTTCCAAACTTTTTCAAAATAAAAACTCCTTAATTATCAATAGTTATCGTAAATTTTCACTTAGGATATTATCTAAACCCGCATCCAGCCTAAAAATGACTAAAAAAAACGATCGTTTTCGGTCGTCAAAATACATGATGTTGCTATTGTTAACTATTTTTCTAGAAATGAATAAGATAGGGTAAAGTTAGTGATGTGAGAAAAGTATAAGGAAATAGATTATTCAATAAACTTAATATTAATAATTTAATAGGGTAAAATTATGAAAACAAGATTACTTATGTTGTTATCAGTCTTTATGGCGATAACGAGTGTGGGATGGATGCAAGCTCAATCTATTACTTATTACAAGACTGGGAGTGGATCAGGAGGTACAGGAACCGAACAAGATCCTATTGTGAAAATATCGTTGGACGAAATTTTGAGGGATGCTAATGCTAAAACTGAATCAGACAGTATTGTGGTTAGTCTATCGAATGGAGACTATACTGCTGCATCCGGAACTTTCCTGATTACAAAATCCGGGATTAGTATTATTGGGACTGATTCTAATAAAGTTGTCATAAAGTCTCCGTTCGATATAACTCTTTCCGAAAAGGGAAATATTTCTTTTAGTTCTTTGCAAATTGCAGCAACAACGGCGACGGGAAGAGGCTTAGTCGATATTAAATCATCCAATACAACGGTTTCCTTTCTTGACGTTAAATTGAATATTGAAGGGGCTGGTACTGCCGATGGTGGCTCTACGACTTGTTTTGGTATCGTTTCCCAACTTGAAGTTGATAATAATACGGTGAATTTTGTCGCTTCCCATATGTATATGTCAAAAGGTTTTCAGAGAGGATTATGTTTTAGGGATGGAGCCGGACATACACTTAATATGGAGAATAGCAAAATTGACGGACCAGCAGGTGCTTCTGGTTATTCGTATGTGATCGGTATCGGTTCTTGGCCGAGAATGACTTTGGTCAAAGATCCGGTTACATATAATATAAAAAACTCAGTAGTTGATGTAAACTATTATGCCCTGTTTACTAATAATCAAAAGGCTTCTGCTGTACCGGTTGTTATCAATATTGAAGGGAGTGATATTACAGCTTGGTCTGCTTTGTACTTGCGTGGCGATCAAGTTCAGGATGCTTTCCCTCATACTGTGAAAATAAGTGATACCCGATTGAACGGACGTTCTTATTTTAATGGACCGTCCGATGGTTTTGGAACAATTGTATTGGATAATTGCCAAAAAATGGATTTGACAATGGATTCGAAGTGTCGTATCACGGCAACCAATAAGAAAATCCAATCGAGTGTCAATACCTATATGGTTGTAGCCGATATCCGTAACAACACTAAAGGAACTTGGAAAATTGTCCCTGTGGATGCTGATACTTGTCTTATTCAGTCTAATAATGATATATATACACCGACTTTATTTACTTTGGCATCAACGGCAGCATTAACTATAAATGGCATCGAAAATGTAAAATTCCAGTCGGAGGGAGGTAAACCCTGTATTACCGTTTATAAGCAAGACGGCTCTTTACGAAATGCCGCCAGTGATATAACAACATTGCTGACAAAAATTTCGATTTCGGATGGTGATAAAGTTGTTTTCCCGGAAGGTTCTTTTACTTTTCCTCAGAAATTTGTCTTGGATAAATCTCTTACGATAGAGGGGGCCGGCAAAGACAAAACAACCCTTACCGGAACAGTCCAAGTGACAGCAACATATGGTACAAAAATAAATTTCAATAATTTGCATTTGTCTGCCTCTTCGACTGATGTACATGCAATTGAAGTAGGAACGGATAAAGGTAATGAAGCTCCAGATATTACTATAACTGATTGCATGATTGATAATGCAAATAATGGTGTGCGATTGATGGGTGCCGGGGCTAAACTGACATTGAAGAATACGGATATCACAGCTCGCTATTATGGGGTAAGTGTTCGCAATGAAAAACAGACAGTATCGATTGATGGTGGTACGATTAAAGGGTGGGCTGCAATAATGACAAGTGCCGGCGGTTTGACGACCGGTGATGGGACATTGGCAAGTACAGGTACGTCTATAGATATAAAGAATGCCACACTGAAATCAGCTACTATTTCAAATGAGGGATATGGAGTCATTGTATTACAAGAAAAATATAATGGTGTGACGCTCGCCATTGACGGTTCTACTTTGGAGGCTACTGATGAGAATATAGGTACTAACGAGGCGGGTGTACGTGCCTTGTCTGCGTTGGATATCCGCTCTTATGGGAATAAGGTTACTGTTAAGGGTAGCCATCTTTCGTCTCTTTATGGTGAAAATTATTATAAGCTGGAAGGAAAAACTTTACATGCCGCTATTATTAATTTAGGCTGGCATGGCTCTGGTGATAAATCTGTATTGGCAGACAATACGATTGAAATCACTAATTCTCAATTGAACGGAAAAATCGGTGAAAATCCAGTTTATTCATATCGGGATAAGGAAGAGAAAGCGCATGATAAGTTGACTATAAATGGAAAAACTTATGATCCGGCTTCCGGACTTATTTGTTATGGTGAACAGGATTTGCAAAGCAAGCTCGATCATGCAATTGCGGGTGAGACTATACTGCTTCCTGTTGGAACGTATGAGTTAAGCAAGCAGTTGACAATCAAAGAAGCTGTGATCTTGCAGGGTACGATTACCGATAAAGATTCCACAATTCTTATTGCAGCCGATGATTGGTCCGGTTCAGATGGAAGCAGTAAGCATCTTGTTAGTATTCAGGCAAACGATGTAGCTTTGAAAAACTTGGTAATAGATGGGTCTAAATCTCTAGCAGAAGGTTCAGGTAGTGGTATTAATGTCTACATATCAACTGGCGTTACATTGGATAATATAATCTCAAGAAACAATAAAGCAGCCGGTCTGATCGTAAACGGCTCAACTGTTTCTGCAACCAATTTCTGTACTTCCGGTAACGAATGGTATGGTGTAAATGTGGATAAAGGACAAGAAGTTACAGAATCTCCTGCATTTATAATCGGTTCGGGATGTTGCTTTGCAGAAAAAGTTGCCATTAAATCTGATGCTGTGGATGCACCCGCAAGTTATGTCGTTGGTAACGGATGGTTCAAAACAAAGGTAACAGAAGGAGACAAAACTTTTTCTGTTTGGGTTAACGGTGCTACCGGCGGTTTGGACTTTGCGATTACTTCTGTTCCGGCATCCGTTATCTACGGACAGCCTACTTTGCCGTTGCTGACAAATGTTGACAGTGCTTATTATAAAGCTGGAAAAGTTAAGATTACTGTCGATAACGAGGCGGTAGTGAAAATAGAAAAAGACTCTTTGCTGATATTGAAACCGGGTAAGGTTAATCTAACTTTGGCTGTGGGTGATACTGCTGTTACACAGTCTTTGGATGTTCTGAAAAAGACATTGACTATCACGGGTATTACGGCTACGACAAGAATTTATAATGGTAGCAAAGAGGTTGGTTTGGTTACAACCGATATGAAAGTGGACGGCCTTGTGGGGGATCATACTTCTGAAGGTGTTATTATTGCTCCGACTACAGGTGAAGCTCTTTCTGCTGACGCTGGCGTACAGCCGGTGACCGTAACGGCTGCTTTGAAAGATAGTTATGGTGACTATTACGAACTGGCAGAAATAACCGGTGTGATGGATACGATCAAGAAAGTGAAACTGATTTATAAAACTGCCACTTCGGATGCAATAGACTTTGGTAAGGTTAGTACCAAAACTTTCACAGCAGCTTTGGCTGATGGAACTGCATTTGTAAATGGCGAAGATGCGAGTGTTTTAGGTGGTACACTCCAATTTGATTGCCCGGCAACCGATGTATCTTTAGCAGGTAAGTATCCTATAATGCCTTATGGTTATACTTCCAACAATTACGAAATCTATTATAAAGCTGATTCACTTCAAGTGAATGCTGTTGCACCGAAAGCTGAAATCACGGCTGTAACGGTAAATGGAGTAGGCGATCAGGCTTCTATATCTGTTGTTGGCCGTATCTTGTCCAATGGTGGTACACCGACTGATCAGTTGAAGGCGACAGTTATACCGAAAACAGGTGGCTCTGGTCCTGGAACAACTGTCAATGTTGCAAAGGACGGTACTTTCAAAACTGAAAATATAAAACTTACAGCCGCAATGTATACAGTAGAACTTACAGTTGTAGCAAACGAAACTCTTGTTTCTGATACAGTAACTTCCGGAGAAGTTAATTTGGCTGCAAAATTGCAAAATGTAAACTTCACATCGGTTCCTGCCCGTATGACTTACGGAAGTACAGCCGGTATAGCTGTTGCAAGTACGGAAGCTGATGCCAAGCTTGTTTATACTATTACAGGTGAAGCCATAAAGTTTAATTCTGATTCGACGGAAGTAGAAGCTGTAAAAGCAGGAGAGGCTACTGTAACGATAACAGCTACTAAAGCGGAGTACGTAACAGCTATCGCTAAACAAACGATTAAGGTTGAACCTAAATTGGTAACGGTCAAAGCTGTTGCAAAGGATAAGGTTTATGATGGTAAACTTGATGCCGAAGTTTCTTTTACGGCTGAAGGTATTTTGGAAAAAGATGCATCATTGGTTACTCTCAATACTACAAGTGTAACAGGCACTTTTACAGATAAGAACGCCGGTGAAAGTGCGAAGACTGTAATTCTTAAAGGCGAATGTTCTTTGAATAACAATACTGGTAACTATGTCTTGGCTCAACCGGCTAATCCGACAGCCAAAATATCAAAAGCCAAGATCACTTCCATTTTCGCATCTAACGTGAAGCGCAGTTACAAAACAACTTCATTGTCTTATAAATTGGATGCTGAAGGTCTTGTAAATGGTGAACTGATTACTACACCGGGCTTATACACCGGAACAATCAGTGTGAAAGAGGCATCAGGCAAATATTCTATAGATATGACTGGTGTTACGTTCCGTAATTACGATTACGCAGGTGTTCAACCGATCGGAGGTGATGTTACCATTATAAAGGGAATTCCGACTATCGTAACTTATAATACGGAAGGAAATGCTGGTGCTGCAGGCATGGTTGTCGATAACGGTGGCTGGGAAAATCTCGGCACACCGGAAATTGCTGATGCAACAGAAACAGGGAAAGTATTTGCAAGGTTGACATATCCTGATGGAACCGTAACCGGTAATACTATCATTAAAGAAAAGCAAGCACCTGCTGTAACGATCAGCTTGGAAAATGTCGCTTCTGCTTCTTACTATTCCCGTAAATCTCCGATGACAAAGGCTGTCGGTAGCCAGCTTGGCTATAGTGAAGAAAAAGTCTTGAACATAACTGTCAGTGGAACCTATACGGTGGAATCGACAACCCCTTCCGTAATTACTGTATATAAGAAGAACGATGATAAGTATTATATTAAGGGAACAGGTGTAGGAACAGGTGCTATCCTGGTTAAAGTAGGTGACGCTGTTGTTTCTAAGACTATTGATGTGGTTCCTGCTACATTGAATGTGACTGTGTCCGGCCAAAATAAAGAGTATGACGGTACAACAACAGCCAATATCGCATTGCTGTTGGATGCAGCCGAAGGTGCTTCTCTTGATTTGGAAGGTGTATCGTTCAACTATACAAGCAAAGATGCAGGTAATAAAAGTATTCTTCCGTCAAAAGATATTGTTCTGAAAGGAAATAATGCAGATAACTATGAGTTGAAAGCCATATCCTTGAGTGGTGAAATCTCTAAACGTACACTGATTGTGACCAGCCAGATAAGTAAATATTATGATGGAACCAATACAATTGATTTGACGGATTATTCTGCAACGGGATTATTGACAGAAGAGACCGTACCGACAGTTACGGCAACATTTACCGGCGATGCCAATGTCGGTTTGGATAAGGATATCAAGCTAGCATTGAAGGATAATAATAGTAACTATGTTTTAGCTACCGAAGGCAATACGGCTAAAGGTAATATTTCTAAATCTACGTTGGAGGCAACTTTGCCGGAAAAGGCAACAGATGCGACTAATTTAAAGAATAATATTACATATGTAGTTCGTGAATCAGGTGAAACGGTTAAAGCTAATGCTGGTGTTAACCAATATGTAACTGTTACAGGTTCTAATCCATTCTCTGTAAAAGCAACAGATAATGACAATTGCGTTATCATTGTGAATAATACGGCTGTAACCAAGTCCGACCCTGTTACTCCTCCTTCTGGTGGTGATGGAGACGAAAACGTTACGATCTCTTTGGATGCAACGACAAAAGCTCTTCCACGTCTCGAAGAATTCGTTTTGGAAGCAACTGTTTCTCCTTCCGGTAAAACAGTGACATGGAGCAGTAGCGATCCGACGATCGCCAGCGTGACAGCCGATGGCAACAAGGTAACCGTAAAGGGGCTTAAAGTCGGAACAGCTACGATCACAGCTAAGATCGGTGACGTGACCGCTACTTGTGAAGTGACGGTAGACTTTGCAACCGGCCTTGAAGAAGCCCTTGCCAATACGGAAGTGTTTGGAAGAAAGGGAAATATTTATGTGAATCCGATTCAGTCGCTACAAGTGACCGTTGTGAACATGATCGGTAAGATCGTCTACAATGCACGTATCAGTAGCTATGCGCGAATACCGGTAACAAAAGGCATTTACATTGTGAAATTAACCAATGTCGGAAATACGAAAGTTATTAAGGTAAATGTATACTAATCCATATTTAGTATTGAATGAGAAAGGGCGTCCACGAGGATGCCCTTTTTTGTTTCTTTTCGTTTCCTGACAGTCCGGTATCCCCTCCCTGCTTATGCCAAAAAAGAAACTCTCTTCTTTTCACTCTCTTTTTAATTTATATTTTGATCAATATGAGGTTATGCCTCATTCTATTATTTTGAGAAAACAGCCTATATAGGACGCAGTCCCATGCTATGTTAATTTATCTCATCCGGCCACGGGCAAGCCTTTCCTGTCGCCTTGAAAGATGGCCGTTGGGCATCTACTTTACGGAGGTGGTCGCCGAGTTCTTTGGAGAGGCGTTTGACGATTTCCGGGTGACGGGTGCTAAGGTCGTTCTTTTCGCCGATATCGTCGGAGATGTTGAACAGTTCTTTCTTGCCGGTACCGTAATAGTAAATCAGTTTCCAGTCGCCATTGCGGACCGCACAGTTGAAGTTGATGCCCGGACCGTCGTTGCCCCAGTTGTTTGGCATATTCCAGAAGAGGGAACGCCCTTTGGAAGGATCGCCCGTCCCGGTGAGCAGAGGAACGAAGCTGATGCCGTCGATAGGTTGCACCGTCTCGTAGTCCTTCACTCCGGCCATTTCCAGGATAGTCGGGTAGAAGTCTTCTATCAGCAGGTATTTGTCGCAACGGGTATTCGGTTGGGCTACTCCCGGCCAACTGACGATCATCGGTTCGCGGATACCCCCTTCGCAAAGGGAACCTTTGCCGCTCAGCAACGGATAGTTCTGCGTGTACAACGGGCCGTCACGCCATTCGGACGTAGAGGCAAGGCCGCCGTTATCGCTCATGAAGAGGATGATCGTATTGTCTGCCTCCCCGTTCTTTTCCAACCAGTCCATCAGATCGCCCAGGCTCTTGTCCATCCCTTCGATTAGGGTGGCGTAGGCTGCCTCATGGTCTGTCATTCCCTTCTTTTTGTATTTCTCGTAGAAGCGCATGTCCTTATTCAGTGGAATATGGATGGCATAGTGGGACATGTAGAGGTAGAACGGCTGGTTGTATTTCTTCGCCTTGTCGAGCGCCTTGATCGCCTCCAATGTCAAGGCTTCGGTAGCGAATGTTTCCGTGCCCCAATACTTTTCGAGGCCGGGGATGGACATCAGCGAAGTCGGTTTGCCATCCTTCGTATGGCCGTAATTCTCTTCGCCTAAATAGCTTGCCAGACCGCCGGCGGCATGACCGGCAATGTTGACTTCGAATCCCCAGTGGTGCGGGTCCTCTCCCGGAGTGTCGATCGCGCCGAAATGGGCTTTCCCGCAGTGGATCGTATGATAACCGCTATTTTTCAAGAGCTGGACGAAAGAAGTCCCGACGAAGGTATTGTTTGTTCCCGTAACCTGACTGACGCCGTTATAGTTCCAGTCAGGTATGTCGAGCAGACTGTCTTTGCGGTCGGTCGTCTTATCCTTTTGCAGCGTCCAGTTGGTGACACGGTGGCGGGCGGCATTCGTCCCGGTGATCAGGCTGCAACGAGACGGGGAACTGATACTGCTGGCATAGGCCTGGGTGAACATGACTCCCTGGCGGGCGAGGCGTTCCATGTTGGGCGTCTCGTAGACTTCGTTATAATGCGTCTTTTCTGTCCAGAAAGGCAGGGAAGTGTCTTCCCATCCCATATCGTCAACCATAAAGAGGATGATGTTCGGCCGCTTGGCAGGCTGGTCGGCTGCCTGCATATTTCCTGTCTGGAAAGCGGGCAGGATTACTAAAGGCAATAAGATTCGTTTGTCCATCTTTTTTGTGTTTTTCGGTTTATATTCCTGTGAAAGTTACTGATATGACAAAGATACGCTTTACAAAAGAAAAGGAAGAGGCTTTGAAATCCTTTAGTGAATATTCACGTTTAAGGGGAATTTATCAAATTATTGCTAAATATAGTAGTTTAACTATTAATCATAGTTCTATTATTGTACTTTATAGTTATCTTTGGTCATTCATCTGATAAATAAACATGGAATATGAAGAAACTGACTCCTAAAGAAGAAGATATCCTGAGTTATTTCTGGACGAACGGTCCGTTGTTTATCCGTGAGTTATTGGAATTGCAGGAAGAGCCCAAGCCGCACTACAACACGCTTTCCACGATCGTACGCGTGCTGGAGGAGAAAGGCTATATCGGGTATCGCCCGTATGGAAACACCTATCAGTATTATGCATTGGTCTCGGAGGACGAATACCGGAACAAGACGCTGAAAAACGTGGTAAGCCGCTATTTCGGAGATTCCTATACGCGTGTCGTTTCTTCGCTGATAGACCGTGACGAACTGTCGGTCGAAGAATTGGAAGAATTGCTACAGCAGATTAAGAACCGTAAAAATAAATGAGATGGTTACCTTCCTCCTTTATATCGTCAAGTCTACTTGTTGCCTGACTCTGTTTTACTTGGGTTATAAAGCCTTGTTGAGCAACGAGACGTTTTTTCGCTTCAACCGGATGGTGCTGCTGGCGGGGATGCTGGTGTGCATGCTGCTGCCGTTTGTCGAGCTACGGACGGAATCGCCCGGTGTGCTGCAAATGCCGTTGTTGCAGTTGGAAGAGATGATACAGGAAGGAGTGGGGGAGACGGTTTCGCAGCACTCCGTTGTCCACATCATCGCACCTTCATAAGCTGCTTTGTAGTTGACATTCGCATCAATAT
>ENA-OPYH01002076-OPYH01002076.1-human-gut-metagenome-genome-assembly--contig:-NODE-2076-length-10255-cov-3.112941_pt1 | contig 10255 bp, 6 predicted proteins | sample MGYA00241254_ERZ501488 | MGnify/ENA primary metagenome ERZ501488 (study PRJEB25962, sample SAMEA2042660) | human gut metagenome | biome: human gut; feature: human-associated habitat; material: faeces...
TTCGAGATCATGGCCTTATTGGTGAAAGAGCAGACGAAGATGTTGCGGCCTTCCAATGTCTTCTGCAAGCATTCCATCACCGAGGTATACAACACGATCCTCCTCACATTCCTGAAAGGGATCAGTACCGAGAAGGGAAGAGCGATCCTAGACCGATTCGATCTCAAACAATCCTATGATTTATAGCGAACACTTAATGAGTTTAATCACAGACAAAATCTATCCTAAATGAAACGATTATTGATGAGTAGAAAAATGATGTTGGTCACATTTATGGTATTGCCTTTTCTGGCGGCGAGACCGGTTCTGGCTCAAGACACCCTGAAACTGGATCTTGGGAAAGCGCTAGAGATCGCCCTTAGCGAGAACCCGACCGTAAAAGTTGCCGATAAAGAAATACAGAAGAAAAAGAATAGAAAGCGGAAGCAGATGCATTCTTAAGATTCTCTAAACCACCTGAAATCCCTTAACAAATCAGCACATGACCGCTATAGTATTTGTAGTTAAAAAATATTTAACAATTTAGTAAAGAATTAAAGGTGCTGAGGAAGAGGAGTACATCGTTACTGCCGTCAGAGAGAACCGTTCGGGGAGAGGAGCAAAGCTGCCGGTCAGACCGGTTGGGAGAGAAGATCACCCGGCTGAAAGACGGTTTCGGAGAGGGATGATGGAAGGTAGCTTCTAAACCGGATATCTGAAGGGCTGGAAAGTCTGTGGAGGTTCCTGGATTCAGGATTTCAGAATGCAGAGGCAGGGCAGGTAGGATTTCCCGGAGTGGTTTCCGTTAAAGAACTTAAGAGATACAGAAAATTGTCTGTAAGATAAGGTGGTACCGCGAGATTTTCGCCCTTTACATTAGTAAAGGGCGTTATTTATATTATAGACAATTAGAAAAGTAAAGGAGAGATAGAATGAGCAAGGAGCTTGATAATTATGTGAAAGCATTCGAGATTGCTCCGCTGACGACATTTTACAAAAATAGTATTTTGGTGGCAATTATAGCAACAATATTGAATTTGTTGATTTTCAGTATGGCAGCATATGTGCTTGTAAGATGTAGATTTCGATTTAAGGGTTTGATTACAATGCTGTTTTCGGCAGCTCTTGTGATTCCGGGAGCCGCGCTTTTGCAGCCGTTATATCAAACGTTAAATTCGGCACATCTTTACGATACGTTGACAGGGTTGATAGTTGTATATGCGGCGCTTGGAATGCCGACTACCTTATATATTATGATGAGCTATTATAAGACAATTTCTCCTACTTTGGAGGAAGCTGCATATATTGATGGAGCAGGATTTTTCAGAACATTTGTACAAATTATTTTGCCGCTTACGAGACCGGCATTTGCGACTGCCGGGGTACTTCAGTTCCTGCTTTGTTGGAATGAATTCCAGTTTGCGTTGACATTGACTACGGGAACTGAAAAAAGAACGCTTCCAATTGCGTTATATTATTTCAAGAGTGCGTTTGCAAGTGATTATGGAGCTATGTTTGCAGCTACGGTGCTTGTTACAGTTCCAAGTATTATTGTTTATATGTTGATGCAGAAGCAAGTAATATCCGGATTGGCTGCCGGTTCTGTAAAAGAATAGAATTCGGAGGAATGCGGATGATGAATGATGAAATTTTGCGGATTAATGGATTTGAAATTGTAGAAGATGGATTTGATCAAGACAAAAATAAATATTATGAAGGAATTTTTACACAAGGAAACGGATATTTTCATGTGAGAGGAAGTTTTGAAGAAGGACTTGCAGATGCTCCGCAAAATGAAGTGTACACCAGAACGATGAAGAGTGTCACTACGGAGCAGCAGCGACATCCACTTTCAAAGCAGGGAACATTTTTGCCGCTTATGATGGGAAAGCATCCTTTTTTAGAAGAGGTGATCATTAATTTACCGTATTTTATGCGGATAGAAATTGCGGCAGGTAATGAGAAGCTGGACATGATCCGAAGTGATATTAGAGATTACCGACGGGTTCTTAATATGAAAACAGGAGAATTGACGAGGTCCTTCACTTGGATTACAGCTTCCGGAGAGGAGATTGATGTTAAATTTTCAAGGTTTGCAAGTCTTGATGAAAAGCGATTGTTTGTACAGCAGGCAGACTTGAAACCAAGAAAAGGAACGCCTTACATTACTGTCAAGAGTGGAATTGATGTCGGAGTTACTACAAATGGTTACTGTCATTTTACAGAATCCAGCCTGTTTGAAAAAGAGAATAAAATTGGTGTTACAGTTAAGACAGATGTTGGAGAAAGAGCATCTATTATGTGTGAAAATCAGTTGTGTGGTTTAGATGCGGTATGTCATACAGAGTTAGAGAAAACAACAATAGATGTAATTTATGAAGGGGCTTTGACTGAAAATGCGACATTAGTGAAATATAGTGTGCTGGGATGTTCGAGAGACCGGACAGAAGACTACATCAAAGACATGAAAGAGAGATTAGAGTATAAACAATTACTTGAAAAAAGTAAAATCATTTGGGAGCAGAAGTGGAAAGATTCCGATGTGCTTGTAGAGGGATGCCAAAAGCTGCAGGATAGCCTTCGGTTTTCGATTTATCATTTACTTAGATGTGGCGGAAAAGAGGAAGAACGTATTCAGGTATGCGCGAAAGGATTTGCCGGCGAGGCATATTATGGAAGATATTTTTGGGATAGTGAAATGTATCTTCTTCCGTTTTATCTGTATACGGATCCGCTATCGGCGAAAAGTTTAATCGGCTATAGATATTGGACTTTGGAAGGAGCAAAACAAAATGCGCAGCGATATCATTGCAGAGGAGCACGTTATCCGTGGCAGTCAGGGCTTACAGGAACAGAGCAGTGTTCTATGTGGGAATATGCGGATAATGAAGTTCATATTACAGCAGATGTAGCATTTGGGGTAATGCATTATTACTTTGCATCGGGTGATGAAAAGTTCCTTTTTGATAAGGGGGCTGAAATTCTGTTGGAAACTTCAAGGTTTTGGAGTGAACGTGTGGATAAAGGCGAAGACGGGGAATATCATCTTTTGAATGTGATGGGACCGGATGAATATTCTCCTATGACAAGGGATAATGGGTTTACGAACTATATGGTGAAATTCAACCTTATTTCTGCATTGGAAACATTACGCCTTTTGAAAGAAAAGAAACCGGACCGTTATCGCGAAGTTATGGAAAAGACAAACACTTTGGAAAGTGAATTGGAGATTTTCAAGAAGATTGCAGATTCTCTTGTCGTTCCTTATGATGAAAAACGAAAATTGTATCTGCAAAGTGCAGATTTTGAAGATTATGCACTAATAGATATGGATTCCATTTGGAAGGATAAGAAGAAAGCGTTTGGTCATTACGCTTCTCAGGAAAAGATTTATAGAAGCAGGTGTATCAAGCAGGCGGATATAATTGCGTTAATGAGTATTTTCCCGGAAAAATTTACAGAGGAGCAGTTGAGGGTGGCATATGAATATTATAAACCTTTGACAACACATGATTCATCTTTATCTCCGGCAGTGCATATGCTTGTGGCAAATCGATTGGGAATGGAAGAAGAAACAGAACAATTTCTTGATCGGACAATAGCGGTAGATATGGAACTTGTGCGCAGAGGAGCGGAAGATGGAATCCATATAGCAAATTGTGGCGCGCTGTGGCAAATGGCTGTTCAAGGGTTTATGGGGATGCTGCCGGCTTATCAGGGAGAGAAACTTCGATTTGAACCACATATGCCATCGTTTATAAAGAGTATGGAGACGACGCTTACATGGAAAGGAAGAAAATATAAGGTACATGTACAAGGTGAAAAAGTATCTGTGCAGGAAATGCCGGTAAAAAAAAGAGGGTTTTTGTTTGACTTAGACGGAGTGTTGACGGATACTGCTGAATATCATTTTCTCGCATGGAAAAAGCTGGCGGATGAATTGGGACTTGCGTTTGATAAAACAGTAAATGAGCGGTTGAAAGGAGTAAGCAGAGAGCGTTCGTTTGAGATAATTTTAGAAGTAAATGGGGCGCAGGAAACATTTTTATCTGAGGATAAAGCGAAATTTATAGACAAGAAAAATGAATACTATAAAGCGTTGATCAAGCAGGTGACGTCAAAAGATATTCTTCCGGGAGTGATGGATTTTTTGAATGAATCGAAAAAGCAGGGAATTCTTCTTGCGGTAGCTTCGGCGAGCAAGAATGCGAGAACGGTTCTTGAGGGACTTGGAATTCTGTCTATGTTTGATTATGTGGCTGATGCTTCTAAAATACGATATACGAAACCGGATCCGGAAGTGTTTATAGATTGCATGGAACACTTAAAACTACAACCGTGGGAATGTATTGCGTTTGAAGATGCGGCGGCAGGGATAGAAGCGATTCAGGCGGCAAACATAGCTGCTGTCGGTATTGGAGCGAGTGTTAAACCGGCTGTTCCGGACGTATTCTTGGATAATACGGAAGAGTTGTCTATTGAAAAAATAGAAAATTTACTTTATAAGTAAGTTTTGACAAATAGCGGTCTGATTTAGAAAGTCATTCCGCTATTTGCAGTTTCACGGCAGAATTCTCAGAGCAATAGTGTTTAGCAGGTTTTCATAGTTTCTTCATCGGTCAGCCATTCCATACTTACATCTAAAGTTTTTGCAAGAATTTTTAACTCATAATCGGTGACGAATCTGGTGCCGATTTCAATTCTGCTAATACTATCTCTTTCTATTGTGATTCCTTGAGTTTGCAGGCGGGCGGCCAAGTCTCTTTGAGTGATGCGTTTTTTTGTTCTGGCAAGTTTGATTTTTTCGCCACAGAGATTTTTTCTTCCTTCATAGTTATAGATTTTCATATATTTATCGGCCCTCTTTTGCGTGGTAATAATCAGAAATTTTCTTGACTTTAACATATTTTGAACGCATAATTGTGTTAAAGATACGTATAAATGAGTTTTATTACTCTGGATTGCTTTTTAGAAAGTATATTACATGGCGGAAAACAGAGAACATCAATTAGTGGAAGGAGATGCTGTAATGAGAGTGTCAGGGGGAGGGCACTTCAAACAAAAGTCGATAAAATCAAAATTTGTATCAATATCGCTTAGAGATAAATTGATTTTTTTGTTTGTGGGAACTTTGTTTGTTGAGTTGCTGTTATTCGGATGTGTTATGTCTTTTTATCTGTATATAAATGCCAAGAAAAATGTTTCCGATAATATTGATACAACAGTTACGGCGGTTTCAGAGGTAATGGATCAATCTTTTTTGGTGATGGAAAATTTGGTGTTAGAGTTGGCTGCGAGTAACGGGGTGCAAAATTGGCTGGATGACAGTCATTATTATGATCGGGAAAATTCTGAATTTTATCTTAGAAAAACAGAATTTAGCAGAGAGTTAAACAGGATATTAATATACAGTAATGCAAAAAAATTAGATGTAGTTGAATATGCGGCGGTATTTAATGATGGTTATCTTTTGGATTATGTTGATGTGCAGTCAGTCGGTGGAAATAAAGTACAGCGAGAAGTTTATAAGGCGTATGAAGCGGCAGAACAAGAAACAGAAAAATACATTTATTCGGAACTTGTGATGGGCTCTGAAAATGTGATTTTTCATATACGCAGAATGAGATCGGATTTTGAAAGAGATGTTCCGCTTATTATAATGGTTGCGACAAATGAAAGAGATATTGCATCACAGTATGAGAATCTCGTTCAAAATGAAGGTGAAGTAGTATATTTGATAGATGAGGAAAATAAAGTACTGTCAAGTAATAAAGAAGATGAAATAGGTTCGTATATAGATGAAAAAATTACAGAATGTGATACCGGGGAAGTCTATTTGAACGAAACATATATGATGACTTCCAGAGAAGTGGAAAATTTGGGAAAGGGAGTACGCCTTGTTCACCTTTATCCACAAAGTTTACTGATAAAAAAAGTTTTGGAAGGGATACGGACGTATATCATTTTGGGGGTTATGCTGATTATAATATGTCTTATTGCGGCTGTTGTAATTAGTTTGAAATCAACGGGATTTCTAAATGAATTTATACATGCGATGGAAAGTGTGCGGAATAGAAATTATGATATTCGGATCAAAGAATATAAAAATGCAGAGATAAATAGTCTGGGCCGAGCATTTAATGAAATGATGGATGAGCTAAGGGAGTTGATTCGCAATAAATATGAGTCGCAGATATTGCTTAATGAAATGGAAATAAGGTTTCTTCAACATCAGATGAATCCTCATTTTCTTTTTAATGTATTGTTGACAATACAAATTAAAGCGAAGAGAAGTGGGAACGAAACAATCTATAAAATGGTATCGAAATTGTCCGCACTTTTGCGAGCCAGTATTTATACGAACAATGTTGATAGAATCACAGTGGGAGAAGAACTTGAATATACAGAATTCTATTTATATCTTCAGAAAATGAGATTTGAGGATAGATTTTTTTATAAAATTATTGTTGAGGATGAAGAACTAAAAAAGAGTATTATACCCAAATTTGTGATTGAGCCCATTGTGGAAAATGCGGTGATTCATGGGATTGAAAATATAGAAAACGAGGGTGTGATACGAATTGTATTAAAAAAAATGGGGACGGATTTGCTTGTGACGGTTCAGGATAATGGAGCGGGGTTTGATGTGAAAGAATATTTTAATTCACTTGAACAGGCTGAGAACGGTTCGTCAAGAGAAAAAATAGGCCTAAAAAATGTAGATTTAAGACTTCGACATATTTATGGAGAAGAGTACCGGATTAAAATTAAGAGCAAAATAAATACAGGCACCACTATTTACATTAAGATACCGATTGAGGAGAGAGAAGAAAATGTATAATGTTATTGTTGCGGATGATGAAAAAAATATCAGGGAAGGAATTGTGGAATTAATAGAGTGGGAAAAGCTTGGATGTAAAGTTTGCGCTTCTATGCAAAATGGCGCGCAAGTGTTGAAATATTTAGAAGAAGAAAAAATACATGTAGATATTATAATAACAGATATAAAGATGCCGATTATGGATGGAATGGAATTAATCGGAATGCTTAATGAAAGATTTCCGGATATTAAAGTGATCATTTTGACGGCATATAGTGATTTTACATATGCACAACAGGCAATAAAATTTCAGGTTTCTGATTTTGTAGTGAAAAACGATTTTTTTTTAGAATTGCCTAGAGCAGTGAAAAAAATAATTGAGCAGTGTGAAGTGGATGCAAAAAAATGTGTGGGCAGAGAGAAAGAGATCCCCTTTTTCCAAGGCGAAGCATGCAGGGTATGTGCGTGTGAAATGCGAGATATTGAACGTTATGATTATGAGGTGTGCAAAAATAGAATAGAAGAGATATTGAATAGTACTTTTTTAGATCACAAAGTTGTGGTGGCTGAGGGAGAAAGCGGGATGCTTATTTTCGTTATAGAATATAAAGGCTCGGAGGAGAATGCTGCGTGGTTTCAAAGAAGACTGGAAAAAGTTGTTTCGATAGCAAAGATATTTCAGAATATAAGATTGAGGATTGGAGCGGGAAAGGTTGTAAAGAGTGCGGAATGGGGAAGAGTGGGGAAAAAACAGGCTATAAGAAACCTTTCCGATATATATACAGATAATAGTCCTGTTAATGTAAAGGAAAACTATACGGAATATATTCAGTATTGGAAAGATGAAAATGATGTGGAAAGTTATATGAGGCGTTTGTATGTTGCGCTGCGCAGTGGAATGGAGGAGAACAAGAAGTTATGTGCAGAGGAGTTTGAGGAATATTTAAAACAGGAAACTCGTCCTATAGAGCAATGCCGGTCGGATACGCATGCAATAATATTGTACCTTGTCAGAAAGGTGAAAAGCAAGGAAAAAATGGAAAAGATATTGGTGCCTGAGAAGGCGCTTGATGCAGTTTATAGAAGTAAATCAAAAGCTGCGCTTGCGGAGGTGATGAGAGAAACCTGCGAGGCTATTTCGACTATTTTGGAAGAAGAACAAAAAGAAGGAAGCAGCTTGTCAAGAAAGGTAAATTCTATTATTGAAAGGGATTATAGAGGGAAAATAAGTCTGAAAGATATTGGTAAAGAGTTGTTTGTAAATAGTAGTTATTTGAGTCGGGTATACAAAAAAGAGACAGGGTATACAGTTACTGACGCTATTAATTCATATAGAATTGAAAAGGCAAAAGAAATTCTCGAAACAGGAGAATATAGAGTTTGTGAAGTGGGGGAAATGGTGGGGATTGAAGATCCGGCATATTTTACACATGTTTTTTTGAAATATGAAGGAAAAAGTCCGTCGGATTTTATGAATCGATAAATTTATGAATCAGTCAAAATTTTACAAGAAAATAAACGGTCGATGTGGTGTCGATTTGCACAGAATATAATAAGAGATAACTACATCTGTAATGGAAATGCTGTGAAAAAGTTCCAAAAATATAGAAAGAACAAAGAAAATACTGATATTTTTGTGCGAATATGGTAAAATTCTAATACTTGTGAAACTTGAAAAAATAAAAAAAGATCAAGGGGAAAGGAAAAGTATGAAAAAGAGAAAGTATCTGGCATTGTTATTAGCTGCCGGAATGATCGCACAGACAGCTCTTTCGACCGGCGGAGTTGTGCAGGTTCAGGCTGCCGAAGACACATACGTTAAAACAGATGAGCTGACAGACAACGATACGGCGGCGCCGAAGAAGGACAAGACGATACCGTCAAAGAATCAGTATGAGTATCAGAAACAGGAACTGGCTGCATTTTGCCACTTTGGACCGAATACATTTAATGAGATCGAATGGGGAGAACATTACGGCGATAAGACTCCGAATGAGATCTTTAAACTGACGGAAGATTTTGATGCGGACACACTTGTTAAAACATTGAAAGAAGCAGGTTTCAAGAAATTGATCGTGACTGCGAAGCACCATGATGGTTTCTGTATATGGGCAAGCGAAGCAACGCAGTACGACGTTTCCGGCGCGACAAATTATCAGGGTGGAAAAGGTGATGTCCTTGCCGACATTTCAAAAGCATGTACAGAACATGATATGGACATGGGCTTATATCTGTCCCCGTGGGATATCCATGATGAAAGCTATGGGTATAAAGATGCATCCGGTAAGGCATTAGTAGAGTTTGTGGATACTAATAATGATGGAAAACCAGATAAAAACCAACCGGTCAATGGTTTGACTTGGGAACAAGTAAAACAGCAAGATGCGAAAGATTACAATAAATATTATAATGATCAGTTGATCGAGATACTTGGAAACGACAAATACGGAAATAAAGGGCATTTTAAAGAAGTATGGATGGATGGTGCGAAAGGAAGCGGCGCCGGATATCAGGAATACGACTTTAAAAAATGGTTTGACACAATTCAGCAATATGAAGGAATTGCCGGAAATCAGGTTGACGACTGTATGCTGTTCGGAGCAGAAGCTTACACAACTGTCCGTTGGATCGGAAACGAGAACGGATTTGCGGCAGAGGAGACTTGGTCAAAATCGAATGTAGATAAAGAGAAAAATACGATTAACAGCAACTCTTCGGGCGGATATACGAAAGGTTTCCCAGACGGAAATCAGTGGACAGTTCCGGAAGCGGACGCACGAATCACGTCAGGATGGTTCTGGGGAGATAGTAAGAAGACACCGAAGACAATGGAAGAATTATCAGAGATGTACTTCCGCTCTGTAGGTCATAATGCTCCGCTTCTTTTGAATGTTCCTCCGAATAATAAAGGAAAAGTTGACGATGCGATCTTAAGACGTGTAACGGAATTCGGTACGGCTATTAATAAAACGTTTGAGAAGAACCTTGCAAAAGATGCTGAGGTTTCCGCAACAGAAGTTCGCGGAAAGGACACAACTTATTCTCCGCAGAACGTATTGGACGGAAAAGATGATACATATTGGACTGTGAATGATGAGACAAAATCAGGCACACTTCTGATCGACCTGAAAAAAGATACACTGTTCGATGTTGTGTCTATCGAAGAGTCGATTGAGTTCGGACAGAGAATCGGCAAGTTTAAAGTTGAGTATCAGACTGCGAACGGTGAGTGGAAGAAGTTTGACGAGGGAACAACGGTTGGCGCGAAACGTCTCAGCCGCAGAAGCCCTGTAAAATCAAGTAAGATCAGGATCACGGTAACGGCGCATGAAAGCGCGGAAAATAAAATTCCTATGATCAGTGAGGTCGGCGTTTATAAAGCGGCGGCAGGTATGGAAGCTCCGAACGGAATTCCGGAAGGACTTCAGGTAGTCGATGACAGAGCGTTTACGGCAG
>ENA-OPYH01002085-OPYH01002085.1-human-gut-metagenome-genome-assembly--contig:-NODE-2085-length-10200-cov-2.821784_pt1 | contig 10200 bp, 8 predicted proteins | sample MGYA00241254_ERZ501488 | MGnify/ENA primary metagenome ERZ501488 (study PRJEB25962, sample SAMEA2042660) | human gut metagenome | biome: human gut; feature: human-associated habitat; material: faeces...
TATCTGTGCCGCCACTGGCGACATTGATTTTTAAGTTTTAAAGGGTTTTATATATATTTATAATATTAGATATGAAATAGTGGTATGTGTTTGAAAGTGTTTTTTTATAAAGCGAGATGTGCAGATTGTTTTTTGTTTTTTCGATATGTACTAGAGCATTTTTCAAACACGCTATAGGAAGAGAAAGGTGTGTTTAATAATGAAAGAAGATTGTATATTCTGTAAGATTGCAAAAGGAGAGATTCATTCTGCTACGGTTTATGAAGACAGCCATTTCACAGTAATTCTTGATGTGAATCCGGCAACAAAGGGACATTGTCTCATTATCCCTAAGGAACATTTTGACAATATTTATGATTTAGATGGAGAGACAGCTGGCAAGTTATTTGCATTGGCTACCTGTATCGCAAGAGCAATGAGAGATGCGTTAAAGTGTGACGGGCTGAACCTTGTTCAGAATAATGGAGAGATTGCAGGACAGACTGTAAATCATTTCCACTTACATCTGATTCCTCGTTATGAGGGAGATGGACTGAATCTTAACTGGCCACAGCAGGAGATTTCTGCGGAGCAGTTAGAAGAAATCAGACAGTCAATTAAGAAATCTATCTAATTATTCATTAATTGCTTATGGTAAAATTCTGGAAATTTGCATTTTGTAAGTATTGATGGTTTTCCGGAATGTTGTTTACAAAGGTGATTCAAAGTATCTGCTTTATAAATATCAGATAGTTTGGATGAAAAAATAATTAGGGATATTTATAGTAATTTTTACAATAATTTCAGTAATAGAAAGGACAGAGTATGGGTAAATTAGATTTTAAGCCGGGTAATATGTTATACCCTCTTCCGGCGGTTATGGTATCGGTGAGAGATAAAGAGGGAAATGATAATATTATAACAGTGGCCTGGACAGGAACGGTATGTACCAATCCACCCATGCTCTACATTTCTGTTCGCCCAGAGAGACATTCCTATAAAGCGTTACATGAAACAGGGGAATTTGTTGTAAACCTCACTACGGAAAAGATTGCAAAAGCAACCGATTTCTGTGGTGTCCGTTCCGGAAGGGATATGGACAAGTTTGAACAGACTGGTCTGATTAAAGGGGAAGCAAAGAAAATTAATGCTCCTGTCATTGAGGATAGTCCGGTAAATATCGAGTGCCGTGTCAGAGAGGAAGTGGCACTTGGTTCTCACACGATGTTTATAGCAGATGTTGTTCATGTGACAGTGGACGATTCCTATATGGATGAGAGAGGAACGTTTCATTTAGAAAAAGCAGCACCAATTGTATATTCTCACGGGACATATTTTGGGCTGGGAGAATCTTTGGGGACATTTGGATATTCTGTTCGTAAGAAGAAAAAAAAGAGAAAAAATAGATAAATTAAAACATTTATTTTGTAATAATTTCTGATTTACAATAAATCGGGGAATATGATATAATAAAATGATTCTAGGTTTAATTTGAATTATGAAGAAAAGTACATATTTGTTTGAGATATAAAATATCATGACAGGAATTTTTGAAACAGGATTACAGGTAGTTTATAACTATTCAGATAAAAATAACCATATAAGAGAAGGCATCGGGAATACGTCTTTGTAAACGGATTATGAATAGTTACGATAATTTTATTTTTATTTTGAATTCATTTTTGTGTAGAGAGTAATCTTTGGAATAGAAATTCCATTTTTTTGGTTGATATTTTATTATCTGATTTTTTGAAATGAAAATATTTTGATTAAAAATCTGTTATTTGGATTTTTATGTTTAAAATGAAAATAATTTGAATAGAATTTGTTATTTGGAATTTTGTACAAAATAGAAGCTTTTTATTTGAATTTGGAAATTTAATAGAAATATTATAAATTGGATTTAATTTGTTTAAATTCCTATATTTATATAAAAAATATTTTAGTTAGGAATTTATTACTTGAATTTTTTTACATAGAAGTTTTTACTTAGAATTTATTTAGTTTTACTTAAGTTTGAAAATTAGTGTTAAGAATAATAACGTTTAGAATAGATTATAGAGGTGCGAAATGGAACAGTATATTATTAAAGGTGGTAATCCGTTAGTTGGTGAAGTTGTAATTGGTGGAGCAAAGAATGCAGCATTAGGAATTCTGGCAGCTGCCATTATGACTGATGGAGAATGTTTAATTGATAATATGCCGAATGTTAGAGATACCAATGTTCTTTTACAGGCAATGGAAGGCATTGGAGCAACGATTGACCGTAAGGGAGATAATGAAGTTGTAATCAGTGGAAAGAATATCGATTCTACTGGAGACTTAATTGTAGATAATGAATATATTAGAAAAATCAGAGCTTCCTATTATTTAATTGGAGCTTTACTTGGTAAGTATAGAAAAGCACAGGTTGTTCTTCCGGGAGGATGTGATATCGGAAGCCGTCCAATCGACCAGCACATTAAGGGATTCCGTGCACTTGGTGCGGAAGTTAAGATTGAACATGGCATGATTATCGCACAGGCAGAACAGCTTGTTGGAAACCGCATTTACTTAGATGTGGTTTCCGTTGGTGCAACAATTAATATTATGATGGCAGCATCACTCGCACAGGGTAATACTGTAATTGAGAATGCTGCAAAAGAGCCGCATATCGTGGATGTTGCGAACTTCTTAAACAGCATGGGAGCCAATATTCGCGGTGCTGGAACTGATGTTATCCGTATCAAAGGTGTAGAGAAGTTCCACGATACAGAATATTCTGTAATTCCAGACCAGATTGAGGCTGGAACTTTCATGATGGCAGCGGCAGCTACCAGAGGAGATGTTCTGATTAAGAACGTAATTCCTAAACATTTAGAGACAATTTCTGCGAAGTTAATAGAGATTGGAGCAGAGATTGAAGAGTCTGATGATGCAGTAAGAGTTGTGGCAGCGCAGCGTCTGCGTCACACACAGATCAAGACACTTCCCTATCCGGGATTTCCTACAGATATGCAGCCACAGATGGCAATTACACTGGGGCTTTCTACAGGTACAAGTACGATTACAGAAAGTATTTTTGAGAATCGTTTTCGCTATGTAGAAGAGCTTCGTCGTATGGGAGCCAATATTAAGATGGTAGAAGGCAACACTGCGATTATTCACGGTGTTGAGAAGTATACAGGTGCATCAGTAGCAGCACCAGACCTTCGTGCAGGAGCAGCTCTTGTTATCGCAGGACTTGCAGCCGAAGGATATACAACGGTAACTCAGATTGGTTATATTCAGAGAGGATATGAGAGATTCGATGAGAAGCTCCGTGCTCTTGGGGGATTGATTGAGAAGGTTGATTCCGAGAAAGAAACCAATAAATTTATTTATAAAACAGGTACTGTAAATTAAGAATTGGAGATGAAAAGTATAATGGAAAGAAGATTATTTACATCAGAATCTGTAACAGAAGGACATCCGGATAAGATGTGTGACCAGGTTTCTGATGCTATACTTGATGCATTAATGGAAAAAGACCCTATGAGCCGCGTTGCCTGCGAGACAGCAATGACAACAGGCCTTGTACTTGTTATGGGAGAAGTAACAACAAGTGCATATGTGGACATTCAGAAGCTTGTCCGTGATACAATCAAAGAGATTGGATATACAAGGGGTAAATATGGTTTTGACGCAGATACATGCGGTGTTATGGTTGCTTTAGATGAGCAGTCTTCCGATATTGCTATGGGTGTTGATAAAGCACTTGAAGCAAGAGAGAACAAGATGAGCGATGAAGAATTAGAAGCAATCGGAGCTGGAGACCAGGGTATGATGTTCGGTTACGCCAGCAACGAGACAGAAGAGTATATGCCATATCCTATCGCATTAGCTCACAAGTTATCCAGACAGCTCACAAAGGTTCGTAAAGACGGAACTCTGTCTTACTTAAGACCAGACGGAAAGACACAGGTTACTGTAGAATATGACGAGAATGGTAAACCAGACCGTCTTGATGCGGTTGTTCTTTCTACACAGCATGATCCTGAAGTCACACAGGAACAGATTCATGAAGATATTAAGAAATACGTTTTTGATGCAATTCTTCCACAAGATATGGTTGACGAGAATACAAAGTTCTTCATTAACCCTACAGGAAGATTCGTAATCGGTGGACCACACGGAGACAGTGGATTAACAGGAAGAAAGATTATCGTAGATACTTATGGTGGATATGCACGTCACGGCGGCGGAGCATTCTCAGGCAAGGACTGCACAAAGGTAGACCGTTCTGCTGCTTACGCTGCAAGATATGTAGCTAAGAACATCGTAGCAGCCGGACTCGCAGATAAATGTGAGATTCAGTTATCCTACGCAATCGGTGTAGCACAGCCTACATCTATCATGGTAGATACTTTCGGAACAGGGAAGATTGCAGAAGATAAACTCGTAGATATGGTTCGCGAGAACTTTGATTTAAGACCAGCAGGAATCATTAAGATGCTTGATTTAAGAAGGCCAATCTATAAGCAGACAGCAGCTTATGGTCATTTTGGAAGAAATGATCTTGATCTCCCATGGGAGAAGCTTGATAAAGCAGAGACTCTTAAGAAGTATCTGTAAGATGCTAATCTGCTAAGCTAAGGCAAAGGAGATAGGCTCTTTTTGAGGGCTGACTTTGGCTGCTGGAGGGAAATCAGAAGTTTGGGAGATACATGGTTAGCTGCACTACTTTAAGGCAAGTGGGAGAGTTATTTTTCGACGGATTGTAGGGATTAGATGGAACATTAGCTGTAAGAAACTTTTGCCGGATTGCTCAAAGAAATTAAAAAAAGAAGGGGTTGTTCTAAGCTTGAATTTTGTGACTTTGTGCTGTGAAATTCTGACTGTAACCTTGCGAGCTCGTTTTCGAGCAAGGTTGTTTTATCAGGCAGAATGGAACGTTTAGCACAACGGAACAAAATCAAGCTTAGAATAACCCCTTCTTTTCTAAATCCTTCTGGCAAGCCGGTCACACTTTCTCCACTACAGTGACGTCTGTTTACCCGCAAATCCAAAATTGCATGTTAAAAAATAATCAATTTTTTCAAAAAATCTATTTACGAATGTCTTTGAAAATGATATAGTGTGGTAGTAATTTTATGGATGGTATTCAAAGCGAAACCATACCCCCATGTAACTGGCAGATATTGAGCTTATATCTTTAGGAATAAGACTCGGAGTATCACCGTGCGAAAGGCAGGGTGATGAATTATGAGAACAGGAATTATAGGTGCAGGGAAAGTTGGGTGTTCCCTTGGTAAGTATTTCAGATTAAATAATCTGAAAATAACAGGATATTACGATGTGAATGAGAATCTTGCGAAAGAGGCGGCGACTTTTACAGAGACGACCTTTATAGAAGATTTGGAGACAATTGTAAAGATAAGTGATACTCTGTTTCTTACTGTTCCTGATGATTTGATCACCACAGTGTGGAATCAGATGAAAGATATGTCCCTTGAGGGAAAGTTTATATGTCATTGCAGTGGTGCTTTATCAGCCGGAGATGCATTTCCCGGAATTGATAAGTGTGGTGCTTTCGGATATTCTGTCCATCCGCTCTTTGCAGTCAGCGATAAATACAATTCTTACAAAGAGCTATCACATGCGTATTTTGTAATAGAAGGCGATGAGAAGCATCGGGAAGAAATCGCCGGGATTTTTAATAATCTTGGAAATGAGGTGCGTTATATAGCAGCAAAGGATAAAGTGAAATATCATTGTGCTGCCGCCGTATGCAGTAATCATGTGGTTGCACTGATACAGGAAAGTCTTGATCTGATGCAGGAGTGTGGGTTTGATGAAGAGAGTGCGCTTAAGGCATTAGCTCCAATTATGCTTGGAAATATGCAGCATATTGCAGAGCGTGGAACTGTAAATAGTCTCACTGGTCCGGTGGAAAGAGCCGATGTAAAGACTGTGGAAAAGCATTTGAACTGTCTGGATGAGAAACAGCAAATGATTTATCGCCTTTTGTCAGAAGTTCTTATTTCCATAGGAGAAAAGAAAAATCCGGGCAGAGATTATGGAAGGCTAAAACACATTCTCGGAAATGAGTAAGACTGTCTGACCACAAATCATTTCGCGATTTTATCAGATGATGATTTGATGAAGCGAAGATTTTGTGTGAGGGTTGCATGACAACAACATAGGGACAGCGAATCAGGAGGTATATAATGAAGAACACGGTAACAACTTTTCAGGCAATGAAAGATAAAGGTGAAAAGATTTCTATGCTGACAGCATACGATTATTCCACAGCAAAGTTAGAAGATGCTGCAGGAATTAACGGAATCTTAGTTGGAGATTCCCTCGGAAATGTTGTTTTAGGATATGATACTACAATCCCAGTAACAGTAGAAGATATGATTCATCATGGAGCTGCTGTTGCAAGAGGAGCAAAGAATTCTTTAGTAGTAGTAGATATGCCTTTCCTTTCTTATCAGACTTCTGTTTATGATGCAGTTGTAAATGCCGGAAAGATTATGAAAGAGACACAGTGTGACTGTGTGAAGTTAGAGGGTGGAAAAAGTGTGTGTCCACAGATTAAGGCAATCACTGATGCTTCTATTCCAGTAATGGCACATCTTGGACTCACTCCACAGTCCGTCAATGCATTTGGTGGATTTAAAGTACAGGGTAAAACTGTAGAGGCAGCACAGCAGCTTATTGAAGACGCAAAGGCAGTAGAAGAAGCAGGAGCATTTGCTGTTGTTTTAGAATGTGTTCCAGCCAAACTTGCCCGCAAGGTAACAGAGGCGTTACATATTCCTACGATTGGAATCGGAGCAGGAGAGGGCTGCGATGGACAGATTCTTGTCTATGCAGATATGCTCTCTATGTTTTCTGATTTTACACCGAAGTTTGTACGAAGCTTTGCAAATGTAGGGGAGATTATGTCACAGGCATTCAAAGATTATGATGCCGCAGTAAAGGACAGCTCCTTCCCGGCACAGGAACATACATTTAAGATTGCTGATGAAGTGTTAGATAAGCTTTATTAATGCTGGATTAATAAATCTGATATTTTCGATTTGAAAATCGTTTTAGTATGGGATGCTAGAGCGTGTTTGAAAAATCATTCCAGCAATCTGCACACCCCAATTTGCGGTATATTTTGCCTTCATTCGGTTGCCGTAGCCCACTACGCCGCCCTCATTCAGGCGAAATCTCCCGCAAATTGTGATGCACATCTTGCAGAAAGCATTTTTCAAACACGCTCTAGAATCAGGCATTATAAATATATAAAAGAAGGATAATAAGATTATGGAAAAAGTATATACAGTAAAAGAAGTAAGAGAGCAGGTAAAAGCATGGAGAAGAGAGGGCCTTACCGTTGGTCTTGTCCCTACAATGGGATATCTTCACGAAGGACATGCAAGCTTAATCAAAAAAGCAGTAGAGCAGAATGATAAAGTTGTTGTCAGTGTATTTTTAAATCCTACACAGTTTGGACCAACAGAAGACTTAGAAGCTTATCCAAGAGATTTCGAGGCAGACTGTAAGCTTTGTGAATCTATTGGAGCAGCTATGGTATTTCACCCAGAACCATCTGAAATGTATGCACCAGATTTTTGTACATGGGTGGATATGGATGTTCTTTCTAAGACATTATGTGGAAAGAGCAGACCAATTCATTTCAGAGGAGTATGTACCGTTGTAAGTAAACTCTTTAATATCGTAACACCGGACCGTGCTTATTTTGGACAGAAAGATGCACAGCAGCTTGCTATCATCCGCAAAATGGTTCTGGATCTGAACTTTGATATCCAGATTGTCGGATGCCCGATCGTACGTGAAGAAGACGGACTTGCCAAATCTTCCCGTAATACATACTTAAGCTGCGAAGAACGCAAAGCTGCCCTCTGCCTTTCAAAAGCTGTAAAGAAAGGTCAGGAACTGATCCGAAATGGTATTGCCGCATCTGAAGTATTAGAACCGATGTGTGAGATCATAAACGGTGAACCGCTGGCACATATCGATTACGTATCCATGGTCGATGCACTCAGCATGCAGCCTGTTGACTCTGTAAATGCTGACGTCCTGGTTGCTATGGCAGTTTATATCGGAAAGACCCGACTCATCGACAATTTCAGTTACGAGGTATAAGATATGGAGCATGTTACAAATGCATTATCACGGCTCAGCTCTGTTCTTACCAAATATATCGGAATGATTATTATCTGCTTTTCTGTCATTGCCTTCTTCTGGCGTGATGGATTTGCATGGACTACAAACTATACTTCGATCTTTCTCGGCGTTGCCATGTTCGGCATGGGACTGACTATTCATATCGGAGATTTTAAAGTGGTATTTACCAGACCCAAAGAGATCATTATCGGATTTGTCGCACAATATACGATTATGCCGCTGATCGCATGGGGACTCTCGATCCTCCTTCATCTGCCAACGGATATCGCACTTGGTGTCATCCTGGTCGGATGCTGCCCTGGTGGAACTGCCAGCAATGTGATCACTTATATCGCAGGTGGTGATGTTGCACTTTCTGTCGGTATGACGATCACTTCAACTCTGGCAGCACCGGTTATGACACCTCTTCTGGTATATTTACTTGCCGGTGCATGGGTTCAGGTATCTTTCCCGGGGATGGTAATCTCGGTTGTAAAGGTCGTACTGATCCCGGTTCTTCTGGGTATCCTTCTCCGCAAACTGATCGGCAGACATATTGAGAAATTATCCGGCATCCTTCCACTGATCTCCGTTGTATCCATCGTCATGATCATCAGCGGAATCGTCGCAGTAAATGCGGAAAAAATCATGACATCCGGATTCCTCGTACTCTGTATCGTTATCTTACATAATCTTGCAGGTATGGGACTTGGATTACTTGCCGGACGCATCTTCCATGTGGAATATGACAAAGCAACTGCCCTTGCGATTGAAGTCGGTATGCAGAACAGCGGTCTTGCTATCACACTTGCCACCGCAAACTTTGCCGCAAACCCATTTGCCACACTGCCTGGAGCAATCTTCAGTGTATGGCACAATATTTCAGGCTCTTTATTCGCAAGTCTCCGGCGCAGCGGAAGGTATAAGATAAAGGAACAAATAGCAAAAGCAGAGCATGTAATTTAATATATACAGCAAAAACCTCCTGTGAATGGAACATATCTAATTCCATCCACAGGAGTTTTTTATGACTCTTTACATCACCAACGTACCAATCAGATGCACGATAAATGCTGCGATCCACGCAACCATACATTGTCCCAGCACCACATATGCCGCCCATTTTGCGCCAAGTTCTCTCTTGATCGATGCAATTGCCGCAACACATGGTGTATACAACAGACAGAAGACCAAAAGGCTTGCTGCTGCCACCGGCGTAATTGCTCCCGTCAGTTCTGCCGTACTTCCAAAGAGTACCGAAAGCGTAGATACCACACTTTCCTTTGCCATAAATCCTGTGATCAGTGCAGTAGAAATCTTCCAGTTTCCGAAACCAAGCGGAAGGAATACCGGTGCAATGATTCCTGCCACAACTGCCAGGATACTGTCCTTGGAATCTGCTACCACATTCATGTGTAAGTTAAATGTCTGCAGGAACCAGATGATAATTGTTGCAAAGAAGATTACGGTAAATGCTCTCTGCAAAAAGTCCTTTGCTTTTTCCCACAGAAGCTGCCCTACATTCTTTGCTCCCGGCATACGGTAATTCGGAAGTTCCATGACAAACGGTACGGCCTCACCTTTGAACATCGTTCCTCTTAAAAGCAGCGCCATCAGAATTCCCATCAGTATTCCACCAAAATATAACGCTACCATCACTACTGCTCCTTGTTTTGGGAAAAATGCTGCCGTAAAAAATGCATAAATCGGGAGTTTCGCCGAGCAGCTCATAAACGGTGTCAGCAGGATCGTCATCTTACGGTCTCTCTCCGAAGGCAGTGTCCTGCTCGCCATAACACCGGGAACCGTACATCCGAATCCTACCAGCATCGGTACGATACTCCGTCCGGAAAGTCCGATCTTACGGAGTAATTTATCCATCACAAATGCAACTCTTGCCATATATCCGCTGTCTTCCAGAATGGACAGGAAAAAGAATAAGGTAACGATAACCGGAAGGAAACTTAACACACTTCCCACACCATTAAAGATTCCATCGATTACCAGCGAATGAATAACGGAATTGACATTCCAGGATGTCAACGCACCATCTACCAGATTCGTAAGTGCAGAGATTCC
>ENA-OPYH01002089-OPYH01002089.1-human-gut-metagenome-genome-assembly--contig:-NODE-2089-length-10183-cov-4.699645_pt1 | contig 10183 bp, 5 predicted proteins | sample MGYA00241254_ERZ501488 | MGnify/ENA primary metagenome ERZ501488 (study PRJEB25962, sample SAMEA2042660) | human gut metagenome | biome: human gut; feature: human-associated habitat; material: faeces...
GTACACGTCAATGATGAAGTTTCCTATTTCCGTTTCAAGATAGTGACTGCAGAGCTGAATCTGGAAAAAGCGGGTATACAAACAGACAAGCGGGGAGCCATCGTTGTCGACAACCAATTACGGACTACAGCCCCACACGTATGGGCCCTGGGGGACGTAAAAGGAGACGAACAGTTCGACTACTTGTCCATCGATGATTTCCGTATCATCCGTAATCAACTCTTTGAAAACAAAAAAAGGAGTACAAAAGACCGGTATCCAATCTCCTTTGCCATTTTCACCGACCCACCGCTGGCACATATAGGACTGACGGAAGAGGAAGCGATGAAGAACGGTTATTCCATACATGTGGCACGTATCCCTGCTGCCATGATTCCACGTGCCCGTACGCTACACAGCATAGACGGTATGCTCAAAGCTATTGTAGACATCCATACCGGACGGATTCTGGGTTGTACCCTACTTTGTGCCGATGCACCAGAAGTAATCAATACCGTAGCATCAATCATGAAAACGGGACAGCGTTACCATTTCCTGCGGGACTTCATTTTCACCCACCCCAGCATGAATGAGGGATTGAATATGTTATTCAAACCTTTTTAGCATTTTCTATTTGGTAATTAAGTCCTTAACCTCTATCTTTGCATCCGTCCAAAGATAGAGGAATGAAAAAGAAACAGTACATAACCTATATTCTTTTTTTCATCAGCTTGATAATGCTGGTGATACCCGTCATTCCCCACCATCATCATGCCGACGGAATGATATGCATGAAGAATGATATCACCGCCGATTGCTGCGGACACCGTCATAGCCAGGGCAACGAGCACTGCTGTTGCGACACGGGATGCATGACAACCCACTTTGTACAACAGACGCCCAGCTCTTCCAATGATGTGTGTTCACATCCGGATGCCTTGTGGGCAGTTACCCTACTCATTGAACCTTTTTCCAAGTTACTCATCCTACCCGAGTTTGACATAAGCAGGCAGGAGTGTATCTATCTGGAATCTCTTCATAGCACATTTATCATATGTGCTACGGGACTTCGTGCCCCTCCGTCTCTTCTTGCTTAACTGTTACCGGAACATCACCGGGACAGATTTCTATCCGGCATAAGGAACAATGCAATTTGGTTGCACGCCCTATGCCCTAACTTTGTATTCAAAATCAAAAAGTAAGAACAAATATCATCATGAAAAAAGTTATTTTCATGGGAGTCTTGGGATTATTCCTTTTAGGCTCCTGTAACAGCAAGTCCGGAGACAGCCACGAAGGACATAATCACGAAACAGAAGAGCACAATCATGACGGACATGACCACGAGGGACATGACCACGAACATGAGGGACACAACCATGAGCACGAAGAGCAGGAAAACCATGCCGGAGGAAGCGATGAAATCATCCTGCCACCAGCAAAGGCGCAAGCTGCCGGCGTAGCAGTCAGCACTGTTGAACCGGGTAGTTTCCATCAAGTCATCAAGACCAGCGGCCAGGTGATGGCAGCCCAGGGAGACGAGAGCGTAGCCGTAGCTACAGTAGCAGGCGTGGTTTCCTTCAAGGGAAAAGTTATCGAAGGAATGAGTGTCAGCAAAGGTACTCCTTTGGTGGTATTGTCATCCAAAAACATGGCCGACGGAGACCCGGTGCAGAAAGCCCGGATAGCCTACGAGGTTTCCAAAAAAGAATACGAGCGTATGAAAGCGCTTGTAGGCAACAAAATCGTATCTGAAAAGGAATTCGCGCAAGCCGAACAGATTTACGAAAATGCCCGTATCAGTTACGAGGCAGTCGCAAAGAACCATTCGGCAAGCGGCCAGGCGGTTGTTTCTCCCATCAGCGGTTATGTGAAGAATCTGTTGGTGAAAGAAGGGGACTACGTCAGCGTCGGCCAGCCGTTGGTAAGCGTCACCCAGAACCGTAAGCTTTTCCTGCGTGCGGATGTATCCGAAAAGTACTATCCTTACCTAAACAGCATCGGTTCTGCCAACTTCTGTACTCCTTATAATAATAAGGTATATACATTGAAAGAACTGGGCGGGCGCATGCTTTCTTATGGAAAGGCTTCGGATGAGAACGGATATTATGTACCCGTAACTTTTGAATTCGACAATAAGGGAGACGTTATTCCCGGCTCGTTTGTAGAAGTATTCCTATTATCCTCACCAATGGAGAACGTGTTGTCTCTTCCTCACAGTGCGCTGACCGAGGAACAAGGCAGCTTCTTTGTCTACCTGCAACTGGATGAAGAGGGCTACAAAAAACAGCTTGTCACCCTGGGTGCCGACAATGGCGAAAGTGTACAAATCCTTTCCGGCATAAAAGCAGGCGATCGCGTCGTAACCCAAGGAGCCTATCAAGTGAAGCTGGCATCGGCAACGAATGCTATTCCGGCACATAGCCATGAACACTAATCTCATGTACAATTTGACAATTTACAAAGTACCATTTCGCTATGCAGTATAAGGGTTACGTGACGAATGGGGAGTGTAAAGTCAGATAAACAAGAAATATTAGATAAAACAGCAAGTGCGGCTGACATTGCGCAGCCCAATTGTACATTGTAAATAGTAAATAAAAAGATGTTAAACAAAATAATTGGTTTTTCTCTTCAGAACCGCATCCTGGTGCTGGTAGCATCGGTGCTGTTGCTGATTGGCGGTACTTATACCGCCATGCATACGGAAGTGGATGTGTTCCCTGACCTCAATGCGCCGACCGTGGTCATCATGACCGAAGCAAATGGTATGGCAGCAGAGGAAGTGGAACAGCTGGTCACTTTTCCCGTAGAAACGGCTGTAAACGGTGCAACGGGTGTGCGCCGTGTACGCTCTTCCTCAACGAACGGTTTTTCTGTAGTCTGGGTAGAATTCGACTGGGATACAGATATCTATCTTGCCCGGCAGATTGTCAGTGAGAAGCTGGCAGTCGTCAGCGAATCCTTACCGGCCAACGTAGGCAAGCCGACACTAGGCCCACAATCGTCCATTTTGGGCGAGATGCTGATTGTAGGTCTGACAGCAGATTCGACCTCTATGCTGGATTTGCGTACCATTGCCGACTGGACCATACGTCCCCGCCTGCTCTCTACGGGCGGTGTGGCACAAGTAGCCGTACTGGGTGGCGACATCAAGGAATATCAAGTGCAGCTGGACCCGGAACGGATGCGCCATTACGGCGTAACATTGAGCGAAGTGATGAACATCACCCGCGAAATGAACCTGAATGCCAATGGTGGAGTGCTCTATGAATATGGCAATGAATATATCGTACGCGGCGTACTTTCTACCGACAAGGTAGACCAGATAGCCAAGGCCGTGGTGCGGAGCAACGGGGTCTCCGGTGCCCCTATCCTGCTGGAAGATATTGCCGACGTTCAAGTCGGAGCCAAACTTCCTAAACTGGGTACCGCCTCGGAACGCGGTAAGCATGCCGTACTGCTGACAGTCACCAAGCAACCCGCCACAAGCACGCTGGAGCTTACAGACAAACTGGAAGCTTCCCTGCAAGACCTGCAGAAGAATTTACCGGCAGACGTAAAGGTTTCCACAGACATCTTCCGTCAAAGCCGTTTCATCGAAAGTTCCATCGGAAACGTTCAGAAGTCGTTGTTGGAGGGAGGTATTTTCGTTGTCATCGTGCTTTTCCTGTTCCTTGCCAACATACGTACCACAGTCATCTCGCTGGTGACACTGCCGTTGTCACTGATTGCCTCCATCCTTGCCCTGCACTATATGGGCTTTACGATAAATACCATGAGCCTGGGAGGTATGGCTATCGCCATCGGTTCGCTGGTAGACGATGCCATCGTGGACGTGGAGAATGTCTACAAGCGTTTGCACGAAAACCGACTGAAACCTGCCGGCGAGCAACTTCCTATTCTGGAAGTGGTGTTCAATGCTTCGAAAGAAGTGCGTATGCCTATCCTCAATTCAACGCTGATTATCATTGTCAGCTTCGTACCACTGTTCTTCCTTAGTGGTATGGAAGGTAGGATGCTGGTGCCACTGGGTATTGCGTTCATTGTGGCATTGGCGGCTTCAACTGTTGTGGCACTGACCGTAACGCCTGTACTTTGCTCCTATCTATTGGGAAAAGAGAAAATAAAGAAACAAAACAACGAAAACAGCGACTCTGCCGTAGCACGCAAGATGAAGCAATGGTATGGTTCTGCACTGACTTTTGTATTGGGGCATAAGAAAGGGGTACTGGGAGGTACTATCGGACTATTTGTAGTAGCGCTCGGCTGTTTCTTCACCCTGGGCCGCTCGTTCCTGCCGCCTTTCAATGAAGGTTCGTTCACCATCAATATCTCCTCGCTTCCAGGCATTTCCCTGGAAGAAAGCGACAAGATGGGGCACCGTGCCGAGGAGCTGCTGCTCTCCATCCCCGAAATACAGACCGTGGCCCGTAAAACGGGACGTGCAGAGCTGGACGAACACGCTCTGGGAGTAAACGTCTCTGAGATCGAGGCACCGTTTGAGTTGAAAGACCGCTCGCGCAGCGAGCTCGTGGCAGAAGTCCGCGAAAAACTGGGTACCATTGTAGGGGCAAACGTGGAAATAGGCCAGCCTATCAGCCACCGTATAGACGCCATGCTATCCGGTACAAAGGCGAACATCGCCATCAAACTGTTCGGCGACGACCTGAACCGCATGTTCACTCTGGGCAATGAAATCAAGAGTGCCATCCAGGGGATTCCCGGTATTGCCGACCTGAACGTGGAACAGCAGATTGAGCGTCCGCAACTTGTCATTTCACCCAAACGGGAAATGCTTGCCAAATACGGCATTTCACTGCCCGAATTTTCGGAGTTTGTCAATGTCTGCCTGGCCGGTGAAGCCGTTTCCCAAGTTTACGAAAAGGGAAAGAGCTTCGACCTGACCGTACGCGTGAAAGACAACCTGCGCGACGAAATGGAAAAAATACGCAACTTGATGATTGATACGGGCGACGGACAGAAAATTCCACTGAACTATGTAGCGGAAATCCGCTCGGCCATGGGTCCGAACACCATCAGCCGCGAGAATGTAAAGCGTAAAATCGTCATCTCCGCCAACGTGGCCGACCGCGACCTGCGAAGTGTAGTCAACGATATACAAGCCCAGGTAGACGCACAAATCAAACTGCCGGAAGGATACCACATCGAATACGGCGGACAATTCGAAAGCGAGCAGGCAGCAAGCCGCACGCTGGCACTTACTTCGTTCATGTCCATCGTGGTGATATTCCTGCTCCTCTACCATGAATTCCGCAATGTGAAAGAGAGTGCCATCATCCTTATCAATCTGCCGCTGGCATTGATAGGCGGTGTATTCGCCCTGCTCATCACAACGGGAGAAGTGAGTATCCCCGCCATCATCGGTTTCATCTCACTGTTCGGTATCGCCACCCGAAACGGAATGCTGCTCATCAGCCATTACAACCACTTGCAGCAGGAAGAAGGCTATGGCGTCTACGACAGCGTTATCCGCGGTTCGCTCGACCGTCTGAATCCAATCCTGATGACCGCCCTATCCAGTGCACTGGCACTTATCCCGCTGGCTCTCAGTGGCGACCTGCCGGGCAACGAGATACAAAGCCCGATGGCAAAGGTTATCTTGGGCGGCCTTTTAACATCCACGTTCCTGAACGGTTTCATCATTCCGATTGTTTACCTGATGATACACCATAACCAACAACCTAAAACGTCAGACAATGAATAAAAGATTTTTCATATTCAGCGCCGCCATCCTCGCTTTTGCGGGGATGAGCGCACAAACGTCCGGCATTGATGCCGTGCTCCAGCAGATAGAGGCCAACAACAAGGAATTGCAGGCTAACTCCCACCTCATTTCCTCACAAAAACTGGAGAACAAGACAAACAACAACCTCCCTGACCCTACACTGTCATACGCCCACCTTTGGGACTCCAAGAACAGTGACGAGACAGTCGGCGAAATGGTCATCTCGCAAAGCTTCGACTTCCCCACGCTTTACGCCACCCGAGGGAAGATGAACCGACTCAAGACAAATGCACTGGATGCACAAGCCACCGCCTTCCGCCAGCAGATATTGCTGCAAGCGAAGGAAGTATGCCTGGACATCATCATGCTGCAACGCCAGCAAGCCCTGCTCGACGAACGGTTAAAGAATGCGGAGGAGCTGTCGGCCATGTACACCCGACGTTTGGAAACGGGAGATGCCAATGCACTGGAAACCAACAAGATTAATCTGGAGTTGCTGAATGTACGCACGGAAGCCCGCATGAACCAGACGGCACTTAACAACAAACTGAAAGAGCTGCTTGTCCTCAACGGAAACCAGCCGTTCACACCGGGACGTCCCATGCCCGGTGTAACCCCTAACGCCCAGGCACTTGGACTGACAGAGTATCCGGCAGTGCCATTACCAACCGACTTCCGCCCACTGGCCGACGAACTGCTGGCTTCAGACCCCACCCTGCAATCCTTGCAAGGTGAAAGTTCTGCCGCCCGGAAACAGATTTCGGCAAGCAAGCAAGGCTGGCTGCCCAAACTGGAACTGGGTTACCGTAGAAATACCGAATCGGGGCATCCGCTGAACGGCGTAGTAGTAGGCTTCTCTTTCCCGCTTTTCGAAAACCGCAATAAGGTCAAGATAGCCAAGACACAAGCGCTCAACATTGACTACCAAAAGGAGAACGCCGCACTGCAAGCCAGCTCTGCCTTGTGGCAACTCTATGAAGAAGCCAAGAACCTGCACGCTTCCATGGAGGAATACGAACGCACCTTCCATCAGCAGCAAGACCTTTCTTTACTGAAGCAAGCACTTATGGGAGGACAAATCAGCATGATTGAATACTTTGTTGAAATATCGGTTGTCTATCAAAGCAAGACAAACCTCCTGCAACTGGAAAACCAGTATCAGAAGGCGATGGCACAGATATACAAGAGCCGGTTATAAATAGAAAGAGCTGTCTGCGGTTGGCAGACAGCTCTTTCTATTTCAATATATTGTAGTTATAGTTTTGTTACTTTACCCATAAACAGAATAACTCACGTACTCTTCTCCTTTATCAGGAAGATGAAAGGACGGTCCACATAGAACGGAATTACCGTACTTGGTCCGGGAGCGGCCACGTCCATTCCTCCGACAGTTACAGCCGCAGCTTCCGTCCCCTCTTCATTCACTTTCACATAAGTGAACTGTTGCAGCAAACTGATAAACAAATCCTCATCCGCCATTCCGGAAAAATCGGCCGATGGAGTAAAAGCCTCCTGCATTCCCATTGCCATCATATCGTCAATGAGTTCTTTATCATATTCCATTTCAAACCGGGGTAACTTAAGGTTCAAGGCAGAGCTTGATAAACTACTGTTCCATTCCCCCCAGCGCTCGTCATTCAGCTGCGGCAGGCACTCATCCAACGATTTTCCCTCTGCCGGCAAGAGCACCACCATACTGAAAGCCTCATTGCCGTAAGGCAACTCTGCCATTGAGAAATACTCATTCTCGGCATAGTTGAATCTCTCGTCACGAAGATTCATCATGTGTACAGTCGATTTGCTTCCGTCAGCATTCGTAAAAGCCTCTTCTGCCGTATCCGATTTTTTGAATTGATTCTTCCAAATTCCCTTGAAATAAAGCGCATTCAACAGATAAAGACGCGCCGTCTCCGGAATCTCATTCAAGACTTTGGGGATGCAATTATTCGTTTTCCCGGCACACCAACTGTTTATAATGCCCGGAGCTTTGGGAGAGGCAAAATCCAGCTCCTGCACTTGCGCGTCATACATCTTTTTGTTCACGCTTACAAAGTCGTCATGAACACCGAACCCTTGCTTTATCCAGATGGAATTGGCAATTCCCAGCTGCGTGGTATTGTCCAAATCGAGCAACGCCTCCACCAGCTTCTTATTATAGTTGTTCATTTCCTCCAACGAATAGCCCGAAAAGCCCAGGACATCTGTCATCTCAGATAGTGTGTTTCCCAACGCTCCATTGGCAATCATAGACAGACAGAGCGAAGCGCTCAAAGGAGAGATGAACAGATTGGGCTTTTCCACCTCAGTTTTACAAACCTGATTAAAGAAACGGAAAGCGAAATCCGTTCCTAAATCCATCATCTCCTGCTCGGCACGGGTCAAGGCAATGTCTTTGCGAGGCTTGGGTTGTGGTGAAGAGTTGTCGTCACTCTGGCAGGCTGCAAGGATACAAAGTAGGCTTAAGGCAGTAATCGTTTTTTTAAGCATAAGCAAATAGTATTAGTTTTAAAACAGTTATCTATATAGAAAATGCTTGAACAAACAAAATACTGCATTGAAGAAACAATAAAAAATAGTACATTCCTACTCTATTATTATACTGCAAAGTTCTGCATATTTTTTGCAGTCGCACTGCATATGTGTTGCAGCACCACTGCATATGTGTTGCAGTCGCGCTGCATATATATTTGCAGTGTCACTGCAACAGCTCTGCAGTGCTACTGCAAAATATATACAGCAGCTTTGCAGTAACGTGATTGATTTCACCCGGTTATTGTTGCCAATTCCAGCACCCCTTCCGGCAAATATCCGCTGCGTATGCGCCATTCCTGGGGATAAAGATTATTGGCACGGTTACCTATATTCTTGACAAATCCTAGAGGTATCTGTTTGTAGGTGAGCAAGACAATGCCGCGCGGAGCAGTCTCCGAAAGGACAACAGCCTCCTTGCGCAGATAGCTGATGGCCTGCTCGCGGCCTATCTCTTCATGGGCAAAGGCATCCGGATTCAGTGCTATACTCATGGCGAGCCCATGAGCAGGCATCCAGTCTTTTCCTTTCAACTCGGCAACATCTACCCCAGCCTGCACGATACGGAGTGACGAACGCAAAGCCGACAGTTCGGAGAGATACGCTTTAGGGAAAGCGCTGACGTTGTTGCCATTGACGATAAATTCGTAATTATCCGGAACCGCAAACCACTCATGCAGTGCCGAAAGCTGTTCTTTGGAAACACCCGGAGTTTTCGCTCCTTTTCCTTGAGGTTTTCTTCCTTTTTCCCAGGATTTCACCTGCCCGGCCCAGGTATTCCCATCGCTCACGCCCGGTTTGCGGAGAACTGCCAAAAAGAATCCTTCCCCCTTCGTCCGATGGGGCAGGAAACGATAGGCGGGAAAGTCCTCTCCCGACAATAGATTACCCGTAATATTCCAGTCAGTAGAAATTTCCAACGGCAATACCTCCGCCCCGAATTCATCCCGTATCCAACGGATGTTCTCTTCGTTTTCCTTTGTATTATAGGTACAAGTACTGTAGATGAGAATGCCTCCGGACTTCAAGCAAGGCCAGATATCCGTAACGATGCGACGCTGGCGCTGCCAGCAGATTTCCACATTCTCCCCACTCCACTCACTTACCGCAACGGGGTCTTTACGGAACATCCCCTCGCCAGAGCAGGGGACATCCGTCAATATGACGTCGAAGAAGTCCGTCAAGGAAGAAAAATCTGCCGGGTCATTATTAGTGACCACCACACCGGAATGCCCCCACTTCGTAAGATTCTCCGCCAATACCTGCGAGCGGTTGCGGATTACCTCATTGGCCACCAGCAGACTGCCTGCGGGCAACACGCTACGGGCATGCGTGGATTTCCCGCCGGGAGCCGCACAGAGGTCAAGCATCACCACCGGTCCTTCGCCCACATACCGCCTCAAAGCCTGCTCCACAAACATAGACGAAGCCTCCTGCACATAGTAGCAGCCTGCATGAAACAGCGGGTCAAAAGTGAATGTCAGCCGCTTGTCCAGATAGTATCCGGCAGTAGACCAAGGGACATGCCTAAAAGAGGAACGAAAAAGACTGAATGAAGATTCCGGTAATTTATCTTCATTCAGTCGGATACTGACCGGCTGCTCCCCTTCCAGGGCGGCAGCCAGCTTTTCATATTCTTCCACACCCAAGAGGGCGCGTGTATAATCGGTGAAAGATGAGGGTAGCTTCATGCTTTGAACTGTTTTATGGCAGCAAAGATAGTGCAAAATACGTTTCACCAATCTACGGGGCTAAACAAAAAGCACGGTTCAATACTCTTTTTAAAAACTGAGTTTCACCCCTGCAAAATAGGAACGCGGTGCACCCGGTCCGTAGATATAACCGGAGTCACGGTCAGCCCCTTTGTCGAAGTCGTTCTGGTAGGCATTGAAAATATTCTGTACACCGGCATTTACCTGCAAGTTC
>ENA-OPYH01002101-OPYH01002101.1-human-gut-metagenome-genome-assembly--contig:-NODE-2101-length-10133-cov-3.921215_pt1 | contig 10133 bp, 8 predicted proteins | sample MGYA00241254_ERZ501488 | MGnify/ENA primary metagenome ERZ501488 (study PRJEB25962, sample SAMEA2042660) | human gut metagenome | biome: human gut; feature: human-associated habitat; material: faeces...
GTCAAGAAGGTGGACGGACAGAAGGTGCAGAAAGTCAAAATCGTTTATAACTTTGTCGGGGAAATCCCGGAGATTGCAGCATAAAGACAGTACAGCCCTCCCCGTACCGGGGAGGACTTTTTGATATTTGGAAAAGATAAAAATGTATGTGTTATTTATAGCATCCTAAAAGGCCATTGTTTCCAAAATACCGGTTTTAAGATTTTGAGCAGCAGCGCTCAATGGACGTTTCCTGTCATATACCATACAAATCTGACGTTCAGGGATTGTTTCCCGCAGATGAATCTGGACGATCTCACGTTGCTGAAGTGCTTCCTTCGCCATTGGTTCTGGAAGAAAAGCTAGCCCTAATTCCGCTTTTACCAAAGGTAAAATCTGATCTGTGGTAGCTGCTTCCGTGTCTGGTATCAACTCCAACCCGTGGGACAGGAACAATTTATGATAAAAATTCCAGGTCATAGTTTCTTTTCCGAGGCAAATCAACGGATAATTTTTTAGTTCGGCAAGTGTCAGCTCCTGGCTGCCCAGTGCCGTAAAAGTTTTGCCGCCCACAAGAATTTCACGGAAGGGCCGCAAATGCAATTCCTTCAAAGAGGTATCCACGTTGGTCGGCGTTGATACAACAGCAAAATCAACTTCACCGTTTTTAACAGAGCGGATGGCTTGCGGAGTGGAATGGTTATATATTTTCAAGCGAAAGTTCCCGGATTTTCTCCAGCGAGTCGGGCATGAAAGACTGTCCGCCGAAACCCGGCTCGACGCTCATGACGAGCACCAGGTCGATCAGGGGTACGATGTCGCGCAGCACTTCGACCGACGTGGCGGGCTTGATCGAAACGCCCGCTTTGGCGCCAGCGCGGTGGATCAGGTCGATGCACCCTTTGGGATTGAGCGTGGCTTCGTAGTGGAAGGGGACGATTCCGGCGCCTGCCTCGGCGAAGCGGGTGACGTATTTTTCGGGTTCGACGATCATCAGATGTACGTCCAGCAGTTTGGACGTGGCCTTGCGGATGGCTTTCATCACCGGGAATCCGAACGAGATATTAGGGACGAATACGCCGTCCATGACGTCGATATGCACCCATTCGGCGGCGCTTCGGTCGATCATCTGCGTATCGCGTTCCAGGTGGCCGAAATCGGCCGACAGCATCGAGGGGGATATGATTCGTTGCATGGTTTTAGATTCTTAAAACTGAATAATAGAAACAAAGACAATTTTGGAGTAGAGTTTACCCAAAATACCTTGTTATTTTTGGCAAAGATAGTAAATTCGAAATAGAATGAGGATGTCGGGCAGGGGAATTTATTTGTAGTTGTTTGGCGTTGTAATATTTCCGGTCTGTTTATGCTTTGTATTACGGACAGTCTTGTTGTAATTATTTTAGTTGTTATGCTGGTTTTACAGGGATTCTGTTGAACAGGAACGAGAAGAGAGAGGCATTGCCTCTCTCTTCTCGTTCCGAAAAATACTTTTTTCTGTTGCAATGCTTGTCGCCGGTTTTAACGAACCGATATCGGCTCGACGGTATTCTGAAGACGATATATGTAATCCGGCCATTCCGTCTGTACGTTGGTACCCGTGCGGAAATATGCATTTGTTAAAGGAATGTTGGTCTGCATGTTCGAAAGCGACATCGAACTGGACATAGGAATAGGTGATGCACCTTCCTTGGAGAGCGGCCCAATCAATACTCTCTCTATTTCGCTATAGTTACCAGAGGCATCTTCGGCCATCGAGAGGAATGTGCCTTGCTGGTCGGCCGGGAAGAGAATCAGTGTGGACGTTTCGTCTTTGAGTGTCGCTTCCGTGCTGACGTTTGTCAAAATAGCTGATAACATCTCTTCTTCGGGATATTTGGTTTTGTCGGTGTAGTCGGCCGACAAACCTAGGAAATACCAGTGGGCCGCGTCGGAGCTATGGCTGATTTCGATGTCTATGGCTAGCAGGTTCTTGCCGGCTAATGAACTTAATTCGGGATCGAGTAGAGCCAGTTGGTCGCAGTCGTAATAAGCCCGCATCCAAGCTTTGGCCCAAGCGGACGAAACGGTTGCTTTTGGTGTCGTTAATTTCTCGCCGACAAAGACTTCACCTGCCAGCGTGCCATCGAAGTTCATACAGACAGCGAACGGGATATATTCCGTTTCCGGAGAGAGGAGTCCGGCAGGGCTTTCCGGGCCGAAAGACATGGTGACCGCACCACGAGCACAGAATCCGCGAACGATCTCTCCGATCGTGTAGCCCTGTTCCTCGTAAGTCGTGAATATCTGTTGCTGATAAGCGCGTACGGTCTCTTCATTCGATCCGTATTGTGCGTATTTTTCGGCAGGTAAGAGCTCATACCAGTATAATACGCTCGGGTCGCTGGGTGTGACGGAAACTTCCGCGCTACGGGCCGTCAATTTAGCGGGATCGATGCTGAATTCAAAAACTGTTTCGGAGGGGTCGCCAGCCGGAATAGTCTGGAACGAAGCCGACTCAACACTGGTTGTACGACCGGCTTGGTAACCGAATACCACGACGGAATAAGACGTGTTTGGGTCCAGTGCGTTTATTGTGCGGATTTGCGATCCCGTGTAAATATCGTAAAGTCCTGTGTTCATCAGAATTCCGTTCGCATCGATATAGGCGTCGGCGAGTTCCTCTGGAGTCCCTTGTGATGAAACGGCTATAAACCAAGTGTAGGGATCCTGATTGGTGGGAGTAATCGAGATTTTGGCTGATGCATAAGAGACGTCTTCGTCGGGAATCTTGATTGAGAATGTATTTAGGGATACCGGAGTCTTCTGGCTTTCGAATGTGTATTGGGAGACTTCCGAAAGCGGGTTACCCTCCTTGTCGATCGCAGCGGCCAACAGATGGTAGGTCGTCGATCCGAAAAGACTTTGGAGCGTGTTGTTGAATGGTCCTGTGTGGGTGATGTCGGCTACGGCACCGGCTCGGTCGAATCCTTCTTCCTGAATGCCGTACTCAATGTCGCTTTCGAGCATATCTTTGAATAAAGCGTCTTTATTTTTATTTGCGTCTGTAAATTCCTTGTCGGTAGCACGAGTCCAATACCATGTTTGTGTATTGTCTGATGGTGTGATGGAAATCTCGGCTGCATTCGGACTCAAGGTTTGGACATCGAATGTGAAAGTCATTTCGACGGGATTGGATTGCTCTCCTTCGGATGGAGGAGTTATGTCCGGCTCATTTTCCTTGTTGCAAGCGCCTGACAGGATTCCGCACAAGAATAGCATGTTGATATAAAGAAGTCTGTGCTTTATGTTTTTTGATATATGTTTCATGGCTTGGTGTTTTTTTGTTGGAAATATTTTCAGCCGTCATTAAAGAAGACGGCTGAAAATATAGATTACTTGTGTCTGTTTACAAAGCAGTGAAGCCGTCCATCGGACCGACATAGTCAGCTATTACTTTGATTTTGTGTCCGAGTGGAGCTACGAAGAAGCCTTCGTAGTGGAGCGTCCATTTTTGGCTTCCGCTGTCATAAGACAGATTCAGGTCGCCTTCCATGAGTACATACGGAAATATGGGATCGTCCAAATCCTGTCCGAGCGTGGCGTATGAGTAGCCGGGAATGAACTCGATCTGTGTGGGATCGAAGCCTGCGGCCGATGCATCCGGAGCACGATTAATAAAGAAGAGGCGCATGTTGGCTTCTCCTTCGGTGTCGGGTTGAAGGTCAATACGTCCAATATAGGAACGCTCGTAACCTTCCAAATCTGACGTAAGTCCGTATGAAACTACGGCTGGAGTATTTGAATAGGTGTCTTGCCATACATTATATTGAGGCTCCTCGGGATCTTCGCCTCCTCCTTGTTCCCCTATAGAACCTTGGAACGACCCAGTCAGCGTGCTTCCGTAAACGACTTGTGCCGACGCGTTTTCCTGATAGATAATATCGTATGAATCACGGGCGTCGATTGTGAGCGTGTATTCGTTGGTTTCCGGACTCACTTCAACTTTTATCGAGCCGGTTTTGTAGCCGATTTCCGACGGGCCGAGTGTACCGTTGATGTAAACGGGAGCGTTGGCGAAATAGGCTTTGGCCAACGATACGGTTCCTGCTTCTCCATTTTCGCTGATTGGGTAGTTACCCGTTGCGAGCGTTTCGGTTTCGGAATGGAATACCAGCGAGAACTGTTTCAGGTCGGGGTGAGCAGAACTGCGTAGCGGAAGGGCGATTGTCTTCTTTTCGGCATTCCATTTGGCCCCTCCGGTTTCGTCGAATACCACATTGTTGAGAGAATAGTTCTTTAACTCCATCTCGTGCGAGAGTATGCCGGAGAATCGACCGGTAAACTTGGTTTCGCTTTTGGATAATGTGCCTGTAATGGTCAGAATTACAGTGTTTGCCGTGCCTCGTTCAATTTTGACCAATGTCCCTGCAGGAAGGTTGTCGTCAATGTCGCTATTCCCTTCGATGTCTATCAGATAAGAGGAGGATACTGTTTTATAAAGGTCTTCTGCAAGCAGGCGGCTGCCGTTTCTCTAGGCGCCGTTGTTTTCGATACCTTCAAGTTTGATTTGGGTCTGATAAACACTTGTGTTGTCCGTTTCGAACAGGTTAATTAGTAGCATGCCGTTAGGCAGATAAAGTAATTCTCCTGTTGAAAAAGTGATATCGATTTGCTCCGGTTTCGGTTCGGGATCTTCCGTCCCTGGGTCTTCGTCTTTGAGCGGGGTAAGTTGTAATTTGTTGGAAATTGTCTTGCCCGTCTGGTTCGCAGCTGCAGCGATAACGGCATATGTAATCTGCTTGTCGACGGGAACTCGGATCGAAAGTTTGTTCTTGTCCGTGAGTTTAATGCTCGTTCCGGTTGCGAAAATTTCATCAGCAGTCGTGGGGAGCGATTCGTTCGCGTTCATGCAGACGTAAGCGCATTGCTCGGCATTTTCCACGTTGATCGAGAAGTTCAGTGCCCCGATTTCACTTTCTAAAGCAGAAATTGAGATGCTCGGTTCGGGGATAAGGTCTGATGTTTCGTCATCACTACATGCAGAGAGCATGGCTGTCAAAGTCAATCCTACCAGGAAAAACTTCATGGAAGCAAAGTTCATCATAGAGCATTTTTTTGGTTAAAGAATAATTTCAGAATAAATATATGGATAAAAAATGATTTTACAATGTTGTTTCGAAAATAAATTAGATTATATTTTTTAGGTTCTTTGCCTCTATTATAAAATGTAAATAAATTTGCTTTTGCATTTGACTTATTCTTATCTTTGTTAAAGATTGGATGCGGTTCGGCAATCTTTGTGTGCATGCCCGTACGATTGCTTGCATCTTTTGTTATTTTTGTTGCTGTCATGAATACCGGAATCGTTGTCGTTTTATTGTCGCTCGGCGTCGTTTGCGCCGTGCTGGGTTTGCTTTTGCTCTCCCTGCGTCGGGATAACGCCCGTTTGTCGGACGAACGGGCTGCTGCGGACGAAGCTCGCCGCCTGGCCGAGGAGTCGCGCCGGGTGTCCGAAGAGAAATCCGCTGCCGCCGAAATCGAAATCCGCACCCTGGTCGAGCGGAGTACGCTGGCGCAGGCCCGTCTGGAGGCGGCCGAACAGCGAATGGCCGAGGCACGTGCCGAACGCGAAAAGATGGAGGAGACTTTCCGGACCCAATTCAAGAACCTCGCCAATGACATTCTGGGCGAACAGTCGCGCACTTTCAAGGAGACCAACCGCGAAGCGCTCGACGTGTTGTTGAAACCTTTCCGGGATAACATCGTGGAGTTCCGCGAGCGGGTCGAGAAGATCTACTCCTCCGAGAACGAACAGCGGGGGGCGTTGCGCAACGAGCTTGAACGCCTGATGGAACTCAATCGCCGCATCACCACCGAAACGACCAACCTGACCAACGCGCTCAAGGGCAATTCCAAAGTGCAGGGCGACTGGGGCGAGATGATCCTCGAAACGATCCTCGACAATTCGAACCTGATCCGGGGCGTACATTACGATACGCAGCTCAATATCAAGGACGAAGCGGGAAACAACCTGCGGCCCGACGTGGTGCTTTATCTGCCCGAAGGCAAACGGATCGTCATCGACTCGAAGGTGTCGCTCACGGCATTCGTCGGATACGTCGGGGCCGAGGACGAGGCGACCCGGCGCCAGTATCTTGCGTCGCACGTCGCGTCGGTGCGGCAGCACGTCGTCGAACTGGGTCGCAAGGAGTACCAGCGATTGCTCGATTCGCCCGATTTCGTCATTATGTTCATTCCCAACGAACCGGCGTTTCTGGCGGCGCTGCAAAACGACAGCTCCATCTGGGCCGATGCCTACGACAAGAAAGTCATCATCTCTTCGCCGACCAATCTTTTCGCTTTACTGAAGTTGGTGGACGATCTTTGGAAGCGGAACGCACAGAATAAGAATACGGCCGACATCGTTACTTACGGTACGAAACTCTACGAGCAGTTGGTGGCTTTCACCGCTTCGCTCGAAGGGGTGGGACAGTCGCTCGACGCCGCCCGGGACAAGTACAACGATGCCTACAAGCGGCTTTGCACCGGTAACGACAACATCGTCCGCTGCGGGGAGCGGCTTCGCAAACTGGGAATTCCGACCAAGAAACAACAGTCTGCCCGGACTTTGCAGGCGGCCGATTTACCGGACGAAGAGTAGCTTCGGCAGGGGCGGGATTGCCCCGGCACGACAGCGGTGCGTAACCGGTGCGAGGGGTGCTTGAAAAAGCCGGATGTCGGGAGGAGGAGATGCGAGTTTCCTCCCGAGATACGATAAAAAAAATCTACCGGGATGCTCCGTCGCCGATCACTTATCGGGCAGGAAAATTCCGGCAGATTTGTATTTCAAATTGTCTAAAGCAGCTTTTGGAGCAATACTTCGTCCTTATACCCTTCGGGGGTACGGATCCACTCCTTTTTAACCCCGACCCGGCGGAATCCGGCTCTTTCGAAGAGAGTCAGGCTGGGGACGTTGTCCGCGAGTACGTTGCACCACAGTTGCCGCAGCCGGAGTACCGTGCGGGCATACTCTTCGAGCAAAGCCAATGCCTCTGCCCCGTATCCTTTCCCGCGCTGTGCCGGATCGTAAACCAGAATGCCGACGCCTGCCCGTTCGTGCTGCGGCTCGAAATCGAACAAGTCGATGGCTCCGATCGTTTCCCCCGCTGTGTCGTCGATCATCAACCGCAGTTGTCCGCATCGGTAAATACCAGCCTGCTGCTCCTGGATGAATTGTTCGATCGAATAGTGCGAGAACGGTTCGATCGTACCGCTGACTGTCCACAACGAAGGATCGTTTTCCCACCGGCAGAGCAGTTCGAGGTCCTGAGGTTCGACGGCCCGCAGGCTGCAAATATGGCCTCGGAGCATCATTAGCAAAGTCCGAGCACCTGATTGCGAATCAACATGGCAGCACCCCAGGCGCTGGCCGTCTTGCCCATTTTCGACAAGCGGAATTTGGTGTCCTTATAAACCAGATTGAGCGAGTATTTGTTGGTCGCCGACTTGAGGGGCAGCATCAGGTAGTCGCCCGCTTCGGCCAGCTCGCCGCCTACGATGACCGTTTCCGGATTGAAGGTGTTGATCAGGAAGGCGACGGCCTTGCCCGCCTTTTCTCCGACCTCCTCGATCAGTTCGATCGAGAGATTGTCGTCGTGCTTGGCTGCGTCGATGATCTCATCGACGTGGATGGCTTCGTGCTTGTTGTATTTTTCGCGCAGGATCGTATTGACACCCTGGCTGATAAGCCGACCGAACTTCTGTTCGATCGCGATTCCCGAAACTTCGGTTTCGAGGCAACCTTTCTTGCCGCAGGAGCAGATGATTTCGTTGTCGAAGAAGGGAATGTGCCCGAACTCTCCGGCAAAGCCGCTCTTGCCGTAGTAGAGTTTGCCGTTCATGACGATACCGATGGCCAGGCCGCGTCCGAGGTGGAGGTAGAGTACGTCCATCTCGTCTTTGGATTTGCTGTTGGTGTATTCGGCATAGCATCGGGCCCGGGAGTCGTTTTCGAGCAGTACGCGGATGCCGATGCGTTGTTCGATCATATCGCGCAGGGACTGTTCGCTCGAAGTGAAATAGCGGTAACTGCGTCCCGTCGTGGGATTGACGCGTCCGCTGACGCTGACACCCACTCCGAGGATTTTCGCGCGTTCCACACCGCACGTATCGATGAAATGTGCGATATTCGAGCAGATTTTTTCGAGGCATTGAGGGCGATCCTGCAGTTCGAAGTCGGTCAAGAGTTCCTCTTTGACGATATTGTTGTGCAGGTCCGTGATGAGGAACGACATGTTGTCCCGGCCGATATTGACGCCTGCGAAATAGATGGCCGAGCTGGCCAGTCCGAAGACGTTGGGACGTCGTCCACCCGGAGTTTCGACCTTGCCCAGATCGGAGACGATGTTCTCCTGAACGAGTTCCTGAACGAGCTTGGTGATGGTCGGTACGCTGATGTGCAGCTCTTTGGTAAGCTCCGAGAGCGTACACTCCCCGTTCACCGCCATATGTGCGATGATATTTCGCTTGAAGAGGTTGTTCTTGTGCGAAATACCTTTCAGATTGTCATCTTCCTGTCGGCTGAAAAATTCGGTTAACGATGTCATAGTTATTGATGTCGTTTGATGTCTTCTGTAATTTTTGTGCAAATATAGAAAGAATTCAATCGAATTTGGCGTATTTGATCTTGTGATATGAAAAAAAATTATAAACAAAATAGAATCGATTGCTTGTCAATCGATTCTATTTTGTTTTCGGAGGCGGGTTACAACGTCGATTTCGACTCTACGACCGCTTCGGGATTCACTTTTTTGATAAGACCCTGCAGGACATTGCCGGGACCGAGTTCCGTAAATTCGGTCACGCCGTCCGCAAGCATGTTCTTGACGATGTAGGTCCAGCGTACCGGTGCGGTGAGCTGTGCGATCAGGTTGGCCTTGATCGTCGCCGGATCGGTTTGGGGTTTGGCATCGACGTTCTGGTAGATGGGGCAGACAGGAGCCTGGAAGGGTGCTTCGTTGATCGCTTTTTCGAGTTCGACCTTGGCCGGCTCCATCAGGGGCGAGTGGAATGCACCGCCTACGGGCAGACGCAGTGCGCGTTTGGCGCCCGCTTCCTTGAGTTTGGCACAGGCGGCATCGACCGCTTCGACGCTGCCCGAGATGACCAGTTGGCCGGGGCAGTTGTAGTTGGCCGCCACGACCACGCCGTCGATCTCGGCGTAAAAAAGATCACCATTCTCACCGGAGATCTGAAGGGAAAATCATGTACTGTAAAAGAATACCCGATTGATCCATCCCTCTCCCTGGAGGAATACCTGATTTCCCTCCTCCACAAAACCAAATCCGACCTCCCCAAAACACCGTGCGGCCTCGTCGGAATCTCCATCGGAATCTACGGCGTCGTCTGCGACGACCTCGTTTTATTCACACCCTACTACGATCTGAAACACTCCAACCTGAAAAACTACCTCGAAGAAGAATTTCAGGTCCCTGTCATCGTAGAAAACGAAGCCAACCTCTCCGTCATCGGCGAAGCCGCCTGCGCAGAGCACTTTAAAAATATGATCTTCCTGAACATCCACGAAGGCGTCGGCATGGGAATCCTCATTGACGGCGAACTCTACACCGGCCAGAACGGCTACGCCGGCGAATTCGGCCACACCATCCTCTTCCCCGATGGCCGGCCCTGCCCCTGCGGCAACCACGGCTGCCTCGAACAGTACATCTCCGAAGCCGCCGTCCTGAACGATTTCGCCGCCGCTGAAGGCCTAGAAAACGTCTCCGTCGAACGCTTCATCCAGTATTACCAGGAAGGCAGCCCCAACGCCCGCAAAGTAATGCAGGATTTCACCCACTACATCGGAATCAGCCTGAACACGGTTCTCCACACCTTCAACCCGGACGTCATCGTCATCAACAGCTCCTTCACCAACTACATCCCGGGTCTGATCGACGAAATCACCTCCGGAATCCAGAACCGCCTCCGCTGGTACCTCCACGTCCTCCCGGCTCACCTGCAGGATGTCTCCGTCCTCATGGGCGGAATCAGCCTCTGCTCCCGGAACTTTCTCGGAATTTCCACCTTTAAGCTGCTGGACCTGTAACCTATAGCAATCCCCGAAAATAATGCAAAAAAGGCAGTGCTGCAGAGCGCGAATTGCAAGGAACAGA
>ENA-OPYH01002105-OPYH01002105.1-human-gut-metagenome-genome-assembly--contig:-NODE-2105-length-10118-cov-3.923880_pt1 | contig 10118 bp, 8 predicted proteins | sample MGYA00241254_ERZ501488 | MGnify/ENA primary metagenome ERZ501488 (study PRJEB25962, sample SAMEA2042660) | human gut metagenome | biome: human gut; feature: human-associated habitat; material: faeces...
TCCACTTTATACCATGACTTCCCCTAATAGCGAATAAATCCATCTCGCGAAACATCCGTTTACATCAACGAAGTTTGCGCGGTAACAACGCCGCGCAGCGGGGAGATGGACTGGGTCGAATTCTATAACGGCGGCGATGAAAGCGTAACGCTCACGGGCTGGCATATCAGCGACAGCAAGCGTGAACTGCAAAAGTTTGAGCTTTCGTTCATTACGGTTCCCGCAAAGGGTTATGCGGTGCTCAGCTGCTCCGGCAGCATTTCCGATGCCGCACCGACGGTTGCACCGTTCAGCGTATCGGGCAGCGGTGACGGGCTGATTTTGACATCTGCCGACGGAACTGTCATAGACTATTTTGAAACGGGTGCAACCCGACTGGGCGTTACAAGCGGCAGGCAGACCGGCGGCGGGAGCGGTGACCGCGTTTTTTTTACGCAGGCGACCAAGGGCAGCGAAAACCCCGATGTTTGCTACCTTTCCTATGCGGCGAACGCCGTTTTTTCAAATACCGAACTTTATCACAGCGAGCCTTTCTCGCTTGAGATAAAAACGCAGAATGCAGACGGTGTGATAAGGTACACAACCGACGGCAGCAAGCCGACCGAGCAGAGCACGGAGTATACAGGTGCAATAACGATTTCTTCAAATACGGTTATTCGCGCTGCAACCTTTGTTTCGGGCATGATGCCGAGTGATGTTGCAACTGCAACTTATCTTTTTGAAACGCCGCACAGCGTGCCGGTTGTGACGCTTGCAATGAACCAAAAAGATTTTGACGATGTTTATGCTGTCAGCAGTCCGTTCGTTCCGGTTGTTGAACGGGAGGGGCATATACAGTATTTTGAAAAAGACGGAAGCCTCGGAGTTGAAACCTCCGCCGGCATTCGCGTTTCCGGTGCGTCAACCCGGCGTTATCCGCAAAAGTCCCTTGCGCTCATGTTTCGCTCCGGCTACGGAAGAAAGACCGTTACCTATCCTTTCTTCGGAAACGATTATATCAAGACTTTCGGTTCGCTCGTGCTTCGCAATGCGGGTCAGGATTGCCTGAATACCCGCATTCGTGATTCTTTCACAAGCACCGCCGTTCTCGATATGAACATCGATTCGTCCGCGGCAACTTTCTGCGCGGTTTATATCAACGGCCGTTACTGGGGTTTGTATGACCTTAAGGAGAACATGAACAAGGATTACCTTGCTGCGCATTACGGCGTTGATGAGGACACTGTAAACATTATAAAGCGCAACACCGTTGAGCTTACGGGCAGCAATGCGGATTTTCTCCGCGTCAGAAGCTACGTTGTTCAACAGAATGCAAGCGGCGCAAACGTTGTTGTACCTTTGACGGCGGAACGGTATGCGGAATTTACAAAATGGGTGGATGCCGAGTCCATTGCGGATTATCTGATTGCAAGGGAATACTTCCCCGATGCGGATATGTTCAACCAGAAGTATTGGCGCACAACGGACTATAAGGTGCGCTGGCGTGCGATATTCTATGATTCCGATTTCGCTCTCAGTTCCGAGCGCGGCGATGTTCTCGGGCATTACTTCAACGTTGTCGGTGTTCCGAGTGCGGACGGTTCATTGAGCCAAATGGATCTTTACTGCGGACTGCGTTCCAATGAAGAATGGAGCGACTACTTCATAACGCGTTATATATATGTTACGAAGTACTATTTGAACAACGACAGACTGCTGCCGCTTTTTGATTCCATGGTGGACACGATTCAACCTGAAATGGACAGGCAAATTGCCCGCTGGGGACGCCCCGAATCCCGCAGCCATTGGGAAAACGAAATTTCAAAACTGCGCAGTATGCTTGCTGCCCGCCCGCAGTACGCAAAGCAGTGCCTGCAATACAACTTTAAGTTGTCCGAGGCACAATATGCGGAATATGAGGCAAAGGCGGACGAAATGTTCAATCAGAACGGCGGAGTTTTTAAGTAAGCTCACGTGCAGCGAAATGCAGACTGCATATTCTCACGGATTTGGTTCCGCATGAGTTTTTGATGACGGGATTCATGCGGAACACACAGAAAAAATATAGATTTTAATTTTTGCATCGAAAAGGTTTTAGCAAAAAAGAGAGGGCAATATGAAGATTATCATTGTCGGCGGAGGCAAAGTCGGGCACCAAATCGGAAAAAAACTGACAAATGAAAAGCACGATGTTGTTATAATTGATGACGATCCGGATGTGCTTGCACGCATATCCGACGAAATGGACGTTTTTTGCGTTGAAGGCAACGGTGCGGATTATAAGGTTCAGAGCGAAGCAGGTGCGGGGTCGGCCGATATTTTGATTGCAGCAACGGCGCATGACGAAATCAACATGCTTTGCTGCCTTATTGCACATAAACTGGGCGCAAAGCACACGATCGCCCGCGTTCGCGACCCGGAATACACCGTTCAGCTTGACTTTTTAAAGGACGAATTGGGGCTTTCAATGGCGATCAACCCGGAGCTTGCCGCAGCGGATGAAATTGCAAGGCTTTTGCGTATTCCGAGTGCGCTCAATGTTGAGCTTTTTGCACGCGGGCGCGTGGAGCTTGTCGAGTTCCGCATCGGTGAGGGAAATCCGCTTATCGGCCTCTCGCTCATGCAGATTTATAAAAAATACCAGATAAAAATTCTTATTTGCGCCGTTCAGCGCGGAACCGAGGTAATTATTCCGAACGGCGAATTCGAGCTTGAGCATGGCGACAGGCTGCATATCACGGCGTCTCATGAGGAAATGGCGCGGTTTTTCCGCACTGTTTATCCCGATAAAAAGCGTAAAGTGAAAACGGTTATGGTCTGCGGCGGAAGCAGGATTGCATACTACCTTTCGCTTGCGCTGTCGAAAGTCGGCGTGCAGGTGAAAATAATCGAAAGCAATCCGCGGCGCGCTGAACAGCTCAGCGAGGATTTGGACAGTGCGTTGATAATCTGCGGCGATTCGACCGACCACGATCTTTTGATTCAGGAGGGCATAAACAGCGTTGATGCTTTTGTATCGCTCACAGGTATGGACGAGAACAACATCATAAGCGGACTTTTTGCAAAGTGGCAGGGCGCAGGACGCGTCATTGCAAAGGTGAACAACGAAGGTCTTTGCAGCATCGTTCCGGAAAACGAGCTCGATTGCATAATTTCGCCCAAAACGATAACGGCGAACCAGATTTTGACGTTCGTCCGTGCAATGGACTGCAGCCCCGAGGGCAGCAATGTGGAAACCGTTCATCAAATGGTGGGCGGCAAGATCGAGGCGATTGAGTTTTCCGCAAAGGGCAATCATCCGATGTACGGGCGGCCGCTCAAGGAACTGAAGCGCAGCCTTCACAAGGATTTGCTCATTGCCTGCATTGTCCGCGGCGAAAAAACAATAATCCCGGGCGGCGATGACTGCATAAAAGCAGGGGATCGGGTAATTGTTGTTACAAAGCATATACTGTTTAACGATCTGACGGATGTATTGACGGAGAACCTTCAGTAAAAAGACGGAGATTCTTTGCAGCGTGACTGACCGGTTTACGGAAATAAGCGTGATTACAACGTGGGGTAATTAGAATGAATTTTCGCCTTGTTTTAAATATGCTCGGCAAGATTTTGCTGATAATGGCGGCACTGATGCTCCTGCCTGCCGTGGTTTCGGTATGCAGCGGCGGCATGGATCTTTTGGCAATTCTTGCTTCCGCAGCAATAACGGCGGCTGTCGGCGGCGGTATGCTGCTTTTGAAACCAAAGGACACGACCTTTTTTGCAAAGGAGGGCTTCGTTGTTGTTGCGCTTGCATGGGTAGTGATGTCCCTGCTCGGCGCACTGCCGTTCATGTTCGGCGGGGTTTTTACAAATTACATGGATGCAGTTTTTGAAACGGCCTCCGGTTTCACAACAACGGGCGCAACCGTGCTTTCGGGCGGCATATCCGCAATCCCGCACGGCATAGGCTTTTGGCGGTGCTTCATCATATTCATCGGAGGTATGGGTGTTCTTGTTTTTGTAATGGCTGTTCTGCCGCTTTCAAAGGAACGCTCAATGTACCTGATGCGCGCGGAAGTTCCCGGGCCGAGCGTCGGCAAACTGGTTGCAAAGGCAAAGGACACCGCGCTCATTCTGTATTCAATTTATTTCGCATTAATGGTGCTGATGGCTGTGATGCTTCTGTTCGGGGGAATGAACGTTTATGAGGCATTCACAACTGCGCTTTCAACCGCGGGCACGGGCGGCTTCATGGTTTATGACGCCGGCTTCATCGGGCTTTCGCCGTACCTTCAAACGGTCACGACCGTGTTCATGCTGCTGTTTGCGGTCAACTTCAACCTTTATTATTATATTTTAATGCGCAGAATCGGCGACGTGACACATAATGAGGAGCTGCGCTGGTTCCTCGGCATATTCTTTGCCGCCGTGCTGACGATGACGGTTGCAAACATCGGGCAATTCGGTTCGTTCGGCGAATCACTGCACCATACGGCGTTCAATGCCGCTTCGGTGTACAGCACAACGGGCTTCGCCAGTGTTGATTTCGACAAATGGCCGACAATTTCAAAATGCATTATGCTGCTGTTGATGTTTTGCGGCGGGCTCAACGGCCGGCGGAATCAAGACTTCCCGCGTTGCAATTTTGGTTAAAAACGCGTTCAATGAGCTTCGCCGCTTTGCTCACCCGAAATATGTCCGTTCGCTGAAACTGGACGGAAAAGTTGTTTCGGAGCCTGTCGTTCGCTCGGTCACGGTTTATTTTTCGGTTATAATCGGAATAATTATCGTTTCCATAATACTTGTTTCGGCAAACGGTTTTGATTTTGAATCCTCATTATCGGCGGTTTTTGCCTGCATTTTCAATATCGGACCCGGATTCCACGCATTCGGACCGACGGCGAGTTTTGCTCCGCTCAGCAATTTTTCAAAGTTGGTGCTGACTTTTGACATGCTTGCGGGCAGGCTCGAACTTTGGCCGCTGCTGCTGCTTTTTGTGCCGTCAACATGGAAAAAACGTGCGGTATACAAATAATCAACGGTAACGGAAACAAAAAACATTGCAAACGGAAAGGAATTGGGTTTGAAAATTTTTCTTGTCGCAAGTGAATGTGTCCCGTTCATAAAAACGGGCGGATTGGCGGATGTTGTGGGCGCACTGCCTGCCGCGCTGAAAAAGCTCGGGGCGGAGGTTTCCGTTCTGATTCCGAAATACAGCATGATTCCGCAGCAATTCCGCAAAGAAATGCAGCATATTACGGACTTTTCGATTCAGCTCGGCTGGCGGAAGCAATATGTCGGCGTTGAGAAAATCCACCGTGAAGGTATCGATTTCTACTTTGCGGACAACGAGTTTTATTTTAAACAGGATTATGTTTATTCAAGCGGCGATTTCGAGGCGGAGCGTTACTGCTGGTTTTCGAAAGCGGCACTTGAAATAATGCAAAAGCTGGATATTGTGCCGGATATCATTCACCTGAACGATTGGCAAACGGGCATGATTCCGCTGCTGCTTCGGGAGCAATATTCCGCATTGCCGGAATTCTCCCGCGTTAAAACGGTGTTCACGATTCACAACCTCCGCTATCAGGGGTTGATGAACCCGATGCTTGTGAATGATTTGCTGAGCCTCGGGCAGAATGCACTGGCGCAAATCGAGTACTATTGCAATATCAACTGCATGAAAGCGGGGATCATCTATTCCGATGCGGTCACGACCGTAAGCCCGACTTATGCAAAGGAGATCTGCACTCCACGCTGCGGCGAAACTCTGGATGGGCTGCTGCGGCATAAACACATTGCGGGAATCCTGAACGGCATTGACAAAAAGCTGTACAATCCGTGGACGGATAAAGCTCTTTGCAGCCGTTTCTCAAAAAATCAGCCGCAGGGCAAACAAAAATGTAAATCCGCACTCCAAACGGCTCTGGGACTTGAACAGTCGGAGGAGCGGCCTGTTGCGGCGGTGATTTCGCGTCTGACAAACCAAAAGGGGCTCGACCTTTTCCGCGCCGTGATTCCGGGTTTGCTGGATCTTGGTGCGCAGCTTGTGATCCTCGGCATGGGTGATGCGGAATACGAGCGCATGTTTGCCGACCTTGCCGCAATAAATCCCTCTTCGGTTGCCTTCCGTGCCGAGATGAACGATTCGCTTGCGCGGCAAATCTATGCCGGGGCGGACATCTTCCTGATGCCCTCTGCATTCGAACCCTGCGGGCTGTCACAGCTGCTTGCAATGCGCTACGGTGCAATTCCCGTTGTGCGCGAAACGGGAGGCCTTGCGGATACTGTCATTCCCTATAACCGCTTCACGGACGAGGGCACGGGCTTTTCCTTCAGAAACTATTCTGCGGACGAGCTGTATAATGCTTCCCGTGCCGCAATCGAGCTTTATTGCGGAGACAAAGCCGCTTGGCAAAGGCTCACCGCCCGCGCAATGGCGGCGGATTTCGGCTGGAGCAGAAGTGCAGGGGAATACCTTCACCTGTATAAAACGCTCAAAATGAACTGATATTGATTATTTATACCGCAAAAGCGCAAACGCACCCCGAGTTTCGAGGTGCGTTTGCTGTATGTGAGAAGTAAAGAGAATGGCTGTGAAAAAGCTTTATGCAACGCCGATGGCAACCCTTGCGATAAGAATTGCGTCGGTCATATCGATTCTGCCGTTGCCGTCGAAATCAGCGGCGGTTTCCGCATTGGGGAGTTCTGCGGAAAGGGTGCTTACGCCGATTGCACAGCGGGCAACATGAATTGCGTCCGCAAGTGTAACGCTGCCGTCGCCGTCAACATCGCCGAGAAGAACGGGGGAATAGTCGTCGGTGTAGCATGCAACGATGTCGATGCCCTCGTTGCCGGTGATAAGGAGCATGCTCTCTGTTGAAACAAGCCTACCGTTAACATACCATCCGCGGAATTCGCCGTTGTTCTCAGCATAGAGGGAATACGAGACTTCAGAATTCGTAGGACTGGAGCTATATGAGAAACCCATGCTGCCTTCACCTTCAACACGTGCCGTTGTAACCTGCTGCATTCCCTTGGGGCTGAAAACGATTTCCCGAAGGGGACAGTCCATAATGCAGATTCCGGCAAGCACGGGGCAGTTTACAGCGGAAAAATAGGTGCATTCGGACTGGGCGTTGAAGTTCACATCGGTGAGCCTTTCGCAGTTGTCAACAATAACACCGGAAATATGGGTCTGCCCTGCATCGGGAGAGCAGACGCGCCTTACGGAAGTGCCGCTCAGGTTCAGCTCGCCGTATGCATCCGGTTTGATGGTATCGATAATGTCTGCACAGATAATTTCGCCGGTAACGGGATCAGCAAACTCAACGCCATACCAGTAGTCGTATTCGAAGGAAAACTCTTCAAGGAGAGGTTCACCGGGAGTTTGCTGAACGGGCGAATACTTTGCAAAGGGAACAACATAATACGGGCTGTAAATCCAGCCGTGGTACTGAGCTATATCGCCGACGTCGAAAATCACATCGGCATTGCTGACGCCGGGCATGCCTGTTTCGTTTTGCAGAAAGGCATTGAGCTGCTCATAATCTGAGGGAAGAAATTTCGGGGACGAAGAACGCTCCGCATTCAGTCCGACAGGCACAGAAGCAAGCACAAACAGTGCGGCGAGAAGGACGGTAAGGATTCGTTTCATTTTTTGACCTCCTAAATTATTCTATAACATCGCTGTGGGCGGTGTTAAAAGCATGAAACTCGAGGGTGATAGAATCGGCAAGTCCGTTACCGATGGATCGATTTGCAAAGTCTATGCCAAGTGGAGAATAGCGATACTCGGCAAGTCCTCTATTATTAATGAATATGAATTGACTTCCGACAACAATATTCGAAGAGCTATTCATTTCGGGAACGTAGACCTCGACATTTCCAAGGTAGGTAGGATGACCGTTAATCTGGTTCCCTGTCGGTGTTGCTCCTATATCGGATGCAAGACGAGCTGCATATGCCGGTTGGTCGGTTATATAGTTAACCAATGGATACTGATCATATACTCTGCGGATGGACGTGTTATAGAGAGCAACCGATGCGGGATCATTGCTTGTGACATAGTTACCATCAGCCGGAACAATGAAAAATGATGTTCCGGTACTGTCAATGACAACACTTTCAACAACGAAACCTTCGGGGATATTTTCCGGAGTATAGTATCCGCCGGCTGAGGAGGAAGTTGTTTGGGTCGGGGAAGAGGATTCGTTTTGCGCCGTTACATATGCAATGTATTCATTGACACTGTCAAAGGAAACGGAGGGCGCAATATCATATGCGCATACCTGCGAATCTTTTCCGTTGTCAGAATTAGACGCAAAACTGGTTTTGAAGGTTGAAACAGTATATGCAACGCAAAACAATGCGGCGCAAGCAATTACTGCACAAAGTACAATAGAGAAAGCTTTTTTTAACATTATAGTATGTCTCCTTTACTTTACTGCGCGTTTTGCGAGTTGGTTGTTAGGTGATTGAAATTGATAATTGCTTTACAATTATCACACCAAACATCGTTTGCATGAAGGATAGAATCAAAGCCACCGCTCATTGCGCAAGGCTGATTTTCTGAGCAGTTTCCGTCATGCAAGAAAGAATTGTGCCCGAATTCATGCCAGAAAACAGTACGATTGCTGAGCATATTCAATGTTTGATATGGATTGGGCATGCTTTCGGACAATTGCCCGGTGCCGCCTAATACTGCGGCATGTGAACCCAAATAACTGCATCCGGCATAAAAACGATGCTTACCCAAGGATTTGTCAAAATGACAAATAGACATTGCTGTATAAACGGATGCCTGATTGAATTCATTTGTATTAGAACCGGCATATGCGTTCATAGGCATAAGCCAAGAAAAAACATTGTTATGATGGCCAACACCAGGCTCATCATAATTGCAGTTATGTTCGTCATCAACAGGTGTACATGTACATTGCCCCCCTTTAAGCCAGCCGACTCGAGGACGTACAAGACCGCTTGTTTCATCCCCGGCTATACTGCTGACATAGGTTCTGAGACCATTTCCAACAGGACACTGCATGGCATATTCATCACCAAGATACGATGAATAGTCTGAAACGGTGAAATTCAGCGAAATGCCAAATGTATCGTAGTAAGGATAACGAATAAGGCGTCCGATCTCATCAAATCTTTTCACGATTTGTTCGTGCGTAAGTCCATATTGTTGAAGCACATCATCATAGCTCTCATCATACATGAGAAGAATGTTGATGGTTGGTTGCATGGGGATAGATACATCCGCTTTAGCAACGCTTGTCGGAGCGATGCAGAAACAGGTGATTATCATTGCAAGGGAGAGAGCAATGACAGAGGTTGTGAGCTTTTTCATAATAAACTCCTTTAGTATTTTCTGTCGAACACGAGTTGAATTGAGCCAATTAAACTCGTGCAGCCTTTCATCAAAAGGAAAGATTTTTCGATGAAAGGGCGAAATGAACCTGTCCGCACAAAACTGTCAGGTAATGTCGAAAGGCACTGCGAATGTTTTTAAATCACCTCCTCTACTTATATAACGATGAAACCTGTCGTTTGGTTGTTCAAATTTCACCGAATTTAACAATATATTGTCGTCCTACTTCACTTGTCCTTTATTGGCAAATGAAACATTGCAGCAATCAGCTTGCCGAGGGTTTCAAAATTCAGCTTAGCCGAGAGGTTTGAAATTCAGCTTAGCTGAAGGGTTCGAAATTCAGCTTAGCTGAGAGGTTCGAACCTCTCAGCTTTTTTCCCCCTCATTAATATTAGGGCAAAAATCGCGGTTTTGTTCACCGAAAAAATAAATATATTTTAATTATGCGTAGATTTTCCGCAAAAGCGCAAACGCACCCCGAATTATGAAGGCTGAAACGCGCTGCGAATGCTTTAAAGCACCTCCTTTGTTTATATGCGGAGCAGCCGACTTGAACAGTACAGTCGGCACTGCACGTGCATCCGCCGAGGGGTTTAAAATTCAGCTTAGCCGAGGGTTTCAAAATTCAGCTTAGCTGAGGGGTTTAAAACTCAGCTTATTTTCCCCCTCATTATGTATAGGGCAAAAATCGCGGTTTTGTTCATCGGAAAAATAAATATATTTTTATCAGACGCTGAAACGAATAAAAAAAACCGCCGCAAACGGGCAGCGTTTGCGGCGG